>Ga0307995_1002489_pt1 | contig 10688 bp, 9 predicted proteins | sample EllFjometagen262_FD_203132 | JGI IMG/M metagenome (GOLD analysis project Ga0307995, IMG submission 203132) | Marine microbial communities from Ellis Fjord, Antarctic Ocean - #262 | ecosystem: Environmental > Aquatic > Marine > Unclassified | place: Southern Ocean | collected 2014-11-02
CTTCACGACAATCATGATCAAAAGCAATTGGATCAATTCCCTGTCCTATTAATTGTTCATTTAAAACATCCATCATTTCTAAAAAGGACATATCAGGGGAAACATCCGCAATTGAATAGTTTTCCATACTCCCTTTTGCTTTCGCATTTGCTTGTCTCCAAACTTTTAATGTCAAATTCATAATCTAAATTATCTAATGCCTATTTATAAGATCTCGTTTTTACTTCAATCTCTTCATATTTCAATTCCTCTTTATGTAATTTCGCTTTAGAAGGTTCTCCTTTATATTCCCACGCAGAAACAAAGGTGAAATCTTTATCATTTCTCAGCGCTTCTCCTTCAGGAGTCTGAGATTCTTCTCTAAAGTGACCACCACAAGATTCATTTCGTTCCAATGCATCTTTCGCAAACAATTCGCCCAACTCTAAAAAATCAGCAACACGTCCTGCTTTAGCAAGTTGCTCATTAAACTCTTTGGTTGTTCCAGGAACATTAACATTTTTATAAAAATCTTTGCGTAATGCACTAATTTCAGCAATGGCTTCTGTTAACTCTTTTTTATTTCGAGACATACCACATTTGTCCCACATGATTTTACCTAATTTCTTATGGTAATAATCAACTGAATTCTTTCCATTATTATTCACAAAGCTTTCCAACTGTACTTTCACAGCTGCTTCTGCTTTTTCAAACTCAGGAAGGCTGGTATCTATCTTTCCTGTTCTAATGTCATCTGCTAAATAATCCCCAATAGTGTATGGCAGAACAAAGTATCCATCGGCTAAACCTTGCATTAATGCAGAGGCTCCTAACCTATTGGCTCCATGGTCAGAGAAATTTGCTTCTCCAATAGCGTAGCATCCTGGAATAGAGGTCATTAAATTATAATCTACCCACACCCCTCCCATAGTATAATGAACTGCAGGATAAATCATCATTGGCATTTCATATGGATCTTGATCTACAATTTTTTCATACATCTGAAACAGATTTCCATATTTAGAGCGTACAACGTTTTGTCCTAACTTTTTAACTAAGGCAGAATCATTTTCATCTAGTCCTTTTACATGAGCTTGTTCTTTACCGTAACGAGTAATTGCCGCTGCAAAATCAAGATAAACTGCCTCGCCTGTTTTATTTACACCATGCCCAGCGTCACAACGTTCTTTAGCTGCGCGAGATGCAACATCTCTAGGTACTAAATTCCCAAAAGCAGGGTACCTTCTCTCCAGATAATAATCCCTATTCTCTTCAATGATTTCTGTAGGCTTTAATTTGCCTTCACGAATTAATTTAACATCTTCAATGTTTTTTGGCACCCAGATTCTACCGTCATTTCTTAAAGATTCTGACATTAAAGTCAATTTTGACTGATGATCACCAGAAACAGGAATACATGTAGGATGAATTTGCGTGAAACATGGGTTAGCAAAATGAGCTCCTTTTTTATGGATTTTCCATCCTGCGGAAACATTACTTCCCATTGCGTTTGTAGATAAAAAGAACACATTTCCATACCCTCCAGATGCAATTACAACGGCATGAGCACTGTGGCGTTCAAGTTTTCCATCTACTAAGTTTCGTGCTATAATTCCTCGAGCTTTACCGTCAACAATCACTAAATCCATCATTTCATGGCGATTGTACATTTTGATTTTACCTCGACCAATTTGTCGGTTCATTGCTGAATAAGCACCTAACAATAATTGTTGTCCTGTTTGTCCTTTTGCATAAAAAGTTCGAGAAACAAGAACTCCACCAAAGGATCGGTTATCTAGTAAACCGCCATAGTCACGTGCAAAGGGTACGCCTTGTGCAACACATTGATCAATGATATTTGTTGACACCTCTGCCAATCGGTGGACATTGGCCTCTCTAGAGCGGTAGTCTCCGCCTTTAATAGTATCGTAAAAAAGACGGTGGGTTGAATCACCATCTCCTTGATAGTTTTTAGCAGCATTAATTCCTCCTTGTGCGGCAATAGAATGCGCACGTCTTGGAGAATCCTGAAAACAGAAGGTTTTAACATTATATCCCAGCTCTGCTAGGGTAGCTGACGCTGAGGCCCCTGCCAGTCCTGTTCCAACTACTATAACATCAATTAGACGTTTGTTTGCAGGACTTACTAAATTAATTTTACTCTTATGATTGGTCCATTTATCGGCTACAGGACCTTTTGGTGTTTTTGAATCTAGTGACATACTATAATGAGTTTATGTGATGAAATAGAGCTATAAATATAAATCCAACAGGAATAATCACTGAAAATGCAATTGCAAACTTTTTAATACTAGAACTATATTTATTATTGACACCTACACTTTGAAAAGAAGAAGCGAACCCATGGTTTAAGTGAAGGGCTAAAAAGATAAATGAAATAATATAAAGTCCAACTCGCAAGAAGTCATGAAATTTATGCGTCATTTCCTCATAGTATCTTGTGGGGTCAAATGGAAGAACCTCAATATATTTATAGTTCATTTCAGGGAACCAGAAATCATAAAAATGAAGACCTAAAAAAGAAAGCACTACTGCTCCAGACCAAATCATGTTTCTAGATACCCAAGAAGCGTTTGCGCTTCCTTTAAATTCAACATACTGAATAGCTCTTGATTTTCGATTTTGTATCTCCAACACAAATCCCATCGTAAAATGAAAAACTACTCCAAAAATTAGAATCGGCTGGAGAACAAACTGTACTATAGGATTATTCCCCATAAAGTGAGAAATTTCATTAAAAGTTTTGGCGCTGAAGACCGAAATGAAATTAATCGTGAAGTGTTGTGTTAAAAAAACAACCAAAAATAAGCCAGAAAGTGCCATTGCTACTTTTCGGCCAATTGTTGAAGATGTAAGACTCATAGAATTTAATTTGCATTACAAAAATAAGGTATAAACTCTAAGGATCAAACAGCTTTACTGTATTTTTCCCTTAAATCCTTAATAGGTTAAGTTTACAAACCTTGTGTTTTATCAATTAAGTATTACAACTCATTAAAAGGTCAAGACATTTCTTTAATTTTAAAAAATCTCGTTATTTCAATAGAAGGTGATTTTAATTTATCTTTAGAAAACTTGTATCTTAGTTAAAAAATAATCATGCGCTATCTTCCACTCCCCGCTTCATTTTACAGATTAAATAGGGCTAAATTTTCTGCTGAAATAGACATAAAAAGTTTAGCAATTTTCAACTCGAATGATATTTATCCAATAAGTGCTGATAGCACATTGCCTTTTGCACAACATCGCGATATTTTTTATTTATCAGGTATAGATCAAGAGGAAAGTATACTACTAATTTTTCCAGATGCTCTTGAAGAAAAGCATAAAGAAATTCTATTTTTAAGGGAAACTAACGAACATATAGCAGTTTGGGAAGGTGCTAAATTGACTAAACAAGCTGCAACCGATTTAAGTGGTATTAAAACGGTCTACTGGCTCAAAGACTTTAAAAAAGTTTTTCAAGAACTGAGTCCGCAATGTGATAGCTTCTACTTTAATACAAACGAACACTACAGACAAGAAGTGGAAACACAAACCAGAGAAGACCGTTTTATAGCTTGGTGTAAAAAACAGTATCCTGCACATGGTGTTGGAAAAAGCAACCCAATTCTTCAAAAATTGCGTGCGGTTAAATATGAAGAAGAAATTGCTCAAATTCAAGAGGCATGTAATATCACTGACAAAGGCTTTAGAAGACTCCTAGGTTTCATTAAGCCCAATGTATGGGAATATGAAATTGAAGCTGAATTAGCCCATGAATTCATCAGAAACCGATCAAAAGGATTTGCCTATACGCCCATTATTGCATCTGGAAATAATGCTAATATATTACATTATACAGAAAATAACATGCAATGCAAAGCTGGCGACTTAATCCTTATGGATGTGGCAGCAGAGTATGGTAATTATTCAAGTGACTTAACTAGAACTGTGCCTGTATCAGGAATCTTTAGTGACAGACAAAAAGCAGTTTATCAGTCGGTTTTAGATGTTAAAAACGAAGCTACAAAACTACTGATACCAGGAACTATTTGGAAAGAATACCATACAGAAGTTGGTAAAATAATGACAAAACAATTACTGAAATTAGGGCTTTTAGATAAAGCTGATCTTCAAAATGAAACTATTGAAAAACCTGCATACAAAAAGTATTTTATGCATGGTACATCACACCATATAGGTTTAGATACTCATGACTATGGCTTGCTACATTTACCTATGGTATCTAATATGGTTTTTACGGTAGAACCTGGTATTTACATTCCCAAAGAAGGTTTTGGAGTTCGATTGGAAGACGATGTAGTAATTCAAAAAACGGGAGCTCCTATTAATCTGATGGAATCCATTCCCATTGAAATTGAAGAGATTGAAACACTAATGAACGCATAAAAAAGCCACCTGAATAGGTGGCTTTTTTATTAGTCTAAGATACATTCGAATCATACTGCTTCAGTTGATTTTACGTTACGTTGCCAGAAATATAAAATCGTAAACAAGACAATTAAGATTACCGGAAAACTAACCATATTTGTTAATGTTTGCTGGCCTGCGGCTAAATCTAAAGAAGTTCCTGTAAGTCCAAGTGCTGCTTGTTCTGCAGTTGAAGAATCAATCCATCCTCCTATGATGGTTTGAAAAATAGAACTAGAAAACATTCCCATTCCTCCAACAATTGACATGCCTAAAGCTCCACTTAATGGGATTTTTTCAGCAACAAAGCCAATCATGTTAGGCCAAAAATAACAAACACCTAAGGCAAAGAAAATAGCTGCAACATATACCATTGCACCTGTTTGTGTACTAAATAAAAAGATTCCAATAGCAGTTAAAATAGCCGAACCTAATAAAACACCTGTTTGGTCAAATTTACTGACAATCTCACCTCCAAAATAACGCCCAATAGCCATAAGTCCAGTTATTAGAGCTAAAATAACCATCGGATGAGCACCACTATTACTCAAAATCAGTGACGTCCATTGTTGAGGTCCAAATTCTGAAATTGCAGTAAGCGCCATACATCCTAAGATGAATAAATATAATGGAGACAACATGGCCTTAAAGTTTTCTCCAATCGAAGCTACTTTTTCCATTTTTGGTTTTGGGAATTCTTGACCAAAAAATAAATAAACATAAACTAAAGTTGGAATCATAATTATCCATATTTGTGCTTGCCAGCCTAAATCAAGACTAGTCATTAATAAAGAAATTAAACTACCTAAAACAATTCCACCTGGAAACCACATGTGAAATCTGTTTAAAAGGGTGTTCATTCTCTTTCCGTCATTGGCATCTGCAATCATTGGATTACAAGCAGCTTCTGTGCAACCATTTCCAATTCCTATCAATAAAGTAGACACTAAAAGGCCAGTATACCCTTCAGAAAAAATAGTTAAAACAATTCCTAAAGTGTGAGTTAAAAATGCGAATTGCATGATTTTTTTAGGCCCAATAGTATGATAAAATAGTCCTCCTAAAATCATAGAAATAGGGAAGCCTAAAAACCACATTGAATTAATAAATCCCAATTGCTGGCCGCTTAAGTTAAAGGTTTCGGATAGTTGAGGAAGAATACCTGCACGGATACTAAATGAAAAAGCTGTCGTAATGAGAGCAAAACAACTTCCGTAAAAGAGTCTGTTACTATTTGTCATAATAAGTTATTTCAATTTGTTTCCTCTAATATATATCATTTCTAATAACCTAACGAAAGAACGAAAATAAAATTATTAGTGACATCCACAATCAGATCCGCAGTCTGAATCTTTTGCAGATTTCTTTTTTACCACATATTTACGTAATAAAAATACAAGTGCTAAACTTCCTGAAAGAAAAACTAAGAGTGATTGAATAAAGTTCATTAACTTAAAATTTGATAGGTTCCAAAAGCAATTATATAAGCTAAAAAAGTCATCCCAAAAAGCTGAATCATGGGCCATTTCCATGAGTTAGTTTCTTTTTTAACAACAGCTAAGGTACTCATACATTGCATTGCAAATGCATAAAAAAGCATTAATGAAATACCACTTGCTAAATCAAATAAAGGTTTTCCATCCGCCCGGACTTCAGAAGCCATTCTGTTTTTTATTGTTTCTTCTGCACCATTTTCTACGCTATATATTGTAGCCAGAGTTCCCACAAATACTTCTCTTGCTGCAAAAGAACTAATTAGAGCAATTCCAATTTTCCAATCATATCCCAAGGGAGTAATGGCAGGTTCAATAGCTTTTCCTAAAATTCCAATAAAAGAATGCTCTAATTGGTAAGAATTGATTTTTGTTTCTAAAATCTCCCCCGATAACTCAGGGTATTGCTGGTGAACTATTTCTTCCGCATTTGAAAAATCTTTACCAGGACCATAAGAAGCCATTATCCATAATAAAATGGAAATCGCTAAAATAATTTTTCCAGCTTCTGTCACAAAAGTTCTTGTTTTCTCCCAAACTGTAATTCCAACATTTCTTAACATTGGAAGTTTGTAATTAGGCATTTCAACCACAAAATAACTTTTAGATTCAATTTTAAGGGTAATACTTAAAATCCAAGCAGACAAAAGAGCCATTCCAAATCCAACTAAATAAAGGCCCATAAGGGTTAATCCTTTATAATTAAAACCTAAAAAAGAACCCTCAGGAATGACTAAAGCTATTAAGATTGCATAAACAGGCAAGCGGGCAGAACAGGTAGTAAATGGGGTTACTAAAATAGTAATTAGTCGTTCTTTCCAGTTTTCAATATTTCTGGTAGCCATAACAGCTGGAATTGCGCATGCCGTTCCTGAAATTAGAGGTATTATACTTTTTCCGCTTAAGCCAATTCTTCTTAAGCCCCTATCCATCAAAAACACTACTCGACTCATATAACCTGTTTCTTCCAATACAGCAATGAATAAAAATAAGAAGGAAATTTGTGGAATAAAAATGACAATTCCACCCAAGCCAGGGATAATTCCCTCTGCTAAAAGGTTTGTGAAAACTCCCGGAGGAAGTTCATTCTTAGTATATTCACTCAATGCAGCAAAAGAGCTGTCAATAAAATCTTGTGGAATACTACTCCAATCAAAAATAGATTGAAAAATTATCATTAATATTCCAAAAAAGATGACATATCCCCAAAATTTGTGAATAAGCACGCGATCTAACCTACTTCGTAGATCAGTTGCCGAATTCCGATCTACCTTAAGAGTTTTTTTAAGTGAATTGTTAATGAATTGATAACGCTTAACAGTTTCTTTTTGTTGTAGACGCTTTAAATCAGAATCTGATTGAATCTTGAAATCAGTCTTGTCGTGCAACCTATTTCTATCAATTTTAGCAAAATTAACATCTTGTGTAATTACTAGCCACAGTTTGTATATCGATTGTGTAGGAAAAGCCTTTTCAAGGCTTTTAAAATAGTCATTATCAATAGAGGCTAATGATATGGTGGATTTAGTAGAAAGTTGTCTGTAGTTTAAAATTAATCCTTTGAGCTCTGACAACCCGTCATTATCTCGGGTACTAATTAAGGATATTTTAGTGTCCAGTTGTTTTTCAAGGGATTCAATATCTAGTGAAATTCCTTTACGCTTCATTTGATCAGCCATGTTTATGACCAGAAGGGCGGGGATTTCTAAATCTTTAACTTGAGTAAAAAGTAAAAGATTTCGTTTTAGATTTTCAATATCAGTAACTACCACTGCAACATCTGGAAAATCTTTATTGTTGTTATTGAGTAAAAGCTCAATAACAACGCTTTCATCCATCGAAGAAGCATTCAGGCTATAGGTGCCTGGTAAATCTAAGACATGTGCTTTTGTGGTGTGATTAAGCTTACAAACACCTTCTTTTTTTTCAACAGTAATTCCTGGATAGTTTCCCACTTTTTGGTTTAATCCAGTGAGCTGATTAAAAAGAGAAGTTTTTCCAGTATTTGGATTTCCCAATAACGCTACATTCAACGATTTACTCATGATTTACTTTATCAATCGAACGAAAATATGCTGAGCCGTCTCTTTTCGGATGGCTAGATGTGTTTCATCGATTTTAAGATACAATGGGTCATTTGAGGGTGCTTTTTGTATCAGTGTAATTTCATTCCCTGGCAAACATCCCATTTCTATAAGTTTAAGTGGCAAAAAATCAGTTTCAATATGCTCAATTTCTGCAACAACACCTTTCTCTAATTGATCTAATGAAATCATTATTTAGAATCATTTTAAAGAACAAAAGTAATGAAATAACTCACTGAAAAATTGATATTCCAAAAAAATTATGTGGAAAAAATTCATCTTTAAGGATTTCTAAATCAATAAGTAATTCTCTCATTGCAAGAGTATCTGTACCGTCATAAAAACCACGTATTCTTTTTTTAGGATCTACTAAAATAAAATTTTCTGTGTGAATCATATCATAAGGTCCCCCGTCGCCATCTTCTTTGACAACCAAATAAGATTTTCTTGCCATGGTGTATATTTCTTTTTTATTCCCAGTAAGCAAATTCCATTTTTCATCGTTTACCCCTTTTTCTATGGCATACTTTTTAAGTTGTGGAACAGAATCAATTTTGGGAGTTACACTAAAAGAAAGTAACATAACAGTAGAATCATTCAAAATCTCTTCTTGAATACTCCCCATGTTAGCTGTCATTTTTGGGCAAATAGTAGGGCAGGTTGTAAAAAAAAAATCAGCAATGTATATTTTCCCTTCATAATCATCCTGAGTTATGGTTTTACCATTTTGATTTTCAAAAGAGAATGGTGCAATTTTATGATATTTCTTCACATGCTGAAGAGTGCTATCCACAAGTTCATAATTAACCATTGAAGGTTGATAGATAGGAAGCACTTTTTTTGGTTTTAAAGCGCCATAAAAAAGAGCAAGAATAATTGTAGAGACTCCAAATAAGACCCTTAAAAATATTTTGTATTTTTTAAAAAAAAACTGCATATCACTTGATATATAACAAATTTAGGGGATTTAAAATAGATAATCTATAAAGAACCTTAAAAGAATATTAAAAGAATCTTAATTACCATAGCAGTAATTTTATTATGAATGCTATTATGCTACTTTTGTAGGAATTAAAATTTAGCTATGAGCCCTTTTTTTATTAAAGCCATTCAGTTATTAATGAGTTTGTCCTTATTAATTATTCTTCATGAATTAGGCCATTTTATCCCTGCAAGAATATTTAAGACAAGAGTTGAGAAATTCTTTCTATTTTTTGATGTAAAATTTGCTTTGTTCAAAAAGAAAATAGGTGACACTACCTATGGGATTGGTTGGTTGCCTTTGGGTGGATATGTAAAAATATCCGGAATGATTGACGAAAGTATGGATACCGAACAAATGAAACAACCTGCACAAGAATGGGAGTTTCGTGCAAAGCCAGCATGGCAACGTCTCATTATCATGCTTGGTGGCGTAACAGTAAATTTAATTTTAGGATTCCTTATTTACATGATGATTTTGTTTGTTTGGGGTAAAAATACTTTAACAACTGAGGAGCTTCCTCTAGGATTTCAACCCTCACCTGTAGCTCAAGAAATAGGTTTTGAAGAAGGAGACCAACTGGTTTCAATTGATGGAGAAACATTAGATAATGTTATGGACATTAACCGTCAATTATTTTTAAGGCCTCTTAAAAAGATAACTGTAAAAAGAGCTTCTGGAGCCATTAAGGTTATAAATATCCCTGAAAGTATTGGTATGAAAATGTTTGAAACCGGAGAAATGAGGCCATTTACTCCCCTATTTCCTGCACTTATAGACAGTGTTACACCCAACTCTCCCGCAGACATCTCTGGCCTTCAATACAATGATCGTTTGGTGTCGGTAAATGATATTTCTATTGTTCATTGGGGTGATTTTCAAGAGCTAATGAAAGAGAAAAAACAACTAACTCTAAGTGTTGTGATAGAGAGGGATCAAATGATGCAATCTCTGGAAATTAATACACCTGAGGGAATATTAGGGGTTTCTCCTAGAGGAGATTCTGTCAAGTATACTAATGAGAAACTAAGCTTAGATGAGAGTATTATTCAAGGTTTTGATTATGGTTACTGGACGCTATATGATTATGTATCACAATTTCAATATATGTTTACAAAAAAAGGCGCTTCTCAGTTAGGTGGCTTTGGTGCTATTGGTAATATGTTCCCAGGGACTTGGAACTGGAAGGGGTTTTGGTCAAGCACTGCTTTAATATCAATAATTTTAGCTTTTATGAATATTCTACCCATACCTGCTCTAGATGGGGGTCATGTAATGTTTTTAGCCTATGAAATTGTAACAGGACGTAAGCCGAATGATAAGTTTATGGAATATGCTCAAATGTTTGGCTTTTTCTTATTGCTTACTTTAGTACTCTATGCTAACGGGAATGATTTGTACAGATTACTATTTAATTAAAATAATTTTTTTTAGGGTTTGTATTATGCTACAAAAAATATATATTTGCCCACCAATTAAAATATTCCTCCTTAGCTCAGTTGGTTAGAGCATCTGACTGTTAATCAGAGGGTCCAAGGTTCGAGTCCTTGAGGGGGAGCTAGCGTAACCGCTACGCCACACAATACTTTACAGACAATCAAAGCCCTTCACGCAAGTGAGGGGTTTTTTCTTACAGATAAATTTAATTTTAAAGTTAATCAATTTAGTGGCACTCATTTGGCACTTTCTAATTATTCCATCATTTTACTCTCTTAA
>Ga0307995_1002499_pt1 | contig 10668 bp, 6 predicted proteins | sample EllFjometagen262_FD_203132 | JGI IMG/M metagenome (GOLD analysis project Ga0307995, IMG submission 203132) | Marine microbial communities from Ellis Fjord, Antarctic Ocean - #262 | ecosystem: Environmental > Aquatic > Marine > Unclassified | place: Southern Ocean | collected 2014-11-02
CAAAAAATAATGAAATCTTATTTTATATCTATGGGGATGGTACGATAGATAAGAGATATATAAAAGAATAATTGTTTAAGAATTAATATATAAATTATAAATACCCACTCATTTCGAGTGGGTTTTTATAATATAAAACTTGTTGTTGAAAATAAATAAAATTATGAAAAGACTATTTTTTATTATATGCTGTATAGTTTCAGTTTCTTATAATGCAAACTCTCAGGTTATTAGTGTAGAAGGAGTTAGTCATGCTGATACAGCTCAGTATAATTCTCCTTTTGTACTAACATTTTGGTTTGTAAATTCTGAAAGTACATCAATTTTTTCTGACTCTATTACTGCTAACATAGCAATTCATCCAGTGAATACGAGTCCGATCCAGATATTAACCTTTACACAAAATATTCCTCAAGGGATTTTTGCACAAGGAGACAGTATTATGTTTGATACGTTAATTAACGGTGGGCCGCAATTATATCAACAAGCAGGAGATAATCTAGTGGTTATATGGCCTTCTTTTGTTACTCCAATATCTTCAGATACAAGTATTACTCCTTTACATGTATTGCCTCCTATAACATCTGTTAATGAGTTAAATTATCCTATTTATGAAGAATCTGATAATTTTATATACGATTTGCTGGGTAGAAGATATTATAACATCAATACTCTAATAAAAGGAACAATGTATATAAGAGATGGTAAGAAATACATTAAAAAATAACTATTTCTATGAAGAATGCTTTAGATACTCTAGTTGCAGCTCTTTCAAAGGAGGAAGTTAGATTCTTTAAGCTATTCCTAAAAAGAACCGATAATAAAAATCGAAAGGATGTAGATCTTTTTGATTTAATGAGAAAGAAGAATAGTGATTTTACAACAAAAGAAGCTTTAGATAAGTTAGAGGTTAATCCAAATAATTATTATCAGATTAAGAATAGGTTATATCACGAGTTGAATAATTCTGTTGTATGGCAGCATATTTGGAAAGATAACCAATCTAAATCCTTTAGCTATGTATTGCTCTCTAGAGTATATAAGGATAAAGGTGAATTAGAGTTAGCTTTTCATTACTTAAAGTATGCTGAGAAAGAAGCAATAGATTCCGAATTATATGAAATTTTATCTATTGTCTATACAGAAACAATCCAGTTGTCTCATGAATTAATATCAATTGATGTTGATAAATATATTGCATTGAAAAGAGAGAATATTTTAATTTTATCAGAAATTGATGAAGTTGATTTGTTGTTAGCTAAAGTAATGTATGATATAAAGACAAAACAAAATTTTGGAAAACCTGATCTGAGCTTATCTAAAACAATCAAATCAAAATATAGTGAGATTTCTAAAGAAAAGAAGTTAGTAAATAGCCCTAGATTTAGAATGAGATTATTTAAGATGTATAGTCGCTTATTACTTCAAGAGCGTGATTATAAATCGTTAGAAAAGTTCTTAACTGAAAGTTATAATGAGTTTGAAGATGATAAGCTGTTTAATAGGTCAAATCATAATGAAAAGTTAACCCTTTTAACTTATTTAACAAATTGTTTATATAAAACTAAGAAGCATAAGAAATCATTAAAATATGCTGAGATTTTATTAATAAGCATGAAAGAGTATGATTCTTTTTTGCAAGATAAATATCTATTTTTCTATTATAATAGTTTGGTATTAAACTATGCTAAGACTGATAAAGATAAAGCATTAGATTATTTGAATAAAGCAAGTAAGAATGAAGTCATTAAAAAATTACCATCTTACTCTAGTTTCATTTATTTAAATCGGACGCTAATTTATTTTTATCAAGATAATTTTAAAGCAGCTCAAAAGAATATGTCTAGGTTAATTCTGCAAGAAGATTTCGCTTTGTTAGGTAAGGCTTTTCAACTAAAGATTTTGATTGCTGATATTATAGTTAGGATTAAAAATGGACAACACGATATTATAAATAAGATTGAAGATATTAGAAGTAACTATCAGCAATTATTGTTAAATGAAGATTGTGTTAGAGATAGAGAAATGATAAATATATTATCTAAAAAGATTAATGATGAAGATATTGTAGATGATAAAAAAAGGATATTATCTTGTATGTCAGATTATGATTCAGAAGATTTAGATATTATAAGCTATAATAGCTGGTTAAGAAATAACCTGTAAATATAAAACCCACTCGAGTGGGTTTTTATTTTGGTGGTCTTAGGGTCCTAAGTTGGAACTTTTTTTTAAAAATATTATTAAGTTTGCTGAATGAGAAGAATTTTTTTAATGTTACTTGTCTTGCCAATAATAGGATTAGGACAAACTCCTAATTCTGTTCTTTCTGCAGAGTTAGATACTTTTATTCAAGATCAGATGGTATTAAACAATATTCCAGGATTATCAGCTTGTATTGTAAAAGATAATCAAGTTATATGGAAAGCAGCTTATGGTACAGCTAACTTTAATACAAATTTAGCAGTTACAACACAAACAGAATTTACATTAGCATCTATATCAAAACTATTTACAGCTACAGCATGTGCTCAACTATGGGAAACGGGACTATTAGATATTGATACAGATATAAATACTTATATTCCAATTACTATTATTAATCCTAGTTTCCCTAACATACCAATTACTGTTAGACAGCTTCTTCAACATAAATCAAGTTTAAAAGATTATGAATCAGATCTTGATATATTTCAGATTATTGGAGACCCAAATATAAATTTATCTGATTTCAGTAGTATGTATTTTTTGCAAGGAGGTAATTATTATAATCCAAACAATTTTAGCAGCTCATCTGCACCTGGTTTGTCACAATATTGGTATTCTAATGCAGGATTTACTTTGCTTGGATATATTATTCAGGAGATTTCAGGCTTAACTTTTGAAGCTTATTGTCAATTGCATATTCTTGATCTATTGCAAATGAATAGTGCTGGATGGTATTATGCTGATATTGATAGTAATGATATTGCCATGCCTTATGATGATATGATGAATCCTTATGGTTATTATAGTGTAGCTCAGGTTCCTGCGGCTATGTTGAAGTCTAATGTTGAAGATTTAGCAAATTTCTTATTAGCTTATACGCAACATGGAAATTTTCAAAATAATAATTTATTTTCCTCATCAACATTTGAAGATGTTGTACCTGTTAATATGCAAAATGGATTTGGTTGGTGGGGTATGGATACATGGTATGGTGATCCTAATGGAAATTTTTGGAGTCATGGTGGATATATGCACGGAGTTAGAACGCAATTAAATTTCTATCCAATTGATAGTACAGGGTTAATTATATTAACTAATGGGGAGGGTAGTTATAATGCTATTCAGAATAAGATAGAATCTTATATTCCTTTGTTTAATACAAATTCTTCACCAACTTCTCTAGACATATTTTTTCAGAAAAGTAAGAAGATAAAAAATATTATTAATGTATTTGGTCAAATTATTCAAGAGAACAGTAATTCGCTATTATTCTATATTTATGATGATGGTACTGTTGAGAAGAAAATAATCCTTGAATAAATATAACCCAATGAATGAGCGGATTTCTTTTTAGTGGGTCTAACTGTCTTTATTTCGAACTTTTTTTAAAAATATTAAGTAAGTTTGTCATCTTATACTATCTAAATCTAAATAATTATAAAATACTATGGCTACAAAAATTATCGTTCTAGGAATCTATGTTGCTATTCTATTCTTAATTGGAATACTCGCTTCTCGCAGAGTCAAAAGTATGAGTGATTATTATTTGGGGGGAAAAAAAATGGGTTTCTGGGCTGTTGCATTTTCTGCTAGAGCAACTGGTGAATCAGGCTGGCTATTAATTGGCCTAACAGGAATGGGAGCAATGGCTGGCTATTCTGGATATTGGGTTGTTGTTGGTGAATTACTTGGGGTTTATATTTCCTGGCAATTTATGGCCAAGCGATTTAAAAGGTGGTCTGACGAATACAAAGCTATTACCATACCTGATTACCTTCAAAGTCATTTTAAATCATCTACTAACACGCTTAGAATCATCTCAGCATCTACACTTGTAGTTTTTGTTGTTATTTATGTTGCATCTCAAATGGATGTAACGGGAATTGCCTTTGAGTCAATGCTTAATATTGACTATCGAATAGGTGCCCTAGTTGGTTTCTGCATTGTTCTGCTCTATATTTTTGTTGGTGGATTCGTAGCTGCGGTTTGGTCAGATATGTTTCAAGGTATTTTAATGTTCTTTGGCTTGGTTCTACTACCTATTGTTGTTTGGTTTTCAATGGATCATGGAGCTGGAATTACTGAGGGATTGAATGCTATTGATCCCACACTAACTCAAATAATGGGGAGAAGTGATGACGGATGGATGAACCTTTTTACTATTCTTGGTTTCTCCATGATTGGATTGGGTTTCTTAGGGTCTCCTCAAGTTTATGTTCGTTTTATGTCCATTAAAAGCGAAAATGAGATTGATAAAGGAAAGTGGGTTGCACTTCTTTTTACTCTCTTAACTGATGCTGCAGCAGTAACGATTGGAATTCTTGCTCGTATTTTATACACAAAACAAGGTCAGGATCCTGAAGCAATATTAGGGACAGGCGGTGAGAATGTTTTAAGTATGATAACCCATGATTTTTTACCCACAATATTAGTGGCTATATTTATTGCAATTGTTCTTTCCGCAATTATGTCAACAATTGATTCTCTTCTTATTCTTGCTTCTAGTGCTATTACTCGCGACTTCTATCAGAAAATATTTAGGCCTGATTTAAAAGATGAGGATTTAACTAATTTTTCTAGAGTAGTTACTGTTGGGATGGCATTGGCTGCACTGGGGATTGCCAGTTTATTATACTATTTGTATCCTGAAAGGCAGGTTTTTTGGATTATGATTTTTGGTTGGTCTGGAATTGCCGCCACTTTCTGCCCGGTGATTATTCTATCTCTTTTTTGGAAGGGATATTCTGAAAAAGGAGCCATTGCTTCTATGATTACAGGCTTTATTTCTGTGATATTATTCAAGTTTGTATTTTCTAATATTGAAGGAATAGGTGCTTATTTGAAAGAGTTAGATGTTTTAGCGCCTTCTTTCGCCTTGGCAATGATTGTGGGTTATATTGTTTCAAAAATATTCCCTCCCGAGAATACTGAAAGTGCTATAGATTCTCAGTAATTTATGAAAAAAATATTATTTCTTTTCTTTTCTGTTTCTATTTTGTTTTCATGTAATAATGATAAAAAGGTATATGAAAAGAACCTAAACCACTTTAAAAATCTGATTGAAGATATCAATATTTATTTTATTGATTCAACAATAAATAATCTTGAGATAGCTAATTATTATACTGATGATTTTGTTTTTTATTCATATCCAGCAGGTCATAAAAAAGGAGTGCAATCAGCTAAAGTTGATTATATTAATAATCTTAATCAGATGAAAAAAATGAATATGTCAATTAACATTGGTCATTCCATTTATTTACCTGGAATTAATGATGAATCACATGAGTTAGATGGGAGTGTTCGCTTGTATTATGGAGCGACTATTTCTATTGATACAAACAGGGTTGAATTCTCTGGATACCAAACAATAAATTTTGAAGAGGGCAAGATTTCTGGAATTTGGGAATGGGCAGATTATGGAGGGGTGAGTAATCAATTAAATCAACTGATGGAATAGAAAAACCCACTCAATTGAGTGGGTTTTGGAAGGGTTTACTTTCCCAATTACGAATTCGGGATTTATTTCATTACTCTGTAAAAAACACTTTTCGTGAAACACGAGCATCTTTTTTAGTTAGCGATAGGATTGCGAATCCCTTATATCCATATGCATTAAGCATGAAACCTTTCTGATTGTTTTTTACTATACTATACCTGATTGATCGGCCAGTACTATCATGTAGATAAATATTAGGTTTATTGAAATTGTGTTCAATATTTATATATCCGTTACTTGAAGGTACAGGGTAAATTTGAAAAAGTTGACTTTTATCTCCAAATTCAAAAACATCAACAGTGCTTGTGTCGGTGTTAAAATTAAACACACAGTTTTGAAGTCCAAGGTATTTCGGTGACAAGGTATCATCCATAAATTCCTTAACTCCCCAACTCCCATATTTACCATATACGCCATGTGAAGAGAAATGGCAAAACATACCAACTTGTGTGCTGTCATACCAATAATTAAAGTACTCACAATAAAGATCCTGCATTCGTGAATGGCGGTTGGCAGCTGTTAACTTAGTTGTAAAGGCTGTATCGTTTTGATATATTCCATTAGCAACCAAATGCTGCCCTCCTTCATAGGTAATCAATTCTAGGTTGTGCGTGTCAGCAACTATTTTATTGGCATCCATCCAAGCGTATGATGTAGCTAATGATAGTTCCATAGAATCAATTATTTCGGATACAGTAATACTATTGATTAATCCAGCATCACCAATATCATTAGCTACCGAACCTCCAAAATAGGGCGCTATAGCAATAGCATCTGCTTGCACCTGATTTGGATTGTATATGGGGTCTTTAAATTTTTCAACAATGTAATTGGTTAGCCAACTGTTTGCTGACTGACTTGAAACAACTTTTACCAATCGGTTATTATCTAAAAATTCAGTTTCGAAAATATGCATAATATCTGCAGAGCGTTTAGCATAAAACTGCCAACCCTGTTCCCATGTTTGGCCCGTATATCCCAAGACATTCCCCATATTTTGAGAATAACTAGTTTGATCGAATTGACTATTCCAGACTTCATTACTGTATTCTATGTAAACTTTTAACTCAGGGTCAAGCGAGTCTCTAAATAGTTGTGCCAATTCGCTTATATAAACGTCATCTGCTTTATGTGGAATACAGATCCAAGGGTGTTTTTGTGTTAGGTTACAAAGATTGATAATATGCTCATAAGCGACTCCATTTTCAAGGGTTTGTGTGTAATAATTTAGGGTGTTTCTATCGGACCAGTTTGTGTTTTGAGAATTATTTGTTTCCATCCAATCCATGAAACGCAAAACTTGAAAATCAGCAATGAAATTCAGTAAATCTGGGTGGTATGGATTTGTAGAATACGTATTTTCAAAACCAGGCATAATAAAATGAATGTCTCTTATTGGATCCGATATATCAGATGTGTCAATCTCTAATGCTATTCCACCAATGCTGCTGTCAACCCAAACTAATGTATCGACTGGGCAGGTAAAAGTACCACTAGCTGCAAATCTTAATCCGATTTGACCTGTACCTGAAGCAATTAGTCGATAATACCCGCTAGGATATTTATTTTCCAGACTGCCAAAAAACATAAGGGTTCTAATTGCTTGAGGAGGGTCAATTCCATTGTTATACGGAATCTCAATTGGGTATCCATTAGGTCCAAGTGGAATAGTTACACCGCTTGACCAAGGTGCTCCTGAACCATACTCATGTGATATCCATTCTCTACATTGTTTAAAAGCATCAACAAAAACATATTCTGATGACCAGTCTTGAATGCCCGAAAGGTTTGTTCCTGTTGGCCTATTAATTTGTGCGTTCAAATGAGTTAGTCCAGATAAAATTAGAATTAATGAGAGAATGATTATTTTGTAATAATTTATTTTCATATTCAATTTATTTTATGTTTTACAACCTCTGGTATTTGAGTTGTGTCGTGTTTTAAGCTGTAAACTTAGTAAATAAATTACAGAAAGAAAAAAATCAGTAAGGATTTTCGTAAGTAGGTTTTTACCAACAATTATGTGAAGTTATAATTATTATAGTATATCTAACAACGAAACTATGATCTGTTTCAAGTAGTAGTTGAGGTGTTGTTTACCTAATCTATTTCTTGAAATATATAAATAAACTCAAACTCTGGCATATTATGACTATTTTTGACGAGTAAAACAATAGATTAACAGTAAACTAAAATGAAAAAAGGACTACTTATATTCCTTTGCTTTCCAATGATTGTATTTGGGCAAATTCTTGATACTATTACCATCTGTAATGGTGATAGCTCTTATATTTTTAATAATTGGGAAGAACAAACAGGGAATTATACTGATGGAATTGATATTACAACATTAATAGTTAATCCAACCCCAACAGTAACAGGAAGTTTCATCCTAAATGGCAACGCTACACAACCAATAGCTAATACCTACCAACTAACTCAAGCCGCAGGAAATCAGTCAGGTTCTGCTTGGAACTCAGTTACATTAAATCTAACACAACCATTTAGTTTTGATATTGATGTATTTCTTGGTTATAATAACGGAGGAGCAGATGGTCTTGCTTTTTTACTACAACAGGTCAGTACAAGTGTTGGTACTTCTGGAGGTGGTTTGGGATATCAAGGAATTTCGCCATCTTTTGCAGTTGAGTTTGATACGTGGCAAAATAATTCTGACCCATCTTATGATCACCTTGCCGTACAAAAAAATGGAGATTTAAATCATAATGGAGCAAATAATTTAGTTCCATTTACAGGCTTTCCTCCAGGAAACAGTAATATTGAAGATGGATTATGGCATAATGTTGTTTTCTCATGGAACCCTAATACATATAATTTTAAAGTTGTCTATGATGGCGTTACAATTGTTAACTATACTAATAATATTGTGGCTAGTATTTTTGGAAATAACCCTAATGTTTATTGGGGCTTTACAGCAGCAACAGGCGGAGCAAATAACATACAGAAGTTTCGAGTAAATTCACTTGGAGTACAATTATCTGATCAAATAATCTGTTATTCAGACACTATTCAAATTGACCCTCAAGTTAACACTTCTCTCTACTCATATCTTTGGACTCCTAACTACAATATTAGCAATGATACTATTCCTTCTCCTTTATTTTCTCCTGACACAACTACTACATATTATTTAGAGATTACAAATACATATGGATGTTCACAAACTGATTCACTGACAATTAATGTAGATAACTCTGCATCTAATATTACATTTCCATTCCCCTCACAATTCTGCCTTGGATTAAGTCCAATAAATTTAAATTCTGCAACACCAATTGGCGGAAATTATTTAGTCAACAATAGCACTTCAGCTATTTTTAATCCTAATGTAAATAATATTGGAGTCAATACAGTAACATATTCTTATACAAATTCAAATGGATGCTCTAATTCTCTTACAAATAATATAAGTGTTTATGACTCTCCAATTGCTTTATGCATACCGACAAATGCTTCTTGCAATGGTTTTACTGATGGAAGCGCAACACTTTCAATATCAGGAGGAAACCCTAGCTACACTTCTAATTGGGGAGGAAATAATCCTACTGCATTAGGTGCAGGAACTTATGGGTATACTGTAACAGATGTAAACTCATGCATCTTTGCTGATAGTGTAATTATTTATGAACCTGAAATTTTTACAGCTTCTATCAATACAACAACCGTAAGTTGTAATGGTGGTAATAATGGTACTGCAAATATACAATTACAAGGATCTTCCACCCCTCCTGGGACTGTTTCTACTTTAACCTATTGTACATCTACACCAGGATCAAATATCAATTCTACAATTAATAATATTCAATTAACAGGAGATATTGTAAGTATAAATAATAATACTTCAGGAATATGTGACCAATATGAAGATTACACTAATTTATATGCTGATGTTACAGAAGGACAGTCCTACACTATTGATGTTGACTTAGGAGACTGCTCAAATACTAATTTTTCTTCTGGCGGGAAAGTATACATTGATTGGAATATAGATGGTGATTTTAATGATCTAGGGGAAGAGGTTGGTGTTATTGCATATGGAGTTGCTAGCTCAACATCTATTCTTATGACTGTCCCTTTTTCTGGCGCTTATGGTGCTACACGAATGAGGGTTGTTTCTCAATATCAAATGTCAAGTAATACAAATTCTATTTCCTCATGTGATATTGGTACATGGGCTCCTTCTTACATTGAACCTTGGTTTGGCGCTACAGAAGATTATTCAATTGTAATATCAGCTGCTAATATAACAGCAACATATAATTGGTCAAATGGACTAACCTCAGATAGTATTAGTGGACTTTCTGCAGGAAATTACTCAGTAGATATTACTAATGGAAATGGATGTACTATAACGAACAATATTACTGTGAATGAAGCAGCTATCATTACAGGAACAGACAATGTAGGGTCGCATTGTGATTCATATATCTGGCCGATAAATGGAATTATTTACAGTACTAGTAATAATACTGCAACAACTTCTTTAACTGCTAGTAGTGGCTGTGATAGTATAGTTACTCTAAACTTAATAATTACTAATAGTACTACAACAATAGACCCTCAAACAGCTTGTGATTCTTATACTTGGATTGATGGGAATACTTATACCGCATCTAATAACTCAGCAACATTTACAAGTACCAATGCAGCAGGTTGTGATAATGTAGCAACTTTAAATCTTACCATTAATAATACTACTAATTCTATAGACCCTCAAACAGCTTGTGATTCTTATACTTGGATTGATGGAAATACGTACACAGCATCTAATAACTCAGCAACATTTACAAGCACCAATGCATTAGGTTGTGACAATATAGCTACTTTAAATCTTACCATTAATAATACTACTAATTCTATAGACCCTCAAACAGCTTGTGATTCTTATACTTGGATTGATGGAAATACGTACACAGCATCTAATAACTTAGCAACATTTA
>Ga0307995_1002505_pt1 | contig 10658 bp, 7 predicted proteins | sample EllFjometagen262_FD_203132 | JGI IMG/M metagenome (GOLD analysis project Ga0307995, IMG submission 203132) | Marine microbial communities from Ellis Fjord, Antarctic Ocean - #262 | ecosystem: Environmental > Aquatic > Marine > Unclassified | place: Southern Ocean | collected 2014-11-02
AAATTTTTATTTTGTTCTCAAGAAGATGCACGCATCACTTGATTCCAAACAAAAACTCCTTGATTTCTCAAGGAGTTTATTAGTAGCGGGAACTGGACTCGAACCAGTGACACTAGTGTTACTATCTATAACTCTTTTGGAGAAGTATGAAAAAAGGTGCTCCTAAAAGTGTGCCTTTACTTTCTACTCATAATAAAAAAATACTTAAAATAGTTTAAAGGAAATTTTGTGATAGAGAGAGATTATATCTATAATTTAAATAATAGTTTTTAATAAATACGGTTTGAAATTTTATATTTATGACTGATATTTAAAACAGGTTGATGTTTATGAATCAATTCTTTTTCTAAAATCATTAATTCTTCTTTCTCTTCAACTAAATGAAATTTTAAACACAAATTATCTTTTATATAGGCAACCGTATCTTCACCAGGTTTTATAAGATACGTACGTCCTATATTTTTTCTAAAAGCACTTTGGTCAATTCCGGCTTTTAACACTCCTTTTACTTCTTTCATAATTGGGTACTCTTGCTGGAAGAAATCTTTTACACTCTGTTTTTCTTCTCTATATTCAATATACTTAGGATTCAGATGCTGTCTTACAATTCTATTGTAAAGACCGTTTACACCAGAACCAGTGCCTATATAAACTACTTCATCTGTTTCTTTTGTGCACCAAAAATAAATCCCCTTTGTTTTAGGTATGATTGCTTTTAAATTATTGGCATTAGGGTCTACTTTTTTCAATTTAGCTATTTCTATCATTATCTTACGTTTTAATATGAATACTGCAAATATATTTCACTTGTATGCAGCCTAATTGCACGGATACCCAATAGTCACTAAAAACCTACCCAACCTCAGCATTCCCATTAATCATATCTATAATTTTTACCATTTTTATCACATCTGCATCCTTGTCAAAAACACCACTGATTCCCTGATCATTCAAATCTGTGAATGGTGGTTCGTATAACATCGCTTTATCAATCGTTCCATTTTTTGTTAAGTAGGAAATAATTGTTTTTACAAAGGTCATTTGATCTGCTCTCAAATTTCCAACTTGTAAAAACTCAGAGAACGCATTGTTTAAGGCGGTTGGTTCTAAACCAGTAATGCTTCTAATAAAAGCGCCTAGCGGTCTTTCACCATATTGAGTTACAAAGTCTTCTTTAGTCCCAGCCACACTCTCTGTAAATAACATCTTTTCTAATGTATTTAGTTCGCTCTTTGTGATAGAGATATTGTTAGCCAGTTTGTTAATGGTTAAATGACTTTTATTTTTTCTAATATAACTCTCAACTCTATCTTTATAAGATTGCAAACTCACATAAGAAGTGCTCACAATTTCTCGAACAGCGATGCCTTCATAATCTAGTTCATCTTCAAAATTTGTATATACTGGTATTTGTTTTACCGTTTCTAAATACTTGATCAAGTCTCTTAAAGCCAATCTTAATTCGTCTAGTTTTTTAATATTGATGGTTTCCCAATAATGATCTGTTTGTGCTTCCTTAATTAATGGCAAATGAAGCGCCACTTGAGGAATGTTATTTTTCCTTTCCAATGCAGTTGCAGTGCTGTATATTTTACCCATATACTTTGCTGTTTCACCAGATCCTGTGAGCAATACTATTTGGTACACTAAAACAAGCATATCAAATCTTCGTGCCAACTCATCATCTCCTTTTGATGCAGGTTGCAAGTGAGATAAATGAGCATTTACTTCTTGAAGATCACTTTTTGAAAGGTCTAACCATTTCGGTTTATTGCTGTATTCTTTTACATAGCGCAACTGCTTCCGAACTACGAATCTACTTTCATCTAAATTTTGAATTATTTTGTGCAACTCCGTTAAGTAGGCAACGCTAACCTCAACTTCAGTAGGTGTTTTGTCTGGCAGATGTGTAATCAGTTGTGAAACCTTTAGCTTGGCTTCAAATATTTGTTGCAGTAAAGGCTTCATGCTTTGTGCATTCGCGCCATCTGGATATTCATCAAAGAATTCAAAATTCTGACAATAATCAAAAATCATAAATTCTTTCTTATCACCTCCTGGCCCAAATAAATCTGGACATAATCTGGTACCTCTACCAATCATTTGCCAAAATTTAGAGGCACTTTTTACCATTTTAAAGAATACTAAATTGACCACTCTTGGAGCATCTACTCCTGTATCCATCATGTCTACAGAAACCGCAATTTGAGGTTCTTGCTCTTCTAAAGGATCTGTGAATTTCTCTAATAAACTCTGCGCTTTAGTTTCATAGTTGTCTATTACTCTTAGAAACTTCCCGCCATATTCCGGATAGTTTACATTAAATCTTTCTTCTATAAACACTGCATGTGCATGATTCTTGGCAAAAACAATCGTCTTACCTAATTTATCACCTCCACTTACTTTAATCCCGTCTTTCATGAGATGTTCTAGCACTTTATCTACGGTATCTGTATTGAACAACCATCTGTTTAAAGCAGCACTACCAATAGCATCTGGAGTTTCCTCATTTGTTGGATCACCAAACTTCTCTTCGTATTCTACTTTTTCTCGATCGGAAAGCTCTGAATATTTAATGCCTTCTCTTTGGAATTTAAGTGGCACACTCACTGCTTTCGGAGGTACCAAATAGCCTTGATCTACAGCTACATTTAATTCATAGGCAAACGTAGGATTGTCATCTTCAATACCAAATAATCCGTATGTATTGTGGTCTATATCTGTTTTTGGCGTTGCTGTCAAACCAATTAACATGGCATCAAAATAATCAAAGATGGCACTGTATTTTTGATACACAGAACGGTGGGCTTCATCAATAATAATGAGGTCGAAATGACCCACACCATAAAACCGTTGGTCTACTGTTTTAACTTTGTCAATTTTATTAATAATTGTTGGATAGGTTGAAAAGACCAAGCGTGCACTACTATCTTCTTTTTCTTTGGTTAAATCAATTGCAGAAAGTTCTGGTAAATGTTCTTTAAAAGCATTTTTAGCTTGGGTAACTAAAGCGTTTCTATCTGCTAGAAAAAGGACTCTTTTTGCCCAATTGCATTTGGTTAACATCTCTACAATTGCTGCAGCAGTTCTGGTTTTACCGCTACCTGTTGCCATGACTAATAAACTCTCTCTTTTGGCGCCTCTTAAATGGCCTTTTTTTGAAGTAACTACTAAATTCTCTGCAACTCTTTTGATGGCTTCTAGCTGATAATCTCTACCAGCAATATCCATATTTACTTTAAAAGTTCTGAGGTCTTTTCTAGTGGTTCTTCTATCGATCAACAATTGCAATTCGTCTTGGGTATAAAAACCCTCTATTTCTCTATCGGTATAAAAAGTATCGTCCCAAATAAAAGTTTCAAAGCCATTTGTGTAAAAGATAACAGGGCGTTGTCCATGCATTTGTTCAATGCAATCTGCATAGAGTTCTGCTTGGTGTCTTCCTTTTCTAGCTTCTGCCATCGTTCTCTTCGCTTCCACAACCGCTAAAGGTTTGCCATCTTTGCCCCAAAGCACATAATCTACATAGCCAATGCCAGACGGATTGGTACTTTTAGGCATTCCTTTTACTTCATATTCTAACTCTCTTCCTTCCGTTAGTTCTTCCCAACCTGCATCTTTTAGTAAAACATCTATATAGAGTTTTCTAGTAACCGCTTCTGGTATTAAAACAGGAATTACTTTGTCTGGGTCTTTGACCTTTTCACGCGCTACTCTTCGCTGCGTATTAACTTTCTGTTGGTGCTCTAGCTGCTTTTGTAATAACTCAATTTGAGCCGCTTGCTCCTCTAATTTTGCACGTTCTTCCTTGTCTTTTTCTCTTCTGTAATCTAGCTGATTTTCTAATTGCTGAAGGGCTTTTAAAGTCTCCTTTTGCTCGTTTCCATCAGGAATTAAGGCCATGCTAAAAGCAGGAACCTCCAAGTCTTCTTCATTGTAATAAACGCCTAAGAAACTTAAAAATCGAAAGAGATTTTTAATACTGGCAATGGATTGGTCTTGGATAATTGATTTACCATGTGCAGCAGCATTTCCATTTAAACGGATTAAATCTACCTCTCTAAACATCGAAGGCTTGATGATCTCTCTAAAACACTGTTGGTGTATTAAGCTGGCAAGTTTTGTATCATAAGGCCATTCTAGTTCTTCATCATTTTGATAGAGCCATTGTACTGATTTCTCTAAAGCACTTCGGCAAATCATTGCACAGGCTTTTGGAGAAGTTACCGTAAGCTGTTCCGCTTCTTTTGCTTCTTTAAATATGGCTGGCCACTCTTTTTGGAGGAATTGAAAGTTGCTCATTCTTATTTTTTTTGAGGATTTAACTCCATTAAACTCTCCTCCAGTAACTTGAAGTCATGGTTAAAGAACTTATCTAATTGTGTTGCTAATTTTTCTTTTATCTCTTCTTTAGATTTTCCGTCTAAACTAGAGATTGAAGAGAGTTTAATCTTATAAATTGAAGCCCACTTTTTTGTTAATTTAGCTGAAACCTTGTTGAAAACAGTATTTGTTTTAGCGAGCTCATAAATAGACTCTCTGATTACACTATCTCCCGGCCCTATCAATAATACTAGATTTACTTCTTTATTATAATTAACTATTTCAAATAATAAGATTCTTTTTGAAGAAGTCCAGCCTTCTCCTTTTTTAAGGAAGAAGTCAAGTGTTTTAGGTATAAACCTTATGTAAGTTTTTGAACAATGATCTTTTACTAGGTTTTCATTTGCATCAATTATTTCTTCAAGCATATCTTTAATATCACTATAAATATCTGGCTTGTGCTTAAAGATTAAGTCTAATGCTTTCTTATGTTTTTTATATAACTGCTCACATAATTCTTGTACTTCTGATTCTTCCATAATATATCGTTTAACCATTTCATTATAATGTCTGATAAACATACTAATTTCATCATTCATCTGTGACTCTTTCCTCTCAAGAAGAGACTCTATTAACTGTGATACTTCTTTATAGCTAATAGAAATATATTTCTTTTCACTCTCTGGCTCCTCACCATAAACCGTTAAATAAATATATATTTTTCTGTAATCAGGATAGTTAGATTCAATTACATTCCTGTATTTTGTAAGTTGGTTTGAATGCTCTTTGCTATCTACTTTATTTTCAATAACACACACCAGATTTTGATCATCATCTACCAACAACACATCTATATTATTCCACTCTCTGTAAACATTGATTTTTGACAAATTAAGGGTGTCAATATCTATTAAATTTAAATCAGGAATTTCATTACTATCATTATACACTGCCAGTTTTAAAAAACGAGTAGTAAAATAGTCTGCCAGATTATGAGTTTCATTTGGGTTTAACAACCAAGCTAAAAAATTAGAATGCCTTACCTCTTGATTTATAATACCTAAAGAAGAGAAAATATTAAACTTATCTTCAATAGATTCTAGCTTTTCAAGCTCCTTATTATTAAAAATGAAGCCTTCTAATTCTTTTACTTGCTCTTCAAGTGATAAATCCGTTTCTTTCATACCAACTAATCTTTAAACTCCCTTTTATAACAGTTTATTATTTAATTTTTAGACTACCAACATTTTCTGATTCCCTAAATTTATAAATTGACCGAAAGCAAAAAAAGCTTCATCCATTTTTTTAAGGTCTTTTATTTTTGACTCCTTTACAAAAGGAAAATATTCTTCAAAGTAAAATTTTAATTTAGTCCCTTCATTCATACTTGCATTAATACCGTCTGATGTTTCATTGTGCATAAACCGATATGCTCTATGAATGTGTTGGTCATAAATAGGATATACACTTGGACTTATAATGTGCAATAAAAACACCTTCCACACCACAGACACTTCTTTAAATTCTTTTAAGAAATAGCCAAGATCAATTTCAGTTGTTGCTCTGAGGCCGTTTATAATCTTTATTTTTTTGATGATTTTAGTGTTTAAACTTTTCTCTTTTGCCTGACTAAGCTTCATCCCATTTTTCCATTGGTACAAGTCATTTATGTCTTTTTCTGACAAGACTTTATGATGGATTTTATCATACAGCGCAGCATTATCATACGCATACAGCCTGCTCCAAAAAGAAATAAATTCTTCTAAGCTGCCAGATTGGGTTTTAGTAAGTACAGGAAAAGTTAACCTCATACCAACTCTCCTTTAAACGCCCTTTGCAATAGGCTGTTAAATAAATTTTCTGCTTGTACCAAACTCCCTTGTGCTTGTGTTTTTTGTGTTTCTATGGCTTGGACTCTTTCTGCAAATTGGTTTTGGAGTTTAATGTTAGGTACTGGCATATCCAGATCAAAAAACATAGAGCTTCTCAAGTGTATTTGGGTACTTCCAACCCAATACTTGGATAGCTCTCCCCTGTAAATAGGAGAATTAGACCAATGAACCATATAAGCTGGGTTAACAAGTTTTTCGTTCAATAAAAGACCATATGCACCCTGGGCAAGAATATATTGGTCAATTTCAAAATGTTTCAGGTGAGACATTAGGCCTAAAGAAGGACCTGTGGGTACAAGATCTCTTAAGGTCACAACTAAGTATTTTTTATCTACAATTGATTTTTTGTATTTAACACAAGCATCTAAAGAAACAAAAGCTTTCTTTTTACTGTCTACTAAGATACCTCCGTTAGTTTTTATAGCACCTTTATGCAATACAGGAAAGCCATTTTGTGTAAATTCAGCAGGTTTAATTGAGGCACCACTCTTATATTCTATAATAACTTCACGGATTTTTAAAGTATCCCATTTTGTATTTTTCAAGCTTAGATCCCCAAACATATCCAAAAACAGGCTTTGTGTCAGTTCCTCATACTTTGTAATGAGTGCTTTTGTTTTTTGTCTGTAGGCATCTGCTGCATCCAAAATGGCGGCTATCTTTTTTTGCTGGTCTAGTGGAGGGAGTGGGATTTTGATACTATTGAGACTAGACTTTGTTAATTTACCTCTTGTTGCTCCATTAATATATAATGAAAGATCTTCATAATTCATATAGTACATCAAATACTCTAAAATTAGATTATCCTTGGCTGTGAGTACATGTGCATGATTATTTACCCATACTTTTTCATTATAAATTTTAGCACAAGTTTGCTGATAACCCCAACTTCCTCCGTCTTCTGCAACACACAGTATTTTCTCATCAAATAAGTACTCGTCAATGTACCCCATGATATTATTTGCGCCTATGTAAGGGTAAATAGGGTTAGTCTCCTTCTCTGATCTTTGTCTCGAGTTTAATGGAACCCTTATCCTATCAAGATTATTGGTGATTGCCTGAACTTCTACTTTATTCATCTCAACATCTCTTTTAAAGCAGTCAAAGCTTGGTTTCTTTCTAAATCTAGCGTTTCAATATCCTTTATAATTTCAGAAGGTGCAGCGTATTCAATTTCTTCATAAACTATTTCTTTGTATCTATTTATCGATAAATCCCAGTCATTGTTTTTAATTTCATCAAAAGGTACTAAGAAACTTTTATCTGTTCTGGCTCTAGTCCTTTCTTCTTTAAGATTGTGGTATCTGTTTAAGAGATCAGGAATGTCATTGTCCTTAATTTCATTCCGCTTGTCATCTAAGCTATAGCCATCAGCAGTCATGTCATAAAACCACACGTTGTCTGTGCCTCCTGTGCCTGTTTTTGTGAAGAAAAGCACCGCAGTACTTACCCCAGCATAAGGTTTAAATACTCCACTAGGCATTGAGATTACAGCGTCTAGTTTGTGGTTTTCAATGAGTTCTTGTCGTATTTGTTTGTGGGCATTAGAGCTTCCAAACAATACGCCATCTGGTACAATTACTGCCGCTCTGCCGCCTGTTTTTAGCATGCGGAGCATCAATCCTAAAAAGAGCAATTCTGTCTTTTTAGATTTTACCATTTTTAAAATAGAATTCTCAACGGCATCATAATCTAAACTTCCTTTAAAGGGTGGATTGGCTAAGACCAGAGAATATTTATTTCTAAGATCTCCTGCACTTTCACTCAATGCATCATTCTTTATTAAATTGGGGTTTTCAATTCCATGGAGCTGTAAGTTCATCGCACCAATACGCACCATGGTAGAATCAATCTCTACCCCATTAAACATTTCATTGTTAAAGTGTTCTCTAAAATCCTTGTCTAAGAAAAAATCTTCGTGGTTGTCTCTAAAATATTCACCAGCAGCTACTAAAAATCCTGCAGTACCGGTAGAAGGATCACAGATAACATCATCCTTTTTAGGCTGTGTCATGTCTACCATCATCCTAATAATATGCCTCGGTGTTCTAAACTGTCCATTCCTTCCTGCAGACGCAATCTTGGAGAGCATGTATTCGTATAAATCTCCTTTGGTATCCCTATCCTTCATGTCAATCTTGTCAATCAACTGCACCACTTGGTCTAGTAAACGAGGTGTCGCAATGATAAAAGAGGCTTTGCTCATAAACTCTGCAAACACGCCTGCAGAATCCCCTACTTGTTTCATGTGGTCAAAAACCGTCATGTCACCAACCGCAGGTTTGGTAAAGACTTCAAACATTGTTTCTGGATCTTTGTTTTTAAAAGAGCTCCATCTTAATTCTTTTTGGGCTTCTGTAAATAGTATGTTTTTGATAGGAATGCCAACCGTATTGGCCTTTTTCTCTTCCAATAACTGACGTTCATCCAACCTTCTTATAAATAGTAAATAGGTAAATTGCTCTATTACAGATAAAGGGTTGGAAATCCCTCCCGTTGCAAAGGCATCCCATATTTTATCTACTTGTGACTTTAATTCTCCTGTGATCATATATTGTTATTGTTGTTTTGTTTAATGTAAAGCTGTGAATTTACACATTTTCTATATTTTCTAAGTCTAAATTTTCTCCTAATTCTAGTGCAGGAATGCTTTTTATGGCATTTCCAGCAATTCCTTTTATAGATGCATGCATACTTATAGCATTGTCTACAACTTTTCCAATCTGTTTTTCACGTTGTTTCCAGATACGAGACATCGCATTTTTTTCTTTTTGCAAGTCTACTTGCATTTGGGTAAATCCCTCTACAATACCTTCCATTTGTAAATGAAATTCGTTACTTGTTAGAAAATCATATAACATCCCCATTTTATCGCCCTTGTTCTCTTGGTTTATTTTTACCATGTTCCATTGAATAATAGTGTATCGTAAAACGGCAGATAAACTTTTAAACTCCTGGTAAGTACAAATCCAAATTCCTTCTTTCATACCCATTCTATCCATATCCATTGGCATTACTTCTGTTACTAAAACGCCAATAGTTGCCCCTTTATCCCGGATGTCATTTTTAAATTTTTCAATCCAATTGCCACTAAAATTTTTAGTCCTTTTACTTTCATAATAAATAGTGCCACAATTTGTTTCTTGCCTCGTATTTACCGTTTGTAAGCAATCTGCACCATTTGCTCCCTTTTTAATTTCGTCAATAGTATCTAAAGGAAATTGGTTGAGCAACCATTCTTCTATTGCCAATTCCATTATTTCTCCCTGTAACTGCATAGAACCTTGTTCTTGTTTGCGTTTCATGTCATCTGTCAACCTTTTTTGATCTTCTAATTGCTTTTCTAGTGTTTTAAATTTAAACTCTGAAGCTTCTTCTGTTTGCCTTTTTATTTTCTCTTTTTCACTGATAAGTTGTTTACTATATTCTAGTTCTGCTACTAATTTTCCATGATCATTGGCTTCGCTTACTTTACGTTTCAATTTTTCTATTTCTATTTCTTTTTGAAGTACATCTTTAACCTGTGCTGATTTATCTGTCAATTCATCTTGCAATGACTTAAGAAGGTCTTTATTTTCAGTTTGAAATTTTATTTTTAGTCTTTTTTCTATTTGCTTTTCGGCCTCTTTGCTTTGTGCTTCTAAACGCTCTTGAAATAACTCGTTTTCGCGTTTCTTTTTTGCTTCAAAATCAGCTTTTTCTTTTTCAAGTGTAGCCGCTTTTTCTTTTTGAGACGCAACCAAAGTTGCTTGTTTTTGTTGAAACTCGTTTCTTATATTTTCTTCTAATTGCTGCCTTAAAATTTCATTTACATCTATTTGACTTCCACAATCTGGACATTCTACTGCTGTATTTTTACTCATAACTTTTTCTTTTAAAATTAATAACAGTACAAATATAGCGTTGAAGTGTGCGGGGGTATTGCATCGTTATTGTGAAATTTTAATTTGCTTTATAAATATTTTTGAACCATCTAGATTTGGTTTTGTAATAACTTCAATTTTTTGATCTACTCCCAAGTTATATTCTTTAACCATTGATGGCATAATACTTATGGTAGGAGAATTAATTTCATCCCTAAAAGTTCCGTATCCATTATCAGCAATTCTAATTACAGTGCCGGAAACCCAATTTCCATGAGACATAATATCTATACTTTTTATAATTTGCCATTTTGATTTATTTATAGATACATCTTTATTATTATCTATAAGTGGCTTTATATAATCCAAAATTTCTAACATAGAATAACACAATGATTGATATAAAAAAGTATTTGAATTATTAGTCAAATATGTGTCTGCTCGTAATTTAGTTCCTTCATTATGAGATGCATCTTGTGTTAAGCTAAGTAAATGACGTATAGATTCCGCTATTACTGGATGAATTAATTCTTTATTATAATTGTAAGATTTATTTCCACTAGCTAAAAAAATACTGGCA
>Ga0307995_1002508_pt1 | contig 10651 bp, 10 predicted proteins | sample EllFjometagen262_FD_203132 | JGI IMG/M metagenome (GOLD analysis project Ga0307995, IMG submission 203132) | Marine microbial communities from Ellis Fjord, Antarctic Ocean - #262 | ecosystem: Environmental > Aquatic > Marine > Unclassified | place: Southern Ocean | collected 2014-11-02
GGCTTGATGCTGATACTGTAGATGGTGTACACGCTTCACAGTTTGTAAGATACTTCGAATCGACGTCTGCTCCTTCTACTACTAGTAACGGTACTATGTGGTACGATACTTCAGACGATACATTATACCAACGTCAAGATAGTGCTTGGGTACAGATATCTACTTCTGCTGCTCCTGCTGTACTGATCTATGATGTTAACGGAACATTGGTGAACTAGAATGGGTTGGGCGAGTCATTTAAGCGGATTATTTAACGGAAAGGTAAGAAGTCACTCAGACGGAAGAAAGTGGGAATATAATACTTCTAAGGGAACTTGGAAGATTAAGAAGACCAATAACTCTATAGCGTCAATGACTGGTGCTCAGGGTATTCAGGGTGTAACTGGCCCTGCTGGACCAACGGGTTCTGCAGGTTCTAACGGTGGTACTGGTTCTCAAGGTCCGACTGGATCTACTGGACCGACTGGATCTACTGGACCGACTGGTCCTCAAGGTGCTACTGGTAGCGTATCAAATACCGTTGGTGGAACCTTCACTGTTAACGGTAGTATAGTTGTAGACGCGAACGGTGGTGCTGATAATTATTACATTACTGGTAAAGAATCAGGTGTGTCTCGCTATTCTGTGTATGAAAATGGGGACACCATTTATCATAATTCATGGAGGTCGATGTTCTTCAGAGCTAACCAACATGGCGGTTCTGGTGGTGTTATATCTTTAACTGGAGGTTTAGTTGGTATTGGTACTGCGTCTCCAATGAGGACGTTACATATAGTTGGTAATGATGGCGCCCCATCCGGAGCTTCTTCAGGTAACTCAGATACACAACTATATATCGAAAACGCTGGTTCTAATGGCGCGATGATAGAAATAAACACCGACAACAACTCTACTGGTAGAATAATGTTTGGTGATACTGACGCTTCTAATGTAGGTAGGTTGGAATATTCTCACGCGAACAACCGAATGGATATTTGGGTCAATAGTGGTCTCCAAGGGAAGGAAAATAAAAGAATTAGAAGTGAAGGCGAAGATACTAGAACTCCTGGTGTCTGTCAATCATCGTGGACTCCTACGAAAACATTTGTAGGATTTAATTGGACTGAATCTGGCTCTAGTTCGTCACACTCTGGCAATTCTAGATGGATTAGAGTGGAAACACCACAATTTTATTCCAATTCAGGTGGTGGTGGGTGGGCTCAATTTGACTTATCATTCATGGCTTCTCACGCTACTAGAGGTACATTGTTTTCATGGAAAATGGCATTTGGTGCTAATCATGGACGTACTTTTTCTGCCGCTAGTTCCGGTATAACTAAACTACAGACGTCTTCATCATACCCTCCTTATGCTTATAATGGCTCTATATCATTATATGGTGGTACGGGTAGTGATGCAGCCATGAGATACCTGTACATAAAAGTTGATGGTATATCATATTATGGTAATAGTAGTGCATCAGATGGAAACAACAAGAGATGTCTTGTTGTTGATGGAGTTGTCGGATCTATAGATCATGAATATATAATTACCGATTTGGGTAGATTGAGTAGCCCTCCTTCTAATATAACTGGCGTATTATATAGTGCTTAACATAGGAAATAATCATGTATAATGTATACAAAACAAAAGAAGAACTACTCATTGAAAATACGGTAATACCCGATGTAGATTTAAATGATGTTCCTGCCGAGAATAATGATTGGTTTCAGATGAGAATATCTATGTATAGCCGACTCAACCAAGACGAAATGAGATACGACGATTTAATAAACGGTACAACTACGTGGCCTGACGCTATTGAGGCGATAAAAATACAATATCCTAAACCAGAAGGGAGCGCATAATGGGTTGGGCAAATCTAAACTCAAGTCTATTTAACGGTAAATTAAAAAGCCACTCAGACGGAAGGAAGTGGGAATATAATACCGCCAAGGGAACTTGGAAGATTAAGAGAACCAATAACAGCGTCGCATCAATGTTGGGTGATACAGGGCCAACTGGATCAACGGGTGCCACTGGTTCTCAAGGTGTAGTTGGTCCGACTGGTCCAACGGGTAACACAGGTCCAACAGGATCAACGGGTGCGGGTGGTGCTACTGGCCCAACAGGAAACCAAGGGCCAACTGGGCCACAAGGTGTTCAAGGTGTTCAAGGTAATACAGGATCAACGGGTGGTACTGGTGCTACAGGATCAACTGGTGCTACTGGTCTTGGTGTAGCGTACCGAAGTGTCAGCGCGGCGACTGGTATCGGGTGGTATGGTTCACAATATAATGCGTGGACTACATATATGTCCCCTGTCGGTAATGCGGGTTCAGGTCCAAGGGGAACACTCACTCCACAAGCTGGCTCACTAGTAACATCGTGGGGTCTTCGTAGTTTCATTGAAAATGCTGGTGGTTATGGTTGGACTTTTGAATCAGGCGCGATGGGTAGTACAACACCAGCTGTTAAGTTTGAAATTAGAGCTTCAGATGGTTCAGCGTATTCCCAAGGTAATATCACCGCTGCTGGTGATTTTATATCTAACTCAGACATTAGATTGAAGTCTAATATTAGACCTATAGATAATGCATTGGAAATTGTTAATCAGTTAGAAGGTCGCCGATACACCAAAGACGGTAAAGAATCTCTTGGCCTTATAGCCCAAGAAGTAGAAAAAGTTATACCAGAATTCACTCATACCGCAGACGACGAAATGAAAACAATGTCAGTCAACTACGCTGGTATGGTATCAGTATTAATAGAAGCTATCAAAGATCAACAATACCAGATCGATGAATTGAAGGGGAATTTAAATGACCAGTAAGGTAAAGAGTGATAGGATTGAGTTCGGTAACTTAAGCGCTGATCCAGCAAACCCAGTAGCAGGTCAAGTGTATTTTAACACTTTCTCCGACAGTCTAAGGCTTTACGACGGCACTAAGTGGGGCCACGTTGCTGGTACTGGTTCGTTTTTAACGCGGCAAATTATTTCTTACGGATTCGTCATGGGTGGATATAAAGCTAGCACGCCTTGGACTAACGTTAATACAATGTCGCATGCCACGGATGTTATGACTAACAATGGTAACATCCTAACAATGGCTGGTGGTTATGTATCAGGGGTGTGTTCATTAACTAACGGCCACATGTTTGGAGGGCACGCTGCCATATCAACCGCGACCACACATACAGCTTCATTAAATATGTTCACGATGACTGGGTTTAACGGTCCAGTAATGACAACAGCACGTAACGACAGCGCTACTATGCATAAAGAGCATGAAATGGCGTGGATTGTCGGTGGTGGTTCTGCAGTTGTTGATGTGATGAACCTTACTAATGATACTATGTACGCTACACAAAGTATTAATAGTGCTAATACGAATGGAGGTACTGGGCACGGGGCTCATAGTGGAGAAACTCACGCGTGTGCTTGGGGGGATGGTGCTTCTAATGTACAATTCGCTTTCGCTACAGGTACTTCGGTAACACAATCTACAGCAATTGCGGCTGGGTTCCACGGACAACAAAAGGGTATATCATCTAAGGTAGGTAAAGGTTGGGCGGGTAATGAAGGTAGCTATAAAACTGGTTATAACTTAAGAGTATATAGTTATGATACAGGAACAATGGGGACAACAGTGGCTAAACCTATAGGTGATTGCGGTGAAGAGAATTTAGATATGGGCCAAGCTCACCAGTATATGATGGGTATGTATGATGGTGTACAAAATAATAGAGGTTGGAAGTTTAGTTACACGACGCAGTCAGGCGCAGAACTTGGTGCGGGTTCTGTACGGACAGGTGTTACTGGTGGTAGTTCTGGACATTGTGTTTGGAGAGGTTGATAAATACTATTAATATATTAATTGGATTAAATTAGATGAAAGAAATAAGTGAGATGGATAAAAAGATTTTTGAAGTGGCACAACAGGCGCAGTCAGACTTTATGCCCGTATATAAGGCTAAACATTTTGTAGGTAAAGCTCAAATTACGCCTTATGGTGCCATGAAACAATACTTCTTAGAACTCCACGCAAGACAAGAAATGATTTGGAAAATGGAATACGATCAAGAAGTTATTGAAATAAAGATCGCTAGGTTACACGAAGACGCTGTAGGCGTCACCGATAAACTGACTATTCGTAGTATAGACAACGAGTTACAGGATAATAATAGAAAACTAGGTGGGTTTAAACTTGCTAGACAAGCGCAAACTGATGAGTTAGGGATGTACGTAGGTCTCATAAAAGAATTAGATCAGAGCGAACACGGTACGACATCTAAAGGTGAAAGGTTGTTAGATATAGTACATAACCCAGAAAAGAACCAAGAACTCGAAAGGGAATATTGGATACTACGGATGGGTAAACAGTCCGCTATGGATATGATAGCATACGGTAAAGTTGGTGTTGGTAATATGGATAGCCTCAGTATGATGGATAAAGACGCGCAACGTAAAGCTCTAGGTATGGCCGCCGACGTTCTAGTATGGCACGAAAATAGAATGCATAGTATATTAGGCGAATCTAACCAAGCGTTTAAATTAGAAAACGATACAACACTAACAGAACATTTAATGTTAACTAAGGAATAGCAATGTATATACTTTTTTCGAGGGTTGATGATAAAACCAGAGGACCTATAGAAGTTAAAGGTCGTTGGTTGACATATGATGTAGGATATATTCCCAACACGCATGTTGATATAATCCCGTTCAAGCATCTTAATGTAACTGTATTACCAGATGATACTGCGTTGGGGTGGCCTTACGCTGAAGCTTGGAACAATAAGTTATCGATTAGAGGGAACACATTACAAGCTAGTAGATTAAATCATATAGATCAGGTGTCTAGTTTAGAATCTAGCGACGATAAAACTAAGGTTGATATTGGCGCTGAAGATTTAGCGTGTGGTGTACTATTCTTTAAAGCAGCGATGCGTAAAATTATTGATGATATATACAACTCACGGTTCTCTAAACTGGTCGACACCCCTTTCGAAATGTCTACATGGGCCACTCAGCAAGCGGAAGCGACTGCAGGCTCTGGACCTTTATTAACAACATTAGCTGCAGCTCGGTCTATAACAGTCTCAGAGATGGCTATAATAATACTAAATGCGGCCAGTATATATAATACTACAATAGCAACACTGCTTGCGTCTAAACAAACAATTGAAGGAGAAATTAAGGCTTGCGCTACGATTTCTGATTGCTGGGTTATTATGCATACACGTTTAGAAACACATATGCCAGGACCTCTAGCTACTAGTCTATCGATCGAGAGTGAACCCTTATTTAATGTATAATGTTTTCGATACCAATAAACCCTAAATTTAATAATGCCCAATACACACACTTCATAGAGTTTTGTAAAGATAATAAGGATGTAATATACGACTTGTATTTCACTTGTCGTATGCCTCCTTTTATACAGGACGCTATGGGTGATGTGTTTGAAGATATGACAGCCCCTATTGAAGCTGCGCTAGATATCCAACGGTTAACTGGTATTAGGGTGAGTGCTACATTCAATAATATTCAGGTGCCGCCTACTCAGGATAACCTAGATCTATTCATTATGAACTTTAGGCAGCTGTATGATGCTGGGGTTCGTAGTGCGACTATCCCACACACTCATTGGGTCGCTACTGGTCAGATCCAAAAAGAATTCCCAGAATTACTAATTAAGAACACTATCCTTCGTCAAGTCGAAACCGCAAAGGATGTTGCTGCCCTCGGTAAAGAAGGGTTCAATTATGTTAATATACATAGGGATTTAATGCGTGACGAGGAAGCACTCAAACGTATTAGAATGGCCGCGGACAAGTATGATATGAAAGTGGCTCTTCTCGCCAACGAAGGTTGTGCTGGTGGTTGCTCCATGATGAATGAACATTTTCAATTCAACAATACACGTACCAACGGTCCACAGTATTTCAATGATCCGATCAGTAGGGTATCTTGTCCTAAATGGGATGTGACCGAACCAGCCACTGAATTAAAGAAAGCTAATATTCCTCCTTGGAGGGAAGACTGGATTGAGTTGCTTAAGTACGTTGATGTGTTTAAGATGCACGGGCGCGAATCTATTAACCGTATGTACGAAACAATGACTCTTGTCAAGAAATTCCGTGAAGGTGATGAGATACTATACAACGAATTCGATCTATATCTAGAAGATAATAACTTAGAAGACCGACCGATAAATGCTTGGCGTAAAATCATTAAGACATGTAAGTTCGATTGTTGGGATTGTAATTTCTGCGAGAAGGTACATAAATCGAAAAGTCAAGTTGAGTTAAACGCCAAAGCGAAGATGGTAGCTTACGCCCTAGTTGATCATGTTAATAGTGATTACGATAACGATGTTATAGGGTTATCTTCCCCTCGTGTTAAGAAGCTATTGAATAGCATAGGTAAGAATAGTAATCGGTATTTAGAAATAGGATCCGCCATGGGTTCTACCGTGGTAAGTGTCTTAGATACGGGTATCCCCGTCACAGTAGTAGATAATTGGGAGGAAGATATATCTTCACAAGATGGAGCATTCGATCTACCTGAAAATACTAAAGACATATTCTTAGAAAATACTGAGGCGTACACTGACCTTATAGATATACATGATTGCGATTTATTTGATGTTGATCTAGGTAATAAGAAATATGACTTCTTTATGTATGATGGACCTCATGATGAAGAGACTACCGCTAAGGCTGTCGAGTATTATTCCTCTTGGTTCGATAATAATACAGTGCTGATATTTGATGATGCTAACTGGGCTGGGGTTATCTCTGGTGCTGCTAAAGGTATTGCTAGAACTAATTTTAGCGTTATATATACTAAGATGTTATTAAATCCAATTGAAGACCCGACCAAATGGTGGAACGGCTTATTTATTATGGTGATAGAGAAAAATGAAAATAGAATTTTTTAATACGTTTGAAGGTGTACTAGAAGAATATCCGATCGCTCCAATACGAGAAGCATTACCTAAATGGGTAAATGTGGCTAGAAAGGATTATATAGCTAAGAAACAGACACGAGAGAATCACATATTTAAGTGTTCAGGGATAGCTGAATTATATAAGATAGGATATACAGTAAGGGCTTGGCATGATTTAAGAATAGAATCTAACGACGATACTGTTAGATGGATGCTACCTAATGAAGAAGCAATAGGGAAGAATGCTGTACAATCACAAACAGGTGACGCAGCGGCAAAATTCATACCTAAACGTCCATGGAGTAGTAAAACTATTCTTAAATTAAATACTCCATGGAACATAATCTCCCCAGTAAAACTATTAGTGATCCCAATATCGTATGCAGATTCTTATGAGTTTGAGGCGTGCCCAGGAATCCTTGATACTAGTATAAGCACTGAGGTTAATATACAACTCTATATCAATAATATAGGTAAAGATTTTGTGATAGAAGCAGGGACACCTTTATGTCACATAATTCCAATGTATGATGGTAAGGTGACTATGTCTCAACGTAACGCGACAGAATCAGATAAGAAGTGGTTAGCTAAAAAGTTTTTTATAACCAACTCTACATTCAACTACAACATACAACGTGTACGAAGAGCGTTCAATGAACACTTCTTTAAATAGGTATTATAATGGATTATACATTCTCTTTATTAACAAATAACCAGTGGTACTTATTTTACTTGGCTAGTATCATGATACTGTCAGGATACGCTAAAGACCTCGGATGGTTTAGACCTGCGTATGTTTGGGTATTAGCTAACGTGAAGTCTAAGAGGATGGTGGTCTCACTAATCTCTTTAATAACAGGAGTCCTCCCAATAACAGGAAGGGTAACTGTATCAGCTGGTTTCCTCGATACAATAGCACCTAAAGATAAGAGTAAACGTCAGGTGTTTGGTATCATAGATTACTTAAGCACTCACCATTATTATCTCTGGAGTCCATTAGAGAAGTCGGTCATCCTACCGATGGCAGCACTAGGTATATCCTACTGGGTGTTCCTGTCTTATATGTTACCTCTACTGATTGGTGCTTTTGCTGTTATCGCTTACTACATATTCGGTAAGATGAGCGAGGATGACATCGAAATAGATACCTCCAAATTCAATAACTCTAATAGGTTCATACAGAAGAATCCACTAATATATGTTAACTGGTATGCTATATTAATGCTGTTTGTTATTATAATTCTAGGTAACTTCGCTAAAGGATACACAGAAGAGATTACGATGTTCGTGGAGTCCAACGTAGAGTCCATTCTTTACGTGTCTGTGATATCATTCATAGGGGCGTTTATCCTTGGATCATCTTCAAGGTTCGCAGCCTTAACCGCAATTGGTGTTACCGTATATGGTATTGAATACCTTCCGTGGTTCTTTGCTTTAGATTATGCTGGGTATATGTTAAGCCCGACACATAAATGTTTAGGGATCAGTAAGATGTACTTCGGAACTCCATTGAAGGACTACTATACGTCTATCGGGGTTTTGTGTGGCTTATTAATGATTATAGGCGCTATAACTTCATTTATGTTATAAATACATTGATAGAGAACAAATTAAGGAATTAGTATGGGTTGGGCAAGTCAATCATCAGGACTATTCGACGGAAAGTTGAGAACACACTCAGACGGTCGTAAGTGGCAATACGGTTCTACCAAGGGAACTTGGAGAATCAAGAAAACTAATAACACCGTTGCGTCTATGACTGGTGCTACTGGATCAACGGGTTCTCAGGGTATTCAGGGTGCTACTGGGCCAACAGGATCTACTGGTTCTCAAGGACCAACTGGCCCATCTGGACCGACTGGTTCTCAAGGACCAACTGGTAATACTGGTGCTACTGGTACTGTGTCAAACACCATCAGCGGTAATTTTACTACACCAACAGGAAACGTTGGTGTAGGTACTAGTTCACCATCTGCCTCGTATGATAGAACTCTGCATGTACAGGGCAGTAACCCTAACGTTAAAGTCGAAACCACACACTCTTCTGGTTGGGCATACACTACCTATAAGTCGCCCCAACAAACTTGGAGTTCTGGTATCGCTGCTGATGATACATACAGGATAAATTTAGAAGACGGGATGGGTAATACTAATAATAAGGTTATAGTTACTACAGCTGGTTTAGTTGGTATTGGAATTCAGTCCCCAGTAGGTAAATTACAGGTTGGTGGCCACACATTCAGCGGTGGTAACGGGGTATATGCTGATGCTCGTGTAGGTATAATGAATAACGGTAATTTAACAAGTATTGTTAATGCTAGTACATATAATGACGCCACCCACCCCGAATACGGTCTAGTGTTTATTCAAGGTCCTAGCACATCAAGCTATAACGTTTGGTCGATAAGCCCAGATGGACCAGCGAAAGGTGATAGCTTAAGCTTCATATACGGGTCAAACGCTACTAATATTCATGGCACCACCCCTAAAGTTGTATTTGATGGTAACGGTAATGTTGGTATAGGTACCGGCAATACGGCCCCAGCAGCCAGACTTCATGTCTCTGGTCCAACTAGTCCTAGTACATATAACCATGCTGGCGTAGATGAGTATATTATGAGAATGCAAACCTCATATGATACAGCCGGTAATCAACAATTAAACTTTGTGAATCATAATGGTAACTGGGCTGATGGATCATCTGGTGCAGATTCATCATTTGGTTGGATGTGGGCTCATGGTACAAGCCAAAGAGCTGGTATGGTTTATGATCATAGAGGAACTGAAAAGTTTGATATCTATAGTTCATATGGTGAAATCAGATTCAGAACTCCTGCTAGTGCAAACGGTAATCTAGGTCCAATTGGTACAGAGACTACAATGCCTGCTAGACTTACAATAGCAGCTGGTGGTGTAGTAACTGGTGTAACTGGATTACGCGCACCTATATTCTATGATAGTAATAATACTGCATACTATACTGATCCAGCGTCTACATCGAATATAAATGCATTAAATACTGCTGGTGTTATTAATGCTGCTGGAACTATTCATCTAGGCAACAATGCTAGCATCACTTCAACCACTAGTGGAGAAACTCTTAGAGTGCTATTCCCTGGTGGCGGTGCAATGAAGAACGTGGGTGGTTCACAAACCGGTGCTATAAAGATCACGTTACCTGTCGGTATGACCAACGGTATGTTAACTTGTAAAGCATCAGTATACGAATACTCTACAAATGAATCATTTGAAGTACATTTCGGTGGGTATAATTATCCTACTGGACTTACATGGCAGCACAATGCATTCGGTTATATTGTAGGTTCTCCTTTGGCAGCACAGAGATATGCCATTAGATTTGGGTATGACAGCAATTCTAAAGCATGTGTTTATATAGGCGAGACTAATACAACGTGGTCATATCCACAGGTTGCAGTAATGGAATTTACTGTAGGTTATGCTGGATATGATAAAGGTACATGGGATGACGGTTGGGACGTTTCAGTTGCAACCACGTTTGAGAATGTCACTAAGACTATTGCGGCCGCGGACACTAAAGTTGGTGACTACGCAGTGAAAATATACAACAGTGCAGGATCATTAATCAACTAACATGCCACGTATAAATAGAACAATAGGAGAATTATTAAATGTCTAGAGCAAGAAATTTAGGTGAGTTGCTGGCAGCGGATGGCCAAGTTGAAGATTCCAAGATC
>Ga0307995_1002510_pt1 | contig 10650 bp, 6 predicted proteins | sample EllFjometagen262_FD_203132 | JGI IMG/M metagenome (GOLD analysis project Ga0307995, IMG submission 203132) | Marine microbial communities from Ellis Fjord, Antarctic Ocean - #262 | ecosystem: Environmental > Aquatic > Marine > Unclassified | place: Southern Ocean | collected 2014-11-02
TAGGTTTTCCGTTGGCGCGCCGCGGTAGCTGATCCAAGGGTTGTAGTTTTTGGTCTCTACAACGAGTGTGTCGCCTTCCCAGCGGCCGATGGAATCACCCATCCATTTTTGATGCACTTCACCCACAGGACTTCTCTCATCGGCAATCTTGATGATTCTGGAGTCGTGTGCCATCTCAACAATAATGTTTACATAGCCGGGGGATTGCACGATTTGCATGTGGCTGTTGTACATCACTGGAGTCATAACAGGCCCGGAGGAATAGCCAAAAGCTACTAGGCAACGCTCACCTAAGCCTCTGCCTTCTGGACCTGAATTTCTATCCGGCCGATTCGCGCGCAGTTCCTGCATGCTCTCTCGGAAACCGGCTACTCTTTCTGGGATTCGGCCGTTAGGCGGGTCGATGATCGCGGAAGTGCGAAATTCGCCGTCGATAGTTGGTAGGAACATGCCGCGATCGGTCCAAAAAAGGTCATAATTTCCAACCGGAGGCAGGGCTTCGAGCTTGGGAGCGGGGCGGTTTGGGTCTAGCGGCTCATTGTCTTGCTCAACCGCTTGCTGTGCGTTCTGCTCGAGTTGCTTTGCTTCTTTTTCTGTATAGGCCTGCTTAGTGCCTAGCTCTGGAGGTCGCTCGAAGGGCATCACCGTGGCGTTCTTCCAGTTTCCCTGCAGATCTGGCACACCCCATTCAGTGTAAGTAGTTTGGTAATCCTGCCCAAGGCTCGCGCTTGATAGGGTGAGTGTAATGGCGGTTGATAATATCGAAAGTCGCAGCTTCATGTCGGGTCTCCAAATTTAAGTTATTTAGTAGATATATTCTGTAAATTATTGTTATTTAAGTCTTAATTAATCTTATTTATTAGTTTGACAAGCTTGATTATAAAACAGCTAGTAGGAAGCTTTCGTCATGAATTGTGACAAGCTTGCCCTGTGTGCATTCGTTTTATCTTAACGGCGAACTCAAGCAAACTGCTCGCTAAATGCCATCTGCTAATAGCTGCCAGGGCGCAGCGTTTTCTAGTTGTGCGGCGAGCTGTAATAGTGTCGCGTCGTCTCCCCAGGCGGCAGTGAACAGCGCGCCTACCGGCAAATTCGATTCAGCTAGGTGCATAGGGACTGACATAGAGGGCTGGCCTGTCCCGTTAGCAAGGGAAGTAAAACCGCTGTAGGCCGTGAACCTGCTGCCATACTCTTTTAGGTCCTCGCTGTTCATATCCAGCCAACCAAGTTTGGCCGGGATCTTGCTCAGTACGGGCTGGATAATGACGTCATATTGTTGATAAAAATCCTGCAATTGCTGCTCTGCTATTATTAGGGAGTTCCTAGCATCCACGTAGTCGGTGGCGCTCACAGTTTGTCCGCGTTTGGCCATAGCTAGAGTTGATGCCTCGATAGGGCAATCCTCTAGCCGGAGATTAAGCTCCTCGGCTCTTGTTCCTACAGACTGATATATATAGGTATTAATCATGCGCGACATGGCCCTGCCAGCGAGGCCGTGGTCGATTGGGTGCGCCACCTCGTCCACTTGATGACCAAGGGATTGGCAGACCTCGACCGCCCTGCGCACGGCTAGGAGACAATCCTGATCGATAGTGGCACCCAGAGGATGATCAAACTGAACGGCTATGCGCAGTTTCCTGTGAGTAATGCCCGATTGATGAATCGAGTCGTAAAAAGAATCGGGGCTAGGAGGTAATGGATAGAGATGAGATTGATCAAGTTTAATTACATCTAAGAATGCGGCGCTGTCACGAACGCTGCGGCTCAACACATGGCCTACACTCATGCCTCCCCAGGACTCATTTAATGTATCCCCGGTTGTTGTTAGTCCGCGACTAGGCTTCATTCCAAATAGGCCGCAGCAGGAGGCAGGTATGCGAATAGATCCGCCGCCATCGCTAGCGTGAGCGACTGGTACTATGCCGGCGGCAACGGCTGCTGCTGCACCGCCACTGGAACCTCCTGTAGAGTAATCTAGGTTCCATGGGTTGCGGCAGGGACCGTTGGCGCGAGGCTCGGTGGTGAGCGTGAGCCCAAATTCTGGTGTGTTCGTTTTACCCAGTATCGTCAGGCCTGCCTGAATATACTTCGCTACGATGTTGGCATGTTGAGGCGAAACATGGTTCTCATAAAGGGTGCTGCCGTACGCCGTAGTAAGCCCTTTTACTTCGGCGAGATCTTTAATTAGAAAAGGCAGCCCGGCCACTCTGCTTTGCTTTAGAATTTCAGGCTGTTTGTCGACGTACTTAGCCTGCTCGTGGGCGAGATCAAAGCTTTCATGCACGATGGCATTTATGCTGGGATTAATTTGCTTAGCGCGATCGATTGCACAGGCAGTTAGTTCGGCGCTGGTGAATTCCTTATTGCGAATTCCTTCAGCAGCGGCGATTCCATCTAGTTTTATATAATCAGAGTATTTAAGCATAATTATTGATGAGGCTCAGTTTAGAATACATTGTCTTGGTTTTGGTCGTCGGTCTGAACCAGTGATAGGCCGCCCGAATCCTCTTGGTCATCGATATCCATTTCACCTGCGCCTTTTCCTTCAGATAGCTGAACTTTTAGACGTAGATTGTTTTTCGAATCGGCGTTCTTAAGTGCCTCTTCGTAGCTAATCTTACCGCTTTTGAAGAGCTCGAAGAGCGCAGAGTCAAAAGTCCTCATCCCCTGTTCTTCGCCATTTTCCATGACCTCCTTGATTTCCATAATTTTGCCTTGTTTAATTAGGTCACAGACGCGGGGGGTACCGAGCAAAATTTCTATGGCAGCGGCTCGTTTACCATCGACGGTTGGAATCAGTCGCTGCGATACGAAGCCTTGCAAATTTAAGGATAGATCTAGGAATAGTTGCTTGTGGCGCTCCTCAGGGAAGAAGTTAATGATGCGGTCCAAGGCCTGATTCGCATTGTTCGCATGTAGTGTTGATAAGCATAGATGGCCTGTTTCCGCGAATGCGAGAGCATGTTCCATCGTTTCCTGGCTTCGGATCTCTCCTATAAGAATTACGTCTGGCGCTTGTCGTAAAGTATTCTGAAGCGCTTCCTCGTAGCTGTTCGTATCAACGCCAATTTCGCGCTGATTGACGATTGACTTCTGGTGAGGATGGATGAATTCTACTGGGTCTTCGATGGTGATGATGTGACCGTCGCTGTTTTTATTGCGGTGATCAATAAGAGCCGCCAGCGAGGTGGATTTTCCTGAGCCGGTGCCGCCGACCAATAAAATGATCCCGTTTTTCTGCATGATTAGATCATTCAAGATAGGAGGTAGACCTAGCGATGCGGCGCTGGGAATTTCCGTCTTGATGTTACGCGCTACAATTGCCACCTCACCGCGCTGCTTAAAGATGTTTACACGAAAGCGGCCGATGTCGGGGTCCGCGATGGCAAGGTTCATTTCGGGGCTCTTTTCAAAGTCTTTTATCTGATCTTCATTCATTATCTGATAAGCGATCTTCTTGACCATGCCTTCGGGCATTTTTTTATCGACCAAGGGAGAGAGTCTTCCGAATGCCTTCATGCTCGGGGGTGCGCCGGTTGTTAGAAACAAATCCGAGCCTTCTTTTTCGATCAACATTTTTAGTAAGTCGTTAAAACCCATAATTTTATTCCTGCATATTGTAGGTGTTGATTTTTCTTGTCGATGGCGATGCTGATTTGAATATGCTCAACTGCTAGAACCTACCTTGTGTGTACCAGCCAACATCAGTTGCGGAATCATCGATCTTATCTGCCACATTAAGAACCAGTGCGAATAAGGCCATGCGGACTACTACACCATTGTCTGTTTGTCGGAAAATAGCGAGACTTGGATGCTGATTGAGATCATTGTCGAGTTCGTTAGCTTCTTCGCGCGAGTCTCGCGGCAGTGGATGCATAATAATGGTATTCGGCTGACAGTAGCGCGTATAGATAGATTGATTCAGCCTGAAGCGTCCGCGGTAGATGTCTGCCTCCAGTTTTGTCGTAAAACGCTCTTCCTGTATGCGTGTTAGGTATACCGTATCGTTGTCATTCAGGCCGGCTTCCATGTCCTCAGTTTCTATTACTTTGTGTCCCCCAGCCGTTAGCTCGGAGACAATTCCTGCAGGCATTCTAAGTTCTATGGGTGATATCAGGGTGAATGTAATGTTGTCATACAGCAGCAATAATTGTGAGAGCGAGTGCACAGTTCGGCCATGCTTGAGGTCGCCTATCATCGCTATGTTCATGCCATCTATCTGCCGATCGTTAGATAGCAATTCCTTCTTGATAGTATAGAGATCGAGAAGGGCTTGAGAGGGGTGTTCATTTGGTCCGTCACCGCCGTTAATGACTGGCACGCGGCTGGCCTTGGCAAATTCGCTAACTGAGCCCATCTGGGGATGGCGCATAACTATTATATCGCTATATCCGCTGATGACCCTGGCGGTGTCGTAGAGTGACTCGCCCTTTGAAATAGAGGAGGTCTTTACGTCGGATGTTTCGCGGACCTGGCCACCCAAAAGATTGAATGCGCATCCGAAGCTGACCCTTGTCCGCGTGCTCGGTTCGAAGAACATATTGCCCAGAATCGCCCCTTCGAGGACTCTGGTGATGCGCTCTCTACGTGCATAAGGGGCCATGTTATCAGCGACTTCGAAGACCCGATCAACATCTGATCTTTCAAACTGCTTCACGCTAAGTATGTGGGTGCCGCAAAATTCCATGGTTTGTTAAGCTCGGTGTAGGTTATGGGTCTATCTATTCTATTTAGTCGGGAGTCAGTGTTTTAGCAAGAGTCAGCTGTTTCATCTTTATCGATTGTTTCTGCTCAATGCTACTAAACCTGAGGGATACTACTACAAATGGGCGAATAGAAGGAATTGCTAAGTGGATATTGCTGGGGCGCTAAGCCAAGAAACTCTTGCCGTACGAAGGCGACAGAAGTCGCTATAATTGATTTTTCTTGGGCCTAATGGGCCTGCCTCGGCGGAGGGTAGTCGCCAGCATAGAGTAATCAGATGTCAGATAAATCAATTTACTGGTACGACTTCGAAACCTTTGGCAAGGACCCTCGTAGAAATAGAGCCTCCCAATTTGCTGGTATTCGCACTGATGAAGACCTGAACATCATTTCTGAGCCCCTAGTGTTCTACTGCACGCCGGCTGACGATTTTTTGCCCGACCCAATGGCCTGTCTTATAACAGGGATTTCTCCGCAAAAGGCGCTAGCCGACGGTGTCTGCGAAATGGAGTTCATTAAGCGTATTCATGAGGAATTCTCACAGCCAGGGACCTGCGTCGCGGGCTATAACAGCATTCGTTTTGATGATGAACTTACCAGACAGCTCCTTTATAGAAATTTCTACGACCCCTATGAGCGGGAGTGGAAGAACGGCAACTCCCGCTGGGACATAATCGATATGGCTAGGCTGTGCGCGGCGACTCGCCCGGAAGGCATCGTGTGGCCACGGCGCGAAGATAGCAGTACTAGTTTTAGGTTGGAGCAGCTAACGGCAGCAAACGGTATCGAACACGCTGATGCTCATGACGCGCTTTCTGATGTGATCGCGACCATAGAATTTGCAAAATTAATCAGGCAGAAGCAGCCGAAGCTATACGACTACGTCTATAAGCTGCGTAATAAGCGTGCAGTGCAGTCCGAGATAGACATGGTGACTCGAAAGCCGGTGCTGCATGTTTCTATGATGTATCCTGCCACACAAGGTGCTCTAGCTTTGGTAATGCCACTGTGTCCGCACCCCACGAATAACAATGGAATCATCGTTTACGATTTGCGCGAAGATCCAGAAAGTTGGGCAAGGCTCAGTGTGGAAGAGATTAGGCGGAGGATTTTTACGGCGCGCGATAGTATGGAAGAAGGTGTGGAGCGAATCGGGCTGAAGACCATTCATATCAATAAATGCCCAGTCGTTGCCTCGCCAGCGGTGTTGTCGGCGCAGAGTGCTGAGCAGTTTGGCGTCGATCTTGGTAAATGTAAAAGTCATTGGAATTACCTACAAGGCAACAAGGACATCGTGAGTAAGGTGGCTGAGGTGTTTTCCCAGGAGTCGTCGCACAAAGAAACGGATCCTGATTATATGATCTACAGTGGTGGGTTCTTTTCGGATTCTGACAAGAATTTGATGTCGATGATTCGCTCGACCTCAGCTCAAGATTTGGCTCGCCTAGATTTACCCTTTCGCGACGCTAGATTAGGCGCAATGTTGCAGCGCTATAGGGCGCGTAATTTTAGAAATACTCTTAATAATCAAGAGCTTACAGAATGGAATCAGTTCAGGCGTGATAGATTGTTTTCAAGTGAGGCGCTTGCGTCATATGAGCAGAGCTATGCCCAGGCGAAAGCAAAAGCGGGGGATTCGAAGCAAGATCTGTTTAAGAGCTTGGATGACTATGTGGCTGCCATTACAGTTGTCGACGCCGCCGCTAAATAGCTTGTGCTACACATGTGTGAGTAAAGCAGATAGAATCCCATTCCTACAAGTAGGGCAGTAAATAACAATTCCTGAAAATTCTTAACTAATTGATAATTAGAGAATAAATGGATAAATTTAAAGAGATACGGCCCTATCACGATCATGAGGTTCGACCTGTCTTAGATCGTCTAGTCACCAACCCAGAATTTCTCTCCAGTATCGCCAGTTTCTATGCTCCGAGGGTGTCGCACCTTCTTCCAAGCGTGATGCGATTAATTGCTCGTAAAAAGCTGAAGGGCCAAGTTACCTCTGTTCACGATGTGGCAAGCATGCAGGATGTTATTGCGGGCTACATGTACAAGATGATAGAGGGTACGACAACGAGCCTGACGCACTCAGGGCTAGAGCAGCTCGACAGTGAGAGGAGCTATCTTTTTTTGAGTAACCATCGTGACATTACGATGGATCCCGCCTTTGTGAACTACATGTTGTATAGAGCCGGGAACAGGACGGTGCAAATAGCCACAGGCGATAACCTGCTGAAAAAGCCGTTTGTATCAGATCTTATGCGCCTGAATAAGAGTTTCATCGTGCAGCGCTCGCTGAAAGGTAGAGAGTTGCTGCAAGGTTTAACCTTGCTTTCCGAATACATGCATCACTGCATAGAGCAAGGCAGCCATGTATGGATAGCGCAGAGAGAAGGGCGAGCGAAAGATGGCGTCGATAAGACAGAGGCTGCGCTATTAAAAATGTTAGCCATGTATCAGCGTAAACAGCCACTCAGTGAAAGCCTGCAGAAGCTACACATCGTGCCGGTGTCAATCTCCTACGAGTATGACGCCTGTGATGTTCTTAAGGCCGAAGAGCTGCATGCGATTGAAGCCACGGGCTCGTTTACTAAGAATGAAAAAAGCGATATTCAGAGCATAGTAGCAGGAATGACCGGTTTTAAAGGGGCGGTTCACGTTGCTTTCGGTAGAGAAATGCAATATGAAAGCGATAATTCTGATGTTATCGCAGCTAGTATTGATTCGCAGATACTCGAGAACTATAAACTACGGGATAGTAATTATATCGCTTTCGAATTATTGCAGGAAAAAGGCTTACTGCCCGAGATTGCGGTAGGTTTGGATATTGGTAGTCCTGAAATACAAAGAGAGTCGCGCGATTTCTTCTCGAATAGGTTGAGGCAAGTTGATCCGAAGTTGCATCGCCACTACTTGTTGAGTTATGCAAACCCAGTAATAAGTCGAATCCGTGATCAATCTTTAGCGTAACTTCTGTAATACCTCATTTAAGCGAGCAGTAAAAGTTTCTCGCGTAGATTCGTCAAGTGGGCCCAGTGCAATCGAGTGCATCTGTGTGCTCATAGCATATTTCAAGTTCTGTTTTGGTTCTGGCTTGGCCTGACCGAAACCACTCTGCAGTTGTTCCAGTTGAAACTTCATTCTAAGTGCTTTGTCTTCTGCAGGAGAATCGACGTTCGCTCGAACCTCTGCCTGGATGCAGAGTTGCCTAAACGTGTCTGCGCACAGCTTGCATTGCTTTACTAAATCAGAATTAGACTTCGCGGAGAGTACTGTAGCCTGTCTCGCACTGAGAAGGTCATCTACTTCAGCATTCCCACTGTTATCCGCCTTTTTGCAGACGTCAGCGTCAAAAGCCTGTTGCAGGGAGGCAAATTTTTCGGCATCGCTCTCCCCTAGCAGGGCCTTCTCTATATTTAGCAGCGTGGATGCTTTCTCGAGAATATTCTGCATCAACTGCTGCTGCCGTTTATCAGGCAATGCTCGAAACCTAGAGTCGATCTGGCGCTTTACGGAGTTAAAACGGTCAAGTAAACGTTTGCGCTGTGATTTGATTCGCGGGTCTAGTGAGTTTGAGAATTCTTGAGCTAAATCCTGATAAGGCGCTCGGGATTCGCGCAAAGCAGTATCATCCTTCTTAGCTATGGCATCTAGAGCAGCGAGTATCTCGTTAAGTCGAGCCTCGATCTTTTGGAGGTCCTCACGTAATTCGTTCGAAGCCCCATTGCGTTTATTGAAAATGGTGTCGCAGGCAGCGCGAAAGTCTTGCCAATACGTCTGATCTTCACGGTAAGAAGTAGGGCCTATCTTTTTCCATTCTTGCTGCAAGCGCTTCGCTTCGTTCATGGCGTGTTTGTTGTCTTCAATCTTGCTCAGCTCAACCGCTTGGCTTACTAGTTCCTGTTTTTGTTTGGCGCTGACTGATAGTTTGCTTTTACGTAATTTGCGTAACTGATTAACAGTCTCATAGAAGCGTTTCTGTAAGCTTTTAATTTTGCTCTGTTCTATAGGGGCGTATGTTTTCCAATTCTTCTCGGAATCGCTAAGAAGTTTGTTTAACATAGAAATATCTGGATCGTCGTCAGACTCATGCAGCAGCTTATGTTCAGCTTCAAGGGATTCGCATATCTCGCGACGCTTTAGCAAATTTTCAACCATTTGCTGTTTTCGTTCTTTGAAATATTCCTTGCAAGGCTCGTATGCCTGATCTGATAGCTTTTTAAACTCCTTCCAGAGCTGCTCATTTTGGCTCGAGCGACCGAGGGCCTTCCATTCTTTATGCATTTTGCTAATATTTTTTGAGCGATCTGAAGCATGCATCTTTGATTCGATCAGGTGCTGCATCTGCGCTATCAGTTCTTTCTTCTTCTCAGTTGAGGCAAATATCTTCCAATCGCGAAGTTCTATGAGCTTATCTTTGTGCACATTTGATTGTTTTAGAAGCTCGGCCCGCACTTGATTAGCTGTATTGCTTATGTTCCCCTGGATCTTGTCCCAGCATTGAGTCGCGCTCTCTGAGTTTCCTGCCTTAAGGGCCTCGGCGAGAGAGGTGAGTAGATCCTCGGTTTTCACCTTCAGTTGTTCCTGATATTGATTGTTCTTGGTGATTTTTTCCGCGATGTTCGCCTGCAGACCTTTAATTTTTGCAATAAGCTCCGTTTCAGTATCGGCTAGTCTGGCTTGTAATTTTCTTAGTTGTGAACGAATTTCAAAGAGTCGGGCTGTGTTCTTGTAGCTAAGTTTTAGGGCCTCTTTTTCAGCGGCCTCGAATTCAATGCTGGGCTCTAGGAGTGGGATCTCAACTTTATCAAGCTTCTCATTTTTTACTGTCTTGTTGTCTGCAGATTTTTCAGTTGTTTTCGAAGCAGTTTTCTCTTTGTTCGGTTCAGGTGTAACCGTAGTATCGGCACTGTTTTTTTCACTCGCCTGGCTAGAGTCTTCAGCTAGCCGGCTGGCGATTGTTTTGCTGACAGTTTTATCTTTCCCTGTAACCTTGACTAGAATCTCTTTGAGCAGTTGAGTGTCAGTGATTTTGGTTGCAGCAGATTTTCGTGCATGAACACTGGCAGCGAATAGGCAAATATCAGCGAGATCTTCGTTCTGTGCTACTGCACTGACGGCTAGGTTCCCAAAAGTCTTCAGCTTTGTTATCAGAGCTACTTGCTTAGCTCCTTTACTGGGCAGTTGCGCTAACTTTTCGATACGCTCGATTTCGCTGTGATTGCTTTCCAGTGTGCCAGCAACAATTCGGTAGATTTGCTGCTGAGCACTCTTTTGTACCTTGCCGGCTACGCTTTGGAGTAACTCGAGCGCATCTAATTCAATTATGCGTGCAATGGCAGAGCAACGAACAGCTTCATACTCATCTTCTTGCGCTACTTTAAGAAAAAACTCAGCAGTGCCAGGCTCTTTAAGGTCTAGGTTCTCAATAGTAACAAGACGCTGTGTAGAGTCCTGATTCAACCAAGTGTTGTCTAGCAGGGGAAATGCAGGATTTGAGGCAGTTGTCATGTACTACGAACCGAAGGGTTTAACTGGATTATTATGACTTCTTTACTCATTTGTAAGTCTAATGAGCGCGCAAACTAACTATGCCACAAGTGTAGCAGATGTTGTTTCAATCAAAACAGAAAAGAACTCTGTTGACGGCGAATTCCGATAAATTCACAGGAAACTGGCATACAAATGCTATAATTCGCTGATCAATTAGCCATATCAGAAAGAAACTCAAGGACACAGCTCGATGTTGGCGGACGACGTAAAGAAGGATATTCAGTCCACCTATCGCCAGTTGCTTGAATCCCGTGACCTGACTCCCCGTTACGGTCAGCGTTTGATGATCGCTGAGATCGCAAAGACCTTGTCCACCCTTACCGACGACGAATCCGAGCCGCCGATCTGCGTGGTCGAAGCAGGGACAGGCACGGGTAAAACGATGGCCTATGT
>Ga0307995_1002512_pt1 | contig 10646 bp, 3 predicted proteins | sample EllFjometagen262_FD_203132 | JGI IMG/M metagenome (GOLD analysis project Ga0307995, IMG submission 203132) | Marine microbial communities from Ellis Fjord, Antarctic Ocean - #262 | ecosystem: Environmental > Aquatic > Marine > Unclassified | place: Southern Ocean | collected 2014-11-02
TGATTTGCAAGAATCAGTCAGCGCGAACTGGATGACTTGGGATGTGAGTGAAGCAGTTCAGGCAGCATTGGATTCAGGTTCATCGACCCTTTCGCTGGCACTGTATGCTTCCAACGACATCACGGCTTATTCAAACGGTCCGAATGTTGTAAGTTTTACTTCAACTGAAGGCCTTTCCACTCAACACCCCTGGCTTAATTTGACTTGGTCTAATGGTACTAGCCCAGTTCCTACTACGGCCGGCGTTAATATTGGTCCTGCAAATAATTCACTCTCTTGGGATTTGAACTCACATGCATTGTTACCAAATGATCTCCCTGAATTCAGTTGGTCTCACAGTTCTCCAAATTCTGTCGATGCTTGGCGAATCCACATCTTTGAGAGTGCGAGCGACGACATGGCAGGCCGATACACGTATGATTCTCGTATTGATTCAACTTTGTTTGATTTGCCAAACCTTACCTTTACACCTACTGCTTCGTTAAATCATGCTCAGACTATTCGATGGACTGTTCAACCAATACAATCTGGAATGATCGGTCCACAAAGTGTCTCAACTTTCTTCCATCTCCCTAATCCGGACTCAGGAGAAATCGATTCAACACATGCTTGGGTCTCGCTTCAAGAAGGCTCAATTATTGAGGCACAATCCTATCCGATGATAAGCCAAGACACAACATTAGACGAGGGGAACCCATTCGGAAATAATGGTGCAGCATCATTTATTGCGGTTGGACAAAGTTCAACAAACAGTATATTGCGCTCAACGGGCTTGATTGAAATTGATTTCTCAACACTCCCTCTTCCGTCATCGTATGAAATTAACAATGCTACACTTGAACTAACTGTTGTATCTGGTGCTGAGCACATCTTTGTTACCGTCTCTGAAATGATTACTGGTTGGAATGAAGCCTCAAATTGGGCTTATCCTGGAAACAACACAACCTCATGGTCTGGAGTTGGCGCTTACCATTCTGCAGACTCTAAGATTCCTGACACTGAAGGCTTTTGGATTAACGGCAGCGGTGTGTTTGAAATTAACATCACCTCAATGCTCCAACACGCGATTGAACGTGGACAAGAAAGCTTGAATCTTATCATCCAACCTGAAGAAATCGAAGGCACAATTGATGAAACATCTTACATTGCGAGCAGTGAATCTTCAGTCATTTCGAACCGGCCGAAATTGACAATGACCTATGAATTGACGACACCTTGGTCGCCTTTGAGTCCAACAAATATCGGCCCAGTCGATGGTTCCACGCTTTGGAACCTCTCCGCTCCAATGCCAAGTGGCGCCGAAACATACAACACCAACTGGTCAAGTTCATCTTCGAACCAAACTCAATGGGTTGTTTGTACTTCAAGAGACCCTCGAATGATTGACGACTTGGAATGTGCAACTACTGACGAACTGATTGCGGGGAATATCACCGATACCACTTGGGATGCCCTTAACCTCACTGTTACGCGCTCCGATTCATCGAAGGGTGATGCATGGCAATACTGGCGTGTACGTGGTGACCAAGATGATCGAATCGGGCACTGGTCGAATGTCAATGCATTCCGCATTCCTGTTGACCAAGGTGTTGCAGACGGTTTAGGGAACTATACCGTGGAACTAAGGCGTGGGTCAATTTTCTCACAAACTGGACTCCTCCCTCAAGTCCCAGATGCTGAAGTTTCCTCTTCAGCCACTGGAAACCTTGGCGCATCGAGTCAACTCAATCTTGGGACTTCTGCATCCGGGAGCGGTGAAAGTCAGATTTATCTCGAATTCGATTTGAGTGCGATGCCTTGGCCATCAACCATAACCCCAACCTCGATGCTCCTTGGATTGTATCGTAACGGAGTTACAGGAACAACCTCAACAACTATTTCCGCACATGCCTGTTCACCATTCACTGAATCTTCTATAACTTGGAATCCGAACGTGGCTTGCATGACAAATGAAATCACACGTTCGACACTTACGCTTTCTCCGGCCTCTGGTTGGGTTGAATGGGACCTCACCAGTCTTGCCCAAGATAATATGGCGAATGGCAATTTCACCATGACCGTTTTGTTGAAGACAGTGGGCACACCATCGACCAATCATGTATTCTCTTCTTCGGAGGGAAGCAACGAATCATCTCGACCAAGGTTGATACTGAATTATGTCGACAACGTCAATGGCATTCAGCCTCCGAGTCAACCTGTTTTGATCTCGCCTCAAGACGGTCAAGTTCTCTACAATCTCACCGGTCCGACTCTACAACCAGATGACAAACCAATTCTTTCATGGACACCTGTAACAGGTGCTAGCGGATATGTCGTAACGATTGCAAATGAAACAGGCGTCTACAAATTCAATTCATGGGAGACGGCTGAAATCGTTGGGACCTCATTCCGATTTGCAAACTCTCTGACCACTGGTGAAGTGATTACATGGTGGGTGCAAGGTGTCAACCAATCGATACCAGGCCCTTCGTCATCACGTTGGAGTTTTGCTATAGGTGATCCACATCACACAGATAACAATGATTTGACTTACACCTATACCTTCCAAACAGGCAACGAAGTGATTCAATTCGGACACACCAATATTCGCGAAACTCACCTTAGTGAAGCCTCCCCTTCGATGAATTTTGGAGATGCAGCACTTACGAATCTCGGAACCTATTCGGGGGCGAATGCGGGTCTTGAGGCGCGATTAACCTTTGCCTTAGACAACAGTCAAGTCCCTCTTCCAGGCTATTCAAATATCCATTCTGCAAGTGTCGGGCTCTACCTCGATTCTTGGGTTTCCACGGGTGGTGCGAATGAAATGACCTTCAGTGTTCACCGTATTATTAATGGTCAATGGGCTCAATCCTCCTCTACTTGGAATGCTTCTTCCTCTGCTTCGACTGGAGCATGGGGCGCACCAGGTATGCAAGCAGGTGTCGATTATGATGCGACACCAATTTCTACTTTTGTCGACTTGGATATGAGTGGACAGCGTTGGATTTGGTTTGACATCGGCGTAGATGGAATGTTAATTGACAACAACAATGCTTGGATTATTGTTGCTACTCCAAATCGGGGGACATTACTTGCAAACTTTGCTTCCAGTGAAAATAGCTTCGAAAGCAATCGGCCACAAATTCTGTTGAATCACACAAATGTGACTTCAATTGATTTGACTCCAACATCCCCAACTACAGATGCTGATACTTCAGTGACCTTCTCCTATGTGGCATTCGACCATTTATCAATGGCCATTAGCGCACCAGTCATTTGGAGTGCGAGCAATGGAAGTATTTCTCAGGCCGGCGTCTTTACTCCATATACCTCAGGCCAACAGACTGTATCCGCATGCTTTGGAATCATTTGTAAATCCGAAATCGTCACCGTGATTCCAGGTGCTCCTGTGGCCTTGGTCGTTCTGCCTGAATCGGCAACTATCTCCGCTGATGATACTTTACAAATCACTGCATATATTGTCGACCAACATGGTAACACTGTTCCAGGTCAATCAATCATCTATCTGCCGAGTAATGGTAGTATGGATGCGAATACTGAAGGTTTGTTTATTCCTTATGCAAGTGGATCCCAAACTGTTCAAGTTTCGTGGGTCGACCTAACAAGTACCACGCTAACGACTGTTGTATCAATCACGGTCGAAACAGGAGTTCCTTCCTACTTTGTTTTGGACGGTTGTCAAGGGGCCATTCCTGCGGGTATTTGGTGCACTGTCACGCATGTATTGCATGACCAATTTGGTAATGAAATAACAGATGTATCTGAAGCAGGCGACCTCACCTGGACGATGACCGATGGAACCTACAATGAAGTTTCAGATGAATACTTCCCTGACCATTTCGGAATGTGGCATTTGAACTTGACTTCTACATCAGGTGCTGAAGGTTCTTTGATGCTTGATGTTGACCATGGCGAAATGGCGAGTCTCGAACTCGATGCCTCTACGACCTCCATTACTGCTGATGAACATATTTGGATTAACACGACCCGTATCGATGTCCGTGGAAACCGATTGCCAGTTCTTCTCTTAAGAGAAAATTGGACTCAGGTTCAAGATGGGCAATTGATGATTGGAGCGCCAGCAATGTGGACTCCAGTGTCACGAGGCGCCAAGATTATCGAAGCACATTATGAGACTATTTCTTCGCAAATAACCATCACGGTTCAAGCAGGTGTGATCGTTTCCTTGATTCTGATTGTAGACGATAACATGTCCACATGGGAATCGTTTGATATTACTGCAGATGAAATTCTTGACGTCAAAGTAAAGGCATACGACCAGAAAGATAACCGGTGGATTATATCTGCGAACTGGTCTATTACCCATTCGCAATGGTTTGAACAATCCTCACTCGAGCAACTTTTCGGTGATGAAACAACCTTTGTTCCATATTATGCCTCGGCTGAACCTTATTCGATTCTTGCTACATACGATGATGGTTTCATTGTTCACGAAGTCGCGATTAATATCACTGTGTCCCATGGCGATTTGAATTCAATTCATATGACCGCCGTAGATTCCAAAGGTGTTAATGGCGTAGGTTCAGATGTTGCACCAAACCTCGCTTTTGATATCACTGCTGACCAATACATTGATTTTTCATCCGAACTTTCTGATTTGGATTCCAATTCAATCGATTCAAGCATCTTGGTTTGGTCTTTGACCAACCTTGATACTGATCCATTTGAAGTTGAAATCATCACTGATTCACTTCTGAATGACAACATGCGATGGGATGCCTACTTGGTTGGCAATTGGAGAATCTCCGCTTCAGCAATCAGTGATTCTGGTTACAACATCACTACCTTTGTCGATATTATTGTTCACAATGGTGAAGCGGTCATTATCTCGGCTATCCTTGATACTGAGGCACAAACCGCTGGCGGTGAAATTAAGATAATCATCACAGGGGAGGATGGCGATGGAAACCTATTCCCACAAAATGTCGAATGGTTTGAAAATGGAGTTGCCGTTGAGAATATTTCTGCAGGCCAAGATGAAGGCTCGTATGTCTATACTGCAACCATTGCAGGACCTCACACTTTGAATTTCTCAGTAGGAACTGTAGTCAGTTGGTCGAACATTTCAGTTGATCCACTAATTGTCGTCAATTCACTAATGATTGAGTTGTCTTCTGAATCCATTGACCAGTTAAACAATTTCACAGTAACCGTCAAGGCATACGATGTATATCTTAACCAAATCCCAATACCAAAGAGTGCAAATGTCGATGCGACCGGCCGTGCAGAAGTGTTGTATCAAGGCCAAGGAGTTTGGAACATTATCACCCTTGACGATGGTCAACAGACCGTTACGATTACCGCCGGAACAGTTTCTGAAGAACGAACGATTGAAGTTGTAGGGAATGTCGGTGGCTTCTTCAAAGCAGGAGGGGTACTCTACTACGTCGGTGCAGTTCTAATCGCTCTTGTCAGTCTTGTCATTCTCGGATTGCTTGTATCAACCCTACGTGGTGGAGATACAGACTATGATGACGATGATGAATATTCATATGACGATGAAGACAATACTCCGTCTGGCCCAGCACCTGGACCAAGCGGTCCAGCGCCTGGTGTAAAGCAAGTTCCGGAAATTGAGCCTGAGCCTGAGGCTGAAGATACATCGTGGCAAGTAGAAAATCGTGTAGATGATGATGGCACTGAATGGGCTCAAAACGAAGATGGCACATGGTATTACCGTCAAGAAGGCGATGCCGAATGGGACGAATGGAAGGATTAATCCGCCATATCTTTGATAGATGTAGAAGGTCAAGATGATATTATGCGAACATTGAGTGAACGTAGGACTGGTGTGCTCTGCATGCTTTGCATCATTTTGTTTTCCCTCCATGGACTCAATCCCGCAGTCACCTCATCCACACTAAAAGATGGCGAACGTGTTGCTCATGCAGGAGCTCCTGTTAGAGTTGAAGTCATCGCAGAAGTATCAACGCTTTCGTCTGATGGAGTCACTATGTTTACTGCTGAACTCTATGATTCTGTCAACAACCTTGCAACTGGAGAAGTCGTCTGGAGTTGCTCAAACGGTTCAATCTCTTCAGATGGAATGTTTTATCCTTGGAGTTCAGGAGTAATTACCATTGAAGCAACTCATGAAAGCTTAGTTGGCTCATTCAATATCACTGTGACTGCAGGTGTGGGTCAATCTCTTGAAATCACAAGTTTAAATGCCCATGTATTGGTTCCAGTTTCTCTTTCTGCAAATCTTCTTGATGCCCGCGGTAATACTCAATTATCACAGAATGCCGTATGGACTGTTGAAGGAAACTATGCTGGTGTGGGTAGTCCTTTATGGACTCCTCAAGACGTGGGAACCTACATTGTTCGTGCTCGTCTTCACCAGATGGAGCATGTTTCAACTATAGTGGTGACCGCAGGAACTCCATCTGAATTTGTTTTCGAAGAAGGATTACAAGTTCGAAGTGGGTATTCTCTCTTTATCTCTCCTCAACTTCTGGATCTCAATGGCTTTGAAATGAATATTACTGAAGCCGGTAACCGAATTTGGACTGTTGAAAATGGTAGTATTCTTCCTTCAGGTTGGTTTACAGCATCTCATCCAGGATATTGGAACTTGAGTATAGCAGCAGGAAATGTCACTGGCTCAGGAAAAATTAGAGTGGTACCTGCTAATGCAGCTCTCTCTCAAGTTGTAGTTGTGTCAGATGACCAAACATTCACTGCTGGAACTTCGTATGAACTCGCTGCAATGCGAACTGATTCACAAGGATATACTGGGATGATTACACCACCCCTCGGGAATTTTAGTGTAACGAGTGGAGGATTGGCTTCAATCAATGATGCAGTCTATTGGACGCCAGGTACAATGGGGATGCACCAACTTCGTGTTGTTGACGACGGTGTAGTTTCTACGCTCATGGTCGAAGTGGTTCATGGAAATGCGATTGACACATCTCTTCAACTTACGCCTGTTACTTTGGTTGCCGGAGAACAGAGCACAGTTACATTCACCGCAATCGATGTTGTCGGTAATGAATGGATGGTGAATGGTTCCTTGTCCATGGAAAACGGAAACAGCTCTCAATTCCTTTCATATGATGGCTATGCTACAATCAATCCTCAACAAACGTTGACATGGAGAATTGAAGGCTCTTGGTTTGACTTATCGACTGAGACACGATTTGAATCGGTATTCCAAATGCAGTCACAACCAGGTAGATTGGCCTTCATACACTTAAACGGTGAAGGTGTGATTTTACCGTCAGATACTGCCTTATCTCTTAATCCACTGTTTTTCGACGCTTATTCGAACCCACTTGCTGAAATTGGATTGAATTGGACTGTTGATGGTTCAGATGCAACCGTAGATATTCTTCTCTCTGGCCTTCAATGGATTCCAACAGAGGTTGGAGGGCATGAGATCAGAGCAAATGCAGATGGAGTTTTCGCTACGATTCGTTTGACTGTCGTCGCAGGTAATGCTCGAAATTTGGTCACCAATATGGAAGATGGTTTGACTGTTCAAGCCGGAGTCGCAAGTGAATTGTTTATCCAAACAATTGATGCTCATGGAAACCTTGCTCCCTCAACCAATGTCACGTCGACATTGGAAAGTCAATATGGTACCTTACAAGCCTCTTCATCTGGAAACGGTTATTGGAATTTGATTGGTCAAACTTCAGGGAGTTATACGCTTGAACTGGTTCAAGATGGAGCAATGCATAGCATCCCACTCACTGTTGAGCCTGGTGACGCAGTGAGGCTTGTATCTTCTATTGAAGACGAAAGTATCGCTCAAGGTGATACTGTACTTCTGAGAGTTCAAGGTATTGATATTTTTGATAACCTTGTTGCTGTCGATGCGGAAAATACTACCGTAAGTTGCACTTCAGGTTCGTCAGAACATGTCACTTCGGGTACTTGGGAATTAGATGTTTCTACAGCCGGAAATGACCGCTCATGCAACGTTCTTTGGAATGGTCTCATCTCCCAAAATTACTTCGATGTCGAATCGGTTCTTCTTGGAGGAGCCGTTGGTTCGACCAACACTGCTATGGGTCTTGGTATCTTTTTGTTAACTCTGATTCTTGTCACATTAGTCGTCTTGGTACGTCGAGCGAATCATAACGAAGACGAATGGGTCGAAGATGCCTTTGATGATGACGACGAGTATGAAGAGGAATCTGACGGTGAAGAAGACACAAGAGAAGGCACCTCTGAGAAAGAGAGCGATACTTTAGCATCCGATTCATCGGGGGTCTTGACAGATGAATTACGTGCCTCACTTGCTCAACAAGCGGCTGAAGTCGGTGTTATGCAAGCAGCTCCAGGGACCGAACAGGGTTCAAGCGGTTGGTATGTTGACATTAGCAGTGAAGTCCAATATTGGGACGTTGGTAATGATGGCTCTTGGACACGAGGCGAATAGAGTGTCGAATCCAACGCCTCTTGTAGATTCAGACGACTTGAAGCAAACATTATGGCTTCTTCCAATTGTAGCTTGCTGGCAAGGTCATACCCTTCTCTCGCTCCTCGCAAGTGAACTCGTTTCCCCATTGATGCACTTGGGTATTCTGTTTCGGTCTTTCTTGGGTTAATCACTCATCCTCGATGATATCAAGTTCAAATGTTGTGCAGAATTCATCAATATCAACGAAGCCGTCTCCATTGAGATCAGCCTTGTGGAAAATCAATCTGGATTCATCACTGTTGAATTCGAAATCCAGTGCTTTCAATGCATGTTGGAATTCACGTAATGTAAGGTGATTTTTCCCGCCGTAATCTGCTGCGTGAAATACTGAAATCCTTCTATTATGTTCCGTTTTACTCGGATTGATGAATTGTTTTCGGAACGTCTCAAATGGAGTTTCTCTTGGGTGAGAATGCTTTTTCCCATATGAATAGTAAGTAATCGATCCGATGAGAATGGCAACGCCTGCCCCTATGAGTGCACCTTTACCCATAATAATCACTAATATAATTCCGCCAAGAATACCCCAAATTTGTATGAATGGGAAGAATGGTGAGTGATATGTCGGTTTATACCACTCATGACCTTTCTTGACGCTACGCAATACGATAATACAGATATTGACAATGATGAAGACCATGATTTGGAAGCCTGATGCCAATTTCGCTACTTCTTTCACTGGTAATGTAATGAGGACCAATGCCATCATTGCGCCGGTGAGAATGATGGCCCAATGAGGCGTTTCCCATTTCGCATTGACATCTTCAATCGCTTGAGGTAAGAGGTTATCTCGTGCCATTGCGAATAAATATCTCGAGGAGGCGAGAATACCTGCGAGTGCCATAGAAGCCATCGTCAAGATCGCTAAAATTGCTGCTATTAATCCCACAGTCTTTCCTCCAACTTGGACTGCGAAAATGTATATTGGGTCTTCTACTGCATGGCCATCTACTATCCACCATCCGTCCTCAAGTGTAGCCATCAAAATGTATGTAACGCCTGCATAAAGTAAGGTTGCAGTGGCAAGAGAAATGTACATTCCGTTTGGTAAGTTTTTCCCTGGGTTCTTTATTTCCTCTGCGATTGCAGCGACTTTGGTTACACCAGCATATGCGACAAACACTAATGCTGCCGTTTCACCTAATAACCAAATGTCAGCATTGAATGCAGCCTCGGCTGGAGTTGAAAGATTCGCTTCTCCCGAGATGATTACTTTGATTGATAAGATCAGTAAAAGCAAGATTGAAGCGGCGACGATTGGTGTTTGGATCGTTTTTATTTTCTTTACGCCGAGAATATTGATGATGACAACTAAACTTAACACACTCATTGAAACTACAAATGAATTCAATTCAATGGACAAAAAATTGGTAATTACATACATATATGCAGTTAATCCAATTAATGCAAACGCCGCTTTCAACAAGAAAGAAGCCCAAAGACCCAATCCCGAAACTGTTCCAATCAATGGACCAAATGTGCGTTCAATATAGATGTAATCTCCACCCGAAACTGGCATTGCAGAAGCCAATTCTGCTTTGGAAATTGCGCCGGGTAATACTACCGTTGCGGCAAGAACATATGCCAGCCAAATCCCTGCAGCAGCATTTGGCCCCATCGATTCAGCGGCGAGCGATGGGAGAACGAATAATCCGGATCCGAGCATTGCTGAAAGTGAAATGATGATGACACCGGATAACCCAAGCGTTCGTTGAATAGTTTTTCCAACATCCTCCATCGCACCTTTGAGGTCACCGTGGAGAATTTTTCCTGCAGTTGTTGGCATATTCAATCCCCGAAATACGACATAGAATGCCTATTGATTTGAGCCGATACGACCAAAGCATATATTTTATTGCTTTAATTGGCTTAGAAATGTGTCGGAAACTGGTAATTATTCTTACTTCGAGGCTTTAGCAATGACCTTCATTTCAACAGCAATCGGCGTAGGGAGGGCTCGAATGGCGAGTGTTGTACGGGTGGGTCCTACTTGGCCAAGTGTTTCAGCCCAAACTTCATTGTAGCCTTGGAAGTCCCGATCCATGTCAACTAAGAATGAAGTGACATCGAGTACATCGTTAATCGAACCACCCGCTTCTTCAAGAATGCGAGTAATGTTGTTGATGACTGCACGGGTTTGTGCTTTGATGTCATACTCCAAAGCCTTTCCATTTTCATCGTGAATAGGTCC
>Ga0307995_1002514_pt1 | contig 10642 bp, 8 predicted proteins | sample EllFjometagen262_FD_203132 | JGI IMG/M metagenome (GOLD analysis project Ga0307995, IMG submission 203132) | Marine microbial communities from Ellis Fjord, Antarctic Ocean - #262 | ecosystem: Environmental > Aquatic > Marine > Unclassified | place: Southern Ocean | collected 2014-11-02
CTTGGTTAAAAGTAAAAGCATTCTTAAACATCCTATACATATTAGTAACATTGCTCACGTTCCAACCTCCAATATCTTGGTTAAAAGAAGCATTCTTAAACATAGAACCCATATCAGTCACATTACTAACATCCCAATCCCCTATAAGTTGATTGAAATTGACAGTAAAATAAAACATATAATTCATATCAGTCACATTACTCACATCCCAATCCCCTATAGGTTGATTGAAATTGATAGCAAAATTAAACATATAACTCATGTCAGTCACATTACTAACATCCCAATTTCCAATAGGTTGGTTAAAAGCAAAAGCCCGTACAAACATCCCGCCCATATCAGTCACATTACTAACATCCCAATTACTAATATCTTGGTCAAACTCATCAGCCCAATAAAACATCCCGCCCATATCAGTCACATTACTCACATCCCAATTACTAATGTCTTGGTTAAAATCAGTAGGTGTATCCAAATCTATAAAAAACATTTCAAACATATCAGTCACTTTCGTAGTAGCTAATTTGGTTACATCATCTTCATTAGCAACTATTTCTCGTAACATTGCTTCATCCACTACCGTATAAGTAACACCATTTATCACTCCCGTATCTCCTACATTTGCCCATTCACAAGCCTTAATAGTAACACCATTATTAGCTATATAAACAGGGTTATCTCCGTTACAAATAGATTGGTCATTTCCATCACCACCATCATCGCTACTACAAGCAACGATCAAAACTGTTAATACTAAATAAAGTAATTTTCTCATTTTGTTTGTTTTAATTTTATGTAAAGATAATAAAATATGATTTGAATGTTTTGTATAAAAACCCCCTACTAATTAATTAAGGGTTTATAATCTACGTATTAAATGGTTTTGATAAATTGTTTTAAGGTTTGTTACAATTTAGAATTACAATAAGCGTAAGTTGCTTTTACCAGTTGTCTTTTATTGATTTTGATAATTAGTCCTGACTGCTGGATGCATTATGTTTTTTTAGTAAGAAAAGTAGATCAATTTGCTGTCGATCGTTCATAACTAAATCCACCACCGCCAGACCCGTTACCCATTCCGGAAGACCAAGAGGTGAATTTTAAATCAATGTAGATGTTATCTGTTATTAAATGAAGCACCATATCTTGTCCATCAACTATATCTTCAAATTCACATTCAATTAAATTCCCTAAAGGTTGGAATGTTAAAGAAGAAGTATTTACAATTGATCCATAGGCCCATTCAGTATCTGAAGGTTCTGGTCCCAAACAAGCATTTCCATCTGTGTCAGAAGCCTCTACTTTAATATTAAATAAGCCACGATTATTTTGCCTAGTAATCCATACATTATTTGTAATCCTATCTTGATTGGTCTCTAATGTCCAATCTGTATTATCGCTTTTTGTGAATGTTATTTTTGCTCCTTGCCAAATATTACTAGTATTTGAATTATCATCATTACTACTACAAGCAACAATTAAAATTGTTAAAGCAAAATAGATTAGTTTTTTCATTTTGGTAATTTTAAATATTCTATAAATATAATAAAATATGATTTGAATGTCTTGGTAAAAACAATATGAATACAACGGATAAAAAGTATGGAGAACGAACTAAAGGAGCTCCTAATAAATTAAGTATTCAGAAGAAGAATTAGATGAAGCTATTAAGGATTAATTACTTTGGAAATTATATAAAGGATTATTAAAATAACAATAAGCCACCAGTACTTTTTAAACATATAATCAGTCCATTTATTTGCTCCCCACATAATATAAACTATAATTTATTTCTTCTAAAGTAATAGTTTTTTCGCTTTCTTGAGTATTCTTTAAAAGAAAAGATATTGGCAAAGCCAGTAAGAAAGTTAGCAAAAAATGATTTTTGTTTGTTTTTCACAATATAAATATAATGATATTAAAAACAAATAACCCAAGAATTGCTATAATTGAAAGTTATGTAAGACCTATTCTATATAAAGAAAGTATTATACATAATGAGAAAGTAGTAGTTATATTTAGATAGAAGGTATATCTTCGGCTGATCTAAACCTCTTAACTAAGTTAGAGATATAATATTATATTTAAAATTACCAAAATGAAAAAATTACTATTAGTGTTAGCGTTAGGATTAGCATTTACCTCTTGTAATGAAAAGGAAAAAGAGAAGATTATTGCGGAATCAGAGGTAATAGACCCTTTGAGAAAGGTGATATATATTAAGAATAAAAACAGCGGGGGAAAAGAAATTGAATTAAAGTTTAGAGCCTCAGAGCTTTATGAAGACAGGAAGTTGCCAATACCCGATGAAGCAATGCTAAATAAAACAGCAAATTTAGCTGTTAAGTATGCCGATTATGATGTAGATAACACATTTACTTATGAGTTTCTGAGCGGAATCGAATACCCTATTTATTTTAACCCTAATGATGAAGGAGGAGGTATGAATGTAGTTATAAAAGGGAAAGCTCTTAATATGTACGGTGTTCCTATATCAGTTACTACTGCTATTACATTTGATGCTGAGGGAGATGTAATGAAATATGATGATGGTAGATTACGAATTACGACTACTAAGTATTAAACAATAGACAAACCAACTAAAACTAAAGCCTCTTACATTCATTTGTAAAGGTTTTTTTATGATATTTTTCTAAATTTTATAAAGTGTATTAGCGTAAAAAAATAGATAACTATTCGATTCTAAGTATCATATCCTGATATACGGTCTGTAATCGTATTGAAAAAACAACATCAAAATTAAAACATAAACCATAAAACATAAAAAAAATCCATATATTAGTGCCCTGATAAATAAACATAAACCATAAATCATGAAAAAATTACTTTATTTAGTATTAACAGTTTTGATCGTTTCTTGTAGTAGTGATGATCTTAATCCAGTACCAGCTTGTTGGGAAAACCCTTCATTTGAAGGAACTTGGGTTGGTATGGACGGTGAAACTACGCTTACATATGTATTTGACAGCAACGGAACAGGTAGTTTAGCTACAAGCGCTGTTGATGACTCTGAAACCTTTACAACTCTTAATTGGTTAGACGAAAGAGGTTACTCTGTAGTCACTGATTCGGTTTCAGCCTTCAATACAGGAACATTAACTATTTCAGGTACTATTAACGAGGCATATATTTACTCATTTGATTTCTGTAAAGTATTTACGATGTATAATGCATCAGGAACTGAAAGTTCAATCACTTATTCGCAGGAATAATATTTTATTTTTTTAAAGCATTAAAAAGGTTATCGTTTCGATAGCCTTTTTTTATTGAAGCTATTTAATTCCCACATAAACAAAAGGTGTTGTAATCGTTTTAAAAAAAATCATCAACCTAATACAATCAAAACCCTTTCATAAGAAGAGGGTTTTTTTATTCCAAAAGGAGCTTTCCCTTTATTTTAGTTAATTATTACTTCTTAAACTTATTAATAAAACCATTTTTTTCTAATAATAGTTGCTTATAATGTTTTAAAGCATCAATTAATAGTTCTGCATTATTATGTCCTTTTACTCTTATTACTAATTTATATTCTTCCCATTTATCCTTTTTTTTGTTTTTCAAAATAGGAACCCAAATATTAAGAAAAGCAACTTCTTTTTTACGCTTATCAATTTTGCCGAACCTATAAACTTTAGAAAAATCAAATAGATTACTCTCTTTCACTTTTTCTCCTGACTTATTCATTTCAGAAAACCTAATGTAATCCCCTTCAAAAGTCACTTTATAACCTTTTTTTTCATTTGAATTTGCTGAATAAGTATAGTTGCCAAAATATTCAATGAGTAGGTCTTTGGTTTCATCCAATGAAATAGGTTTATCATTATTTGAATTAGTGTTCATCATTTCAGTGGACCCGTCTTCAAAATAAATAACGGCAACATCGTTTTTCAAAATAATATAAATTGCCCCATCTAATTCTTCGTATTTAAGGTATTCAATTTCATCAGTTCCAATTTCCTTGACTTTTACCTTCATTGATGTGCCGTCTTTTTTTATAATAATATCTTGTGAATTAGAAGGGGTAGAAATAAAAGTAATAATTAATAGAAATAAAAACGTTCTCATGTTGTCTAGTTTAATTAAAATAATTCTCTGATCTTATAAAGATACAATTATCTATATAAGTAAGGTCAATTTATTGTTTATCGTGAAATATTTAAAGAAAAATCATTCTGGTTTTTTATATAATTAATTTCACATCAGTTTAACAATTATTAATTTCAAATGTCAGACTTTTGGTTTTATATAGTAATTGCAATTATTATTTGAATTTAGTGGTAGGTTTTGGTTATTTAATCTCAAAATGGCACCCACTAAAGAGGCTCAATAAAAAATAAAAATTACTAGTTGCTTAATAGATTTTATGCGACCCCGTTTACTAGTATGGAGACCACCTTTTTATCATTAATTACGTCTATATTTATAACCATAATTATTGCACAATGCCTTTAAAATATTCATTAACACTACTAAGCTTTCTTTTTTTATCTTTTGCAAATGCCCAATCTTTCTCGGCAAAGGTGATCGATCAAGAAACTCAAGAACCAATACCGTACGCAACAATAGAAACAGGATTGCACCAAGGAATGGTTTCTAATGAAGAAGGAGAATTTACGTTCTTATTGGAAAATGTTAAACCAAGGCCAGATTCTATTTACATATCTTATATGGGATATAAAACAAAAGGCATTGTCTTTAAAGAAAATGAAGGAATAACAATACCATTGGTTCCTAAGCTTTACGAACTTAAAGAAGTGTTTTTAACTACTGAAGTACTTACCATTAAAGAGATTATTAAAAAAGCAAAAGACAACTTAGATAAAAACTATGCATCTAATTTAACAAAAAAGAAAATTTTCTTTCGCCAATCTGATATTGGTGTCATGAAAAAGATGGAGCTTGAATTTAAAAAATCTACTATTAAAGAGTTAAATAAGAAACTCCTAGATAGTATTAGAAAGATCCTACCAAAAAAGTCATCTTATTATAAAGAAGTTGTTGCAGATTTATATGGAGATTATAATAATTATAAGTTAAATATTAATAAAGCTGCAGAATTATATGATAAAAATAATGACATATCAGCAGAAGGAATAGAAAAAAAGCTAGAGGGTATTTTTAACGAAAACATAAAAAAAGATTCTTATTTAAAAATAAAATCAGGAATCTTTAGCACTAAAAAGCAAGTTGATTCTATCATTCAAGAAAATGAAGAAGCTAAAGCTGCCTTAGAAAAGAAAAAGAAAGAGGGGACTCTAGAATTTCAAGAACAAATAAGCAATCAAATAGCTAATTTATACGAACAGTTATTTTTTCAAGAAGATAGTAAAATAGATGTGTTAGATAAATCAAGCAGGTATAATTTCACATTGGATAATTATACAGTAATTAATGGGATGGCTGTTTATATATTGCAATTTACCCCTAAAGGCGGGAAAGACTTTAAAGGGACGATGTATGTAAATACTCAAGATTTTGCTATTGTACGGTTAGATTTTGAAAATGTAAAACCACTAAGTAGCTTTGCACTTCTTGGAATTACCTATCGAAATAACATTTATAAAGGTAAAATGTTATTTGATAAAGACGAAAACGGAAGTTACAGCCCACGATTTTTAGAGCTATTGGATGGCAGCTATATGGGTTTTGATAGACCTGTGAAGGTGATAGAAAAAAACAAGAATGTAAGAGGTAAAAGAAAACAAAATGAACTTTCCTTAAAGTTAAATATCCAAGGAAATCAATTACAAAAACAGGAGTTAGTTGTTTTTGAATCAGAAAATATAACGCAATCTTCCTTTGACCTTATAGAGGAAAAACAAATAATTAAAGCGACCTACTTATCGAAATACGATCCTATGTTTTGGCAAGATTACTCTATTATGGAGCCCAATGAAGCTATAGAATCTTTTAAAGTAGTTGAGTAAAAAACCTAATTCACTTTAAAACCATCTAAAACTTTCGATTTTGACCTCCATTAAAAGGAAGCATCAAAAATCTCATTGACAGACACCCTTTTAATGAACCCTCTTTACAATTAAATAATAATCATTTTCCAAAGGTAAATACCCTTGGTCGTATAAATAAAAATAAACAGAGCCTGTTTTTGTAGTATAGGTACTGGTAAAATTTTCAAAATTAAATCCCAATCGGGATAGTTTTTCCTTTGTAGTTTTGGTTTTACCTTTTGGATTTAGAGATTCTAATATCCGATAGTTTTTTCGCAAACTATTATTAATATTTCTAATAAGGTTTTTGCTATCCTTGTTTAAAGCATTGTTATGAGTGTTTCTGCAAGCATCACTGCAAAATTTCTTATCGGCCCTACCGATAATCTTATCACCGCATTCCGGACAAAGTTTTTTCATGCCTATAAAATTACCAATAATATTTTAGAATCTTTATTCTTTTCTTTAAAATGAATTTTACAGATTACTTCCAGCTTAAAGAAAACACTTCCTAAAATAGCTGGATTTAATTCTGTTCTATTATCTCCAAAACTAAAAGCATAAATCCGGAAATATAATATATCGCTTAGGTTTAACTTATTAAAATATTAGAAAAAGAGTATATTCGCCAAATAAAAATTTAAAATAAAAAACATGAAATTATTAAAAAGACTATTCGTTTTATTCGCTGTAATAACTATCACTGCATGTAGCAGTGATGATGATAGTGGCTCCGGTACCATTCAATATGATTTAAATAACACTAATTTAAGCAGTGGAGCTTTTGCTTTTAGTTTCTATGCCCTCAACGGTACTGTAACTAACCTTGTAGATGGATCAGTAATTACGGTTTCGTCGGTAGGCGAAGATTTTAATACAACATTCACATTTTTAGAAGATGGTACTTATGTAATTAATGGTTCATACGTAGAGGTAACAACGGTAACTGATGCTGATGGAGGTATAGTAACCTCAACAGAGATTATTGAGTCTAATTCAGAAACAGGAACTTATGCTGTTAATGGTATGCAATTAGTGTTGGATGCAGGAACTGAAGATGAAGAAACGTTAACAGTTACCCTTTTCAATGCAAATGAAATAAGACTAACCGCAGAAGAAATATCTTCTGAGGAAGATTATGATTATGCTCTTATGCTTGAATTTAGAATGACTAGATAATAAGCTAAAAAATAATTAACTATTAAAGCCCTGTAATTAATTTTACAGGGCTTTTTTATTTGCTTAATTTTAAGGCAATAAGCATTGTCTTATCTTAACATTTTATTAATTTCGCAGCTATCTTGAAGATGATAAATTTTATATTGAAAGCATTACATAATGAGCAGAGCATTTAAAACATACAAAGGTTTAGATCTTCCAAAATTAGGAGAAGAAATACTCGAATTTTGGGAAAAAGAAAACGTCTTTGAAAAAAGTGTTTCTTCTCGCGAAGGAAAAACGCCATATGTTTTTTTTGAAGGACCTCCTTCTGCCAATGGCTTGCCAGGAGTACATCACGTTCTAGCTCGTACAATTAAAGATATTTTTCCTCGATATAAAACCATGAAAGGCTTCCAAGTAAAGCGTAAGGCTGGTTGGGATACTCATGGACTACCTATAGAACTGGGCGTAGAAAAAGAATTAGGAATTACCAAAGAAGATATTGGTAAAACCATCTCGGTAGCGGATTATAATGCAGCTTGTAGAAAAGCAGTAATGCGTTATACCGGTATTTGGAATGACCTAACTAAACGTATTGGTTATTGGGTAGATATGGAAGATCCATATGTAACCTATGAACCAAAGTATATGGAAACTGTTTGGTGGTTATTAAAAGAAATATACAACAAAGGATTACTTTATAAGGGCTATACAATTCAGCCATATTCACCTAAAGCAGGAACTGGATTAAGTTCTCATGAGTTAAATCAACCTGGTACCTATCAAGATGTAACCGATACGACTGTTGTTGCGAAATTTAAAGCCATCAAAGACACCTTACCAACGTTTTTAAAAAACACGGAAGGAGATATCTACTTTTTAGCATGGACCACAACTCCTTGGACCTTGCCATCAAATACGGCTTTAACAGTTGGTAAAAAGATTGACTATGTGTTAGTTAAAACATTTAATCAATATACTTTTGAGATATCACAAGTAATTTTAGCTAAAAAATTAGTTGAAAAACAATTTTCAGGTAAGTTTGAAAATGTAGCAACAGAACAAGAGCTATCTTCCTATGAAAAAGGAGCTAAAAAAATTCCTTATATCATTCTTAAAGAATTTAAAGGAGCTGAGGTTTTAGAATCTCGCTACGAACAATTAATGCCGTTCACACTGCCTTATGACCATCCAGAAAATGCATTTAGAGTAATTCCTGGTGATTTTGTAACCACTGAAGACGGAACAGGAATTGTTCATACCGCTCCAACGTTTGGTGCAGATGATGCTATGGTTGCAAAACAAGTTCAACCAGAAGTTCCTCCTATGTTGCTGATTGACGAAAACCAAAAGTTAGTTCCTTTAGTAAATTTACAAGGTAAGTTTAGGCCAGAAATGGGTGAATACGCTGGTAAATATGTAAAGAATGAATATTATGCAGATGGAGAAGCACCAGATAAATCGGTAGATGTAGAGATTGCAATTCAATTAAAAACAGAAAATAAAGCATTTAAAGTTGAAAAATACACACACAGTTATCCAAACTGTTGGCGTACCGATAAGCCTATATTATATTATCCATTAGATTCTTGGTTTATAAAAGTAACCGATTTTAAAGATCGAATGTTTGAGTTAAATTTAGGGATCAACTGGAAACCTAAAGCTACTGGTGAAGGACGTTTTGGAAATTGGTTAGCAAACGCAAACGATTGGAATTTATCGAGGTCAAGATATTGGGGTATTCCACTTCCTATATGGCGTACTGAAGATGGAAAAGAAGAAATTGCTATTGGCTCTATTGAAGAATTAAAAGGCGAAATGAAAAAAGCAGTGGATGCTGGATTCATGCAAAAAGACATTTTTGATGATTTTGTAACAGGAGATTTTTCGGAAGATAATTACGCAAAAGTAGACCTCCATAAAAACATAGTTGACGATATTGTATTGGTTTCTAAAAAAGGAAACCCTATGAGCCGTGAAGCCGATTTAATTGATGTTTGGTTTGATAGTGGAAGTATGCCTTATGCTCAATGGCATTATCCTTTCGAGAATAAAGAAAAAGTAGATACTACTTGGCGAAAAGCAGATTTTATTGCTGAAGGAGTAGATCAAACACGTGGTTGGTTTTACACCCTTCACGCTATAGCAACTATGATTTTTGATGATGTTGCCTATAAAAATGTAGTTTCAAACGGCTTGGTATTAGATAAAAAGGGACAAAAAATGTCCAAGCGACTAGGAAATGCAACAGATCCTTTTGAAACCATCGATACATTTGGACCAGATGCCACTCGTTGGTATATGATAAGCAACGCCAATCCTTGGGATAACTTAAAATTTGATTTAGCAGGAATTTCAGAAGTAAGGAATAAGTTTTTTGGGACACTATATAACACTTATAGTTTCTTTAGTCTGTATGCTAATTTGGACAATTTTAATTATTCAGAAGCAGCTATTTCATTAGAGAAAAGACCAGAAATAGATCGTTGGATACTTTCAGAATTACATACCTTAATTGAAAGAGTAGATCAATACTATAGCGAATATGAACCAACAAAGGCTACAAGAGCGATTTCAGATTTTGTTCAAGAAAATTTAAGTAATTGGTTTGTTCGTTTAAGTAGAAGACGTTTTTGGAAAGGTAGTTATGGCGAAGATAAAATATCGGCATATCAAACATTACACACTTGTTTATTAACGATAGCTAAGTTAAGCGCACCTGTTGCTCCCTTTTTTATGGACCGTCTTTATAATGATTTATTGAATGGAACTGTTAAAGTTGATGAGATTTCGGTGCATTTAAGTAACTTCCCAACATCAGACTCGTCATACATTGACAGTGCATTGGAACATAAAATGAAAAAGGCTCAAACAATATCTTCATTAGCGTTATCCTTACGCCAAAAAGAAAAGATTAAAGTTAGACAACCTTTACAAAAAATTATGATTCCTGTTTTAAATAATGAACAGCGTGAAGAAATAATAGCGGTTTCAGATTTAATTAAATCTGAAGTTAATGTGAAGGAAATTGAATTGATTGATGAAGGATCTGGAATATTAGTAAAACAGATAAAACCAGACTTTAAAAAGTTAGGACCTCGCTTCGGAAAAGATATGAAATCTGTAGCACAAGTAATAACTAATTTTGGTCAAGAAGAGATTGCAATTCTTGAAAAAGAAGGAGAAATTAATGTTTTAATTAACGAAAAAAATACTACATTGTGCAAAGATGATGTAGTGATAAGTTCTCAAGACATTGAAGGTTGGTTGGTTGCAAATAGTGATGGTGTTACGGTGGCTTTAGATGTGACTATTAGTCCAGAATTAAAGAACGAAGGAATTGCTAGAGAATTGGTAAACCGAATTCAAAATTTACGTAAAGACTCTGGTTTTGAAGTAATGGATCGAGTTGAGGTAACTATTCAGGAAGATGAAAACTTAAAAGTGGCGGTAAGCCAAAATTTAGAATATATTAAACGTGAAACGCTAACAGATGTTTTGTGTTTTGATCA
>Ga0307995_1002523_pt1 | contig 10608 bp, 13 predicted proteins | sample EllFjometagen262_FD_203132 | JGI IMG/M metagenome (GOLD analysis project Ga0307995, IMG submission 203132) | Marine microbial communities from Ellis Fjord, Antarctic Ocean - #262 | ecosystem: Environmental > Aquatic > Marine > Unclassified | place: Southern Ocean | collected 2014-11-02
GATAATAGTGTAAGGGAAAAAACACCAGCCATTATACGTGGTGTATTAAATACGATTACTAAATGGTCTAAACAAATGCCTAAGAATGGATGGGCTAAAGAATGGTTAAAACACAATTAATGTTAAAATTTAACGAAAAGGTACAAGAAGATACAGGTATGCGTATAATCGATTTGCTTCCGAAGAAGGTAAAGCGAATGATATACAGACACCAACACCAAGATAAGTATAAAGCAGCCTTACTTATGATGAGAGCATTAAGGAAAGATCCTGATGTAATCTCAAGAGGCTTAAGCAAACAAAGAATACAAGACATTGCAGCTGATCACTTTGGTTTAGATCATAGAGAGTTTGCTAAGGTACTTGATCGTAAGACAAGATACGAATCAGTAAGCGAAGGATATACTATAAATCCAGATAAGGAAAGTGACATTAACTTACCACAATATTCAGAAGATGAAATCAAAGCAGCTAAAAAATTATATACTACACTTGTAAAGAATACAGGTGATACATCACCAATTACTTTTCAAGATGATGGTAAAGGGAAAATGATCAAAATAAAAAGAATATGGAAAGATTCAACTGACTTAAATACTTTCCGTAAAATCCCTAATCTACCAAAGATTGACTATGGAGATGGTTCATCAAAGAAACGAACAGTTGTACTTAAACAATTTGGTATTAAGAATGATACACAATTTCTAGAATTTTGCCAATCGATTGGGTTCTTTATCGGTAAAGCTTTAGATGAAAGTAATTTTAAATCAGAATTAAATAGCTTATATATTAATGGTGATTTTGCAATACGTGACTATATTACAGGCTGGGATAAATTTATAACGTTGTGCTTTGCTGACAAAGCTTTGCAAAGCGATGTTATACTATTAGTCAATGGTTCATACTTCTTTAAAGAAATGGTTAATCTTCCTAATCCATATGTAATTTGGACTGGTATTAGAAAGTATTATACAGCTTTAAAAAGTAAAGAAGGTATAACAGGTGATGTTAAAGAGAACACTGCAGACTGTGTTCTTATTAATGGTACAGAAGCAGATTTATATAAAGCGTTAGCTAGTGATAAACCTATTATATCTGATGATAAGACAGGTATGTTGTCATGTGATGGTATTGATTGGTATCAAATATCTTTAAAGAAAGTTAAAGGTGGAGCCAAGCTCGGTAAGATCACAACATTAATAAAGGGTATGTACGATATTGAGGATGGTAACCTTACAGCTTCAGGTCTAGAGACAATATATAAAGAATTACAATTAGAACAAAACCAAATTAATCTTGAATTCCATCAAATATTACAGGAAGGATTATTTAGTGATGGACTTGCTAAATTTAAAGAGTTAGGCACAGCTACACTAAATGCATTTAAAGCTGCTGTAGTAAAAATTAAAAAATGGTCAGGTGATTTATTTAAAGCCGCTAACAAATTATTAGGGCAGGAAACAAAGAAGGAAGATAGATTTATGCAAAGCATAACCAGAGGAATGGTAATGGAAAGAAAAGCAACAGCTTCACAAATAATGAATGCTATTGTGCGGGAGGATCGTGCAAATAAAAAATATGTTAAACATGTTGAGCAGTTATTTAAAACAGTCAAGGTAATTAATAGTAAAACCATAGCTAGTAGTATTAAAGAGAATTCTGATATCGTGGTTGATAAAAACACAATTGCATTTTTAGCAAGTAACTGTATAGCATTTAATATTCTTAATAAGATTACTGCTGATGTAAATAAAAACGGTATTGATGTTATTAATACTCTGAATGCTTCTATGCAAATGGGTGATACTAAGTTGCCTGTTGTTAAAGTATATGGCTCAAAGGGTGGTGCAGTTGTTGACGTTCTTACTGTTGGTACAATAAGTCAAACAGATCCAGCCTTAACAAATAAAGATACAAAGCTTTGTATGCTTAGTATTAAACCAGAGAAAAAATATTACGTAATTAATATGTATATATTTGCTGAATTAAAAAACAATGAACCACACTATCACAAAATATCATTTAAAAAACATGGTGAGGGAACTATCACCTTTGATATTGAAGGTGCTACAACTTTGCCACTAAGTAAAATCAAGGACTTTGCATGAATTTTAAGCGGCACATAGTAGAAGCTAAGAATACTCACATGACTCATATTGAGGACATGGTGATTGACGGTGGAGTACAAGGAGCACGGTCAGCTATCTTTGCCTTAAGAGATTTAAGAGACATGTTGGCTGGTCATACTAATGATAATAAACAAGTAACAGTCAAATGGGACGGTGCACCTGCGGTATTCGCTGGTATAGATCCTTCTGATGGTAAGTTCTTTGTTGCAAAGAAAGGAATATTCAATAAGAATCCTATGGTATATAAGTCAGTCAAGGAAGTAAAGGCTGATACCTCTGGTGATTTAGCAGCTAAGCTAACCGTAGCATTTCAAGAATTAAGCAAACTTGGTATAAAGAAGGGGGTCTACCAAGGTGATATCATGTTCACTAAAAAGGATCTTAAAAAACAAACAATTGATGGTGTGAAGTATGTAACTTTCCACCCTAATACTATAGTATATGCAGTACCCGTTGAAGCAGCTCAAGATATTATGAGATCGAAGATTGGAGTAGTGTGGCATACTTATTACCAAGGTGCAACCTTTGAAAAGATGAGTGCAAGCTTCGGAGTATCCGTTGCAGCATTTAAGACGGTCAGATCAGTATGGCAGAAGTCTGCTAACTTTCCTGACATATCTGGTTTAGCCACATTATCTAAAAAGGATACAGATGAAATTACGAAACACATATCAAACGCTGGGAAACTCTTTCAGAAGATTGCCTCCAGTACGCTTACTGACGTGGCTACAAATACAGATATTAATTTATATATCAATACCTTTCGCAATACGAAAGTTAGATCGCAAGAGGATGTCACGAACTCGAAAGCCTACGTTGATGAGCTCATCAGCTGGATATCATCTCGTTACGACGCCGAAAAAGAGCGTCTTAAGTCGGATGCTGGGAAGGACAGGAAAGAAGAAGCTAAACTTTTAGCATTAGAATTCTTCTCAGATGAGAACAAATCTGGGCTTATAAGTATGTTTGATATGCAGAATGAATTGGTTATGGCTAAGAAAAAGCTATTAACACACTTGGATAGTATGGATAGTATAAATACATTTATAAAGACTAAAGACGGGTTCAGAGTAACAGGTGCCGAAGGCTATGTTGCTATAGATCACCTAACAAATGGTGCAGTGAAGATCGTAGACCGTATGGAATTTTCATATAATAACTTTAGTAAAGACATAATCAAAGGATGGGAGTCCGAATCACGATGATAACAATAAAAGAAATTAGAGAAGCTAGTAATGCTATTAATCCAGAATGGACTGCAGCGTTTAACCGTAAAGTTAAAGCCAAAGTGGATATTCGTGATTGGATGAACGTTACTAAGACGTATATATCTAAGCGTGATTTGGGTGCAGTTCCATTAGAAGGAATATATCCTAAGAATGCTAAAAAATCAGGTATTCGCCAAGGAAAATTTGTTATGCATGATGTAGATTCAAAATATATTGTACATAAAAAAGCAAATGCTACACAGTTTATTACTTATGGAGATTTAGGTAAAGAACTAGTAGTTGCAATTATTAAAAGTACTGTAGATCCAGAATTTAATAGGAATGCACCTTGGAATGTAAAAGTAATATTACCTGGACCAAAAAACTTGGCAATGAAAACATTCAATTCAAGGTGGGTTCAGAAAAATGGCGGTGGCGGTTATGCGCTGGTATTAAAATGGGTGGCTTCATACGAGTCAGATATAGAAGCTGCGTATAATAATTTAAGTAACTAAAACCGGTAAAAAGGAGAAACTATGAAGACGGTAAGAGAAATTAGAGCCCTTGTTGAGGCTAGAGTAAAAGATAACGATAAGTGGAATGGTAACCCTGAAGGGGCAACTATGAATGCTATTGCAAAAGACTTTAAAAAAGAATTAGGCAGAAACCCAGGTAAACCATACATGGATGATGATTCATTAGTTGTAGGTGATGAGACTGTATTAACTGTTAAAGACAATACAACAGTAGCTGATATGAAAAAAGCAGTAGCTGGATGGGTTGCAAAGAACGTTAAAGCAGCTCCAGGTGAAGTCAAAGTTGGTAAATTTAATGCTAAGCTTCCTACAGAAATGAAAGGTGTTCTTGGTAACAAAGCTGTAGAGCTTGATAGTCCAAGAGTAATAATTAAAACAGATGTTGATTCTGCAAAAGAGATTCAAAAAGCTGTCAAAGGCACTGGCAAATTTCGTATGATGAAACGTAAAGATCACGTTGCAGTATACCTTGACTTTAAAGATGGCGATGAGTTAAAAGCTGCCATGGCTAAAGTTAAAAAGATTAAATAGGAGATAAGATGACAAAGGGACCAATAACAGTTGCAGCAGCATTAAGAGATATGTCTGAAGCAAAGAGACCAAAGAGAGTGAAAGGTTTTTTCACCCCACAACAAATGGTTAAACAATTTTTAGATTTAAAGAAAGAGACTTTTAAATTAAGGCAGCTTATGGATCAAATAAGATTTATGGATCAAGATGTTGGCCCGAGCATGAGTGACAACTCTGGAAAATACGATGCTGAGCATAGAATCTTTATGGATGCAATGGATAACATTGAAAAGTCTATAGCAACTGCGCAAAAAGTAAAGTACGACAAATAATGTCATTGCATAGTTTTAAAGAACACTATCTTGAGGAGGCTGCAGCTGAAACTGTAACTCTAAATTGGGGTCGATTTAATCCCCCTACTATTGGTCATGAAAAGCTTTTAGATGTAAGTCACGCTAAAGGTACAGGTGTTCATAGAATTTATGCAACCCAATCCCAAGATGCTAAAAAGAATCCACTAGAGTGGAAGACTAAAATAAAGTACATGCGTAAGGTATTTCCTGTGCATGCTCGTATGATTCTTATGGATAAAAAAGTCAAGACGATATTTGATGCATTAGCTATTGCCCACAAGGATGGATTTAAGAATTTAGAATTGGTTGTTGGCTCAGATAGAGTGGATGAATTCTCAAAACTAATAAAGAAATATAATGGTGTAAAGGGTAAGCATGGTTTCTATGACTTCCTTGATATAAAGATTATAAAAGCTGGTGAGAGAGATCCTGATGCTGATGGTGCAGATGGTATGTCAGCCTCGAAGATGAGAGCTGCAGCAGAGAAGAATGATCTTGTAGCATTCACTAGTGGTCTACCAAAGAAATTTAAAGATGCTGAAGGACTGATGAATGCAGTTCGTTCAGGCATGGGTTTAAAAGAAGAGAAATCTTTTAGACAAGATGTCAAATTAAAGAAGGCTTCAAACCTAAGAGAAAAGTTTGTGGCTGGTAAGTTATTCAACGTGAAAGATCCAGTGAAAACAAATGACGGTCAAGAAGGAGTTATAGATACATTAGGAGCCAATCATGTTAAAGTGAAATTGAATGGAGATGGAAATTTTAAAAACTTCTGGCTTCAAGATATATGTTTAAATAATTAGGAGAAGAGTATGGCAATAAGTAAAACAGGTGGATTAGCAAATACTATTTGCACACCAAACGGTATTGTTAATAAAGATACAGGTAAAATAGTAGTAGTTAACGATAATAGTTTTTATGTTCATAGCAAAGAGTTTATGGATAACTGGAATAAACCACCAGCAAACGCAAAGTCAGAGACACCACCGGTTAAAGCGAAAGCGGCACCTAAAAAGAAAAAAGCTTGGTATAAAAAGAAGTAACACCCCTTTAAAGGATAAATATATATTATGGAATTGACTAAGAATAACTTCGAGTTATATGCTGCAAAGCATTATAAGAAAGACAAGTATGCTACAACTGAAGATTTTAAGGAAGATATATCTAGGTTTAAGTATATTAATCGATTAGTTAACAGATATTATCGTGATGATGATTTACAAGAAAGACTTATATTAAATCATATTATTATATTAGGTAATGTATTAGGACCTGACGTGTGTGCAGAAATATTAATGTCTAAGACAGATATTACTTTGCGAAGCACTGTTAAAACCTTTTTGGTGTATTTAAACTATTTACCAGAAGAAGATTACGTTGAAGTTCCATTAGACTCAACGATTATAAACGTATTGCGGAAGATATAAATGAGTAAAGTTTATTTAAAAGAAAGCGCTGTAGATTTATTCATAACGTATAAATTTATCCGCTTACTTACAACTAAGTGGAATAAAACCGATGCCTATAAGGAAGGTGTTATTGACAAAAATGGAGTGCTCTTAGTTAAAGGTGATGTTCAAACTTCAGCTCAAAAGAAAACATACACTGTCTTTCATAAGATGGTCTTTAATCTTAAAAGAATCCTAGAGAAAGTACCATTTGGTAAAAGTAGAATTGCTTCATATGCTGCTGCGTTGTTTCTTCTTAGGGAAGAGACTGGTATGGCGGAAGAGGATATGTTAAAGGTATTACAAGACTTAGGTCATGATACTTCTATTAATATTAATGAAGAGTTTAAAGAACTTAAAGAAGGTCAACACATACTAAATCACAATTTGCAAGAAAGCAAGAAAGGAACTGTTGTGAAATTAGATTCTATAGAGCCAGTAGGATATTTCGCTGGTGTTCCTATATATAAAACACAAGAAAACATTTTTATATCTGTTAATAATATATTGTAAGGATGTACTTTCACCCTTTGTGTGATATAATATACCTACAATAAAATTTAATTTGGAGTGACATGACGTCTATTTTCGTGACTAAGCGCTCGGGCGAAACCGAAGCGTTTAATATTAATAAAATTCATAGGGTGCTAGAATGGGCTTGTAATGATTTAGTAGGAGTTTCTATTTCTGAAATAGAGATGAGGGCTAACATTCAGTTATATAATGAGATGGAGTCTACAAGGATCCATGATCTTCTAATCAAATCCTCGGCAGAACTAATCACAGAGGGAACACCTAACTATCAAACTGTTGCTGCACGGCTAATCAATTATAAGATTAAGAAGTTAGTATACGGTGATAAAAACCCTTGGGCTTTAAAAGATATCATTGATCATAACATCGAGGCTGGAGTCTATGATGCTGATATATTAAATCAATACTCTGATGCTGAATTAGATTATATTGATTCGAATATAGTTGATCATAGTAGAGATGATGACTTCACTTATGCTGGTATGGAGCAAATGAGATCGAAGTATCTTGTTCAGAACAGATCTGATGGAACTATATATGAAACACCTCAGGTGTTATACATCATGATTGCTATGACCCTGTTCGGTAGATACAATGGAAGACGTATGAAATATGTACGTGAGTTCTATGATGCTATATCTCAATTCTATATATCTCTACCTACCCCTATTATGGCTGGAGTACGTACACCTACAAGACAGTTCTCTTCGTGTGTAGTACTTGAGACCAATGATTCATTAAACTCTATCAATGCAACATCCACATCAATCGTTAAATACATCTCAAAGAAAGCTGGCTTAGGTATTAATGCTGGTAAGTTAAGAGCTGTAGGTTCACACATAGGTGATGGATCTGTTGTACACACTGGATTAATTCCATTCCTTAAATTGTTTCAAGCATCGGTCAAGTCTTGTTCACAAGGTGGAGTACGTGGTGGTGCAGCAACAGTTTATCTTCCTGTATGGCATTATGAATTTGAAGATCTTGTTGTTCTAAAGAATAATCGTGGTACGGATGAGACACGTGTACGTAATATGGATTATGCATTCCAATTTAATAAGCTTATGTATGAGAGATTAATAGAGGGTGGTAACATTACATTCTTCTCTCCTCATGATGTGCCTGGGTTATACGATGCATTCTTTGAGGATCAAGATCTATTCAAAGAGCTATATGAAAAGTATGAGAGATCACGTAAGATCCGTAAGAAGACTCTACCAGCCATTGAGGTATTCTCTCAATTCCTAACTGAACGTAAAGAGACAGGAAGGATATATCTACAGAATGTAGACCATGCAAATACTCACGGTTCGTTTATCGAGAAACAAGCACCGATACACCAGTCTAACCTTTGTTGTGAAATTAATCTACCTAGTCATGGACTAGAGTCTTATGATGATGCTAATAAAGGTGAAATATCTTTATGTACTCTCAGTGCAATTAACTGGGGATTAATTAATGATCCTAAAGACTTTGAGAAGTATTGTGATTTAGCTGTACGTTCTCTTGATGCTCTATTAGATTATCAAGACTATCCTATTGTTGCAGCACAAAGATCAACAATGAACCGCAGACCATTAGGTGTAGGGATCATAAACTTTGCCTACTTCTTAGCGAAGCGTGGATTAAAGTACAATGATGAAGCCCTTACCACCGTTGACGAGTACGCAGAAGCATGGTCATATTATCTCATAAAAGCTAGTGCAGATCTAGCAAAAGAGCGTGGAACTTGTTATAAAAATTTAGAGACTAAGTACGGGCATGGTATCTTGCCAATAGACACATATAAACAAGAGGTCAATGAATTAGTCAAACATAAGGAAAGAATGCCTTGGAAGGCGCTCAGGGCGCAGCTTTTAAAGGATGGCATAAGAAATTCAACGTTAATGGCTATAATGCCAGCTGAAACCTCAGCCCAGATCGGTAATGCCACGAATGGTATAGAACCACCAAGAGCATTAGTATCATACAAGCAATCCAAGGACGGAGTGATGGCACAGGTTGTACCACAAATTCATAACCTGAAAAACAAATATGATCTGCTATGGGATCAGAAAGGACCCGATGGTTACTTAAAGATCATGGCTGTTATTCAGAAGTATGTAGATCAAGGTATGTCTATTAACACCAGTTATAATCCTGCTCAGTATGAGGATAATAAAGTTCCTATGTCTGAGATGATGAAGGATCTTATTACTTTCTATAAATATGGTGGTAAGCAATTGTATTACTTTAATACAAATGACATGGCTTCGGAAGACGAATCAGACACTATGGATTATGAACGTAAAGACTTTGCATCTGATAAAGAGTATGATGATTATTGTGAGAGTTGTGTCTTATAATAACAAATTTAATAAATTAAAATTTGATCAACAAGAGGTTTATTTTGCTTGGATGGATACTCTCATTGAAGATGGTATGATAGATCCTGATATAGACCAACATCAATACATAGATAAGATGCATCGTATGCACAAAGCAGATACTAATCAGTCTCCAGAAATCTGGCCTTTCTTCGATAAGACTAAGAAAAGCGGCTAAACTTTCACCATATGGATTTGTTTAACTAATTTAGCAAAATAGTTGCGTTTGCTGTGTACTTTGCCTATAAATTATGTTATAATGGTTCTTTAAATTGAATAAATCTTGTAGCCTGGAGGCAACAGGATATATAAATAAAATATGATTGAACTACTTACATGGACAGGCGCGGGATTTATAGTTACACTCGCTCTCATAGGATTGTTATCCAATGCACTGTTCCCCCTATTCCTTGAACTAAATGATAAAATAAACGAACAGTTTAAGGATGAACCACCTTCGCGATAAGGTTAAACTACTTTTTAAAAAACGACATAGGAGAATATATGTTAGATAAAATCACAAGCGGCGTAGCAGCTGCAACAACGGTAGCAATGAGTTTAATTGGTCTTGCGATCATGTTACAAATTGTTTTCGGCGGAGCAGTACCTTTCTTAGGTGGCGACGTTATTGGTACCATTATTGGTATCGTCTCTCAGCTAGGTGACGCTGGATTAGTAGGTTTGATTTCTGCAGCGGTATTGTGGAAGCTACTAACTCATGATGATGCATAACATTCATTATTCAATGAAGTGAGAACGACGTAAAGGTTTAGGTAGGAGCACTTAACACGTGGGTTCAATTCCCACCTCCTCCACCATAAGTATATGAAAGAAATAATTTGGCATTTTAGTTGTAAAGATTGTATGGGATGGTGGTCGATCGCTGTCTCAGATGATTGGCAACCAAAGAAATTATTCTGTCCACATTGTGGCAAACCGTATATTTATGATGGGGGAGATTCGGCATCGATTAGGTAGCAGATCCGCTCAAAGCTCGTCAGTCAACAAAGACTTAAACATGAAAAATTTAATCGGAAATCAAATCGATTATGCACTAGCTGCTTAGTTTAGTTAGTTGAGGTTTTCTCCGGAGTTCCTTATAACCCAATACTCCGGTTCTTCTTTTATATACATACTACTATGATAACCTTAACCGAAATTGCTGCAGAAAAATTAGAAGCAAAAGTAAAGGATCGTAAACTCAGGGTATTAGTAAAGACCACAGGCTGTTCAGGCTTAGCATACCATTTAGAATTTGCTGACAAAACAAACGATGATGACCATGGCTTTTACCATAAAGGTATTAGTATGCTTGTTGACGCAAAGTCTCTTGCCTATGTAGATGGATGTGAGATAGACTATAAAGTCGAAGGACTAAATGAAGGATTTGAATTTTATAATCCTAAAGAGAAAGCACGATGTGGCTGTGGAGAATCATTCACAATATAGATGTACATTCAGTACAAACTATGATATAATATATACATGAGTTTAATGAAAGAACCTTTAGGTGACGGCAATGTC
>Ga0307995_1002529_pt1 | contig 10584 bp, 8 predicted proteins | sample EllFjometagen262_FD_203132 | JGI IMG/M metagenome (GOLD analysis project Ga0307995, IMG submission 203132) | Marine microbial communities from Ellis Fjord, Antarctic Ocean - #262 | ecosystem: Environmental > Aquatic > Marine > Unclassified | place: Southern Ocean | collected 2014-11-02
TCTATTGCACGGTATAACAGGTCCGCAATGAGTGACATGAGTAGGTTAGTTATTGCAGGGGGTAATTCTTCAACCACAATAGAATACATAACTATAGCCACTCCCGGTAATGCTACAGACTTCGGTGACTTACCTGCGAACGATTTTTATGGACCGGCGGGGTGTTCAGGAACATAATATGAAACAAGAACTAATACAAAAAGATAGCATTACATTCAGCCTACCAGCTATAACTGCAGGTAAGATAAACGTAGCTGCCATAGCAAAAGTAAATCAGTTTCTTCCAGAGATAGAAGAAAAGACTAGGTTTTTTGATCGGCAGAACAGCCAATCTACACTAGGCTTGATGACACTGACTATGCTTAACGGACAGTCACCTATGCGTATGATGCGTCAGGTAATGGCTGAGATTGAAAAGCGTAAAATGGCTTTAGCTGAAGCACAAGTAAGCCACGCTGAAACTATCAGAGACATGCAAGACTTGGAGGGTGACATTGATCCAGTATCTGAGGCTAAGTATCGCCAGAAGGTAGTGTCACTATCCACTATGGAGAACAAGATTAATGGTTCTTTCAAAGACATTGCTACCCTAATAGACCAGTACAATAATATTAAAGAGGTTAATGGCATTGATGAGTGGGACGAAGAAGCATTTGAAGCTGAAGAAAAGCGTCATCATGTTCGTCGTGGCTTCGAGTTAATGTACCGTAACTTACTTGATGGCGGTAGGGCACAGACTGCTACAATAGAATACTTGCAGCAGCACGGTGTACACCCACAAGTATCCCTTACAGAAGTTAGTGGCTACATCAAGCACGTATCAGATCGTATCGCTGCACAAGATTTACCACACTCAAATGACCTAGAAGATTTCCTAGATACTATGGCTGATAAGTACATGGCTAACGTAGACAAAACAGCGGAACGTCTGTTCGGTAAGAGTGACTTTGTTAATACAGACTATATGCTAAAGTTGGAGGCAAAATGATTATAGAGTATAAATTAGACGCAGGGCCTTTTGGTATGATCTGCCCCCTTTGGGTCAAAGATGGTGGATACTATCGTGACCCAGATAGTTTTACTATGGTAGGTTGGACGGATGATGCACCTAGAGAGTTTAAGCTTCCTGAAACAGTTACTACTTTAAACAAGGCTGCTCTAACTACTCGTGTACTAGATATACACAGCCGCCACACCTTTATAGATGAAGATGGTGAAGACATGACTACGGACGAAGTTACCGCAATGGTATCTACTTGGTTTGATAGCTGGTAGTATGGAAAAGGATAGCTGGCACTTGAATAAATCAATACCCATAACTTTTGTGCTGGCTATTTTAGCTCAGACTATGGCGCTGGTGTGGTTTGTTGCATCACTTAATAATGGAATTGCAACAAACACAAGAGACATTATACGGCACGAGTCACGAATAATTGCGCTAGAAAATATTGTACAGGCACAAGCGGTTACTATGGGACGTATTGATGAGAATATAAAGTCTATTCGGCTTATGATGGAAGAGAGTCGTAGGGAAAAATAGTATTGCTATGTGTACTGGCCTTCGTTTCTTTTAATCACGCATGGACTACTAGAGGTAATACGCTATTTCAATATTGCTATTATGATTGTGGGCTTTCTAAAAACGGCGGTTGGTACGACAGAGTATATAAAGTAAGTTACACCTACGTATGCCCTATAGAGGTTAGGTTTAAATGATTGATCCATTTACAGCGTTTGCTGCCGCACAGACAGCGGTATCTGCTATTAAAAAGGGTATACAATTAGGCCGTGACATTGGTGGAATTTCTAATGACCTAGCAAAGTTTGCGGGTGCTATGTCTGACATTACTTTTGCTCACAAACAATCCGAAAACCCGCCTTGGTATGCCGTATTGTTTGGTGATAGTGGACCAAACGCAATAGATATATTCGCTAAGAAAAAACAAACAGAGGCTTTACGTGCGGAAATTAAACAGTATATACAATTTGGTTACGGGCCAGAAGCTTGGGATGAACTTCTCGCTATTGAAGCACAAGTGCGCAAGGCTCGTCAAAAAACTCTCTATCGAAAAGCAGAAATACAACGGTCAATTAGGGAGTGGACTCTGGGCATTATTGTTTTGGTATCAGGATTTGGTATCCTTAGCGTGGGGATTTATTATATCGGCAAAAAACAAAACAAATGGTAAATAGTTATTGACACGTAATATACCTAATAGTATACTTTGTCGTATGACAATAAACGATCTAGTAAGTAAGAATGGATAATCAGTATGGCTAATGAAGATGTAAATACTACAGATACAGAAGAAGATGCTGTAGTAAAACCCTACACTATTAATGACGCTATGGTAGAAAGGGCAATGGCTCCGAACCTACCTACAGGTTCTACGGTATCTCCTGTAGGTACTACTATTACACAAGATCAACTTGTAGGTACTACATTAGGTCAAGCTCCCGATGCACCTACTTCAATGGTTGCACAAGGGGGTGCTTCAACCGCAACAGCACCAACAGCAATTACTACCGCAATGGTAGATCCCCGCTTTGTCACAACTCCAGTAACCAGCGCATTAAACAGTGTTACTGCAGAAACAGGAAGTGTATCGTCGCAAGCTCAAGTACAGGCGGCACAAGGAACTATACCAGATAGCAGTTTAGCTACGGCTATAGGTGTAGATGAAAAATACATACAGGAAGCAAAGGCTGGTACACGGGTTGTATCCCAACAAGAAATTGCTAATGCTGCGTTAGCTTTAAATATTCCTATCGCACAAGCTCAAAAGTTACTAACACCTGTAGCTACTGCAGAGGCAGCTAAATTTACAACGGGTACACCACAAGCTGAAGCGGTAACAGATTATACTGTAGGTACTGTACCTACGGTTGAAGGTGTGGTAGCACAAGAAGAGATTTCTACCGCACAAGGAGGCGACTTGCAAGCTGCTCAAGCTTCCGCTGAACAATCCTTAAAAGATATTCAAGCTAAGTTTGCTAGTGGTGAAGTTACCGCAGAACAAATGGCGCAAGCCCAGACAGTTTATGGTAATATTACAACTCAAATTGCTACGGGTGCTATTACAGATGCTGAACTTATTGCAGCCCAAGGTGGTGATTTGCAAGCTGCGCAAGCTGCCGCTGAACAATCTTTAAAAGATATTCAAGCTAAGTTTGCTACTGGTGAAGTTACTGCAGATCAACTGGCTACGGCTCAAACAAACTACAATAACGTAACAACGCAAATTGCTAAACGTGCCGTAGGTGATAACGAACTTGCCGCAGTAGCTGGTATAGGTATGTCAGCAGAGCAGGCAGTTGCTTCGGTTAGCTCTTATCAATCTGCCTTAGAGTCTGCACAAAATAAAATATCTGATGGTGAAACAATTACACCTCAAGATTACTATAATCTACCTGCCGCTACTATTGCAAGTATGCAAGAAACTGCTGTTAAAAATGCAGCTACCGCATCTCTTACTCCTGAAGCAAGCGTAGCTACAAGTTCATATCAGTCTACTGTTTCTGCAACACAGGGTCATGTAGGCTCCCAAGAACTAATTGATGCAGAAGCCCAAGGTTTACAGATTGGTCAAGCAGTTGAAGCTGTTGCCGCAGTAGCTAACGAATTAAATACTGCAGCTACCGCAGTAGCGCAACAAGGTACGTTGTCACAGTATCTTGCAGAGGCTTCTCAAGTTAACACTACAGCTAAGGCTACCGTACAAGGACAGATGGCGCAGCTAATGGCGCAGTTTGAGAATGGTACACCTATATGGGCTTCCGGTGCTATGAGAGCCGCTAATGCCGCTATGGCATCCCGTGGTTTGGCTGGTTCTAGTATGGCTGGTGCTGCTATTGTGCAAGCTACTATGGAAGCTGCTCTGCCCATCGCATCCGCAGACGCTAAGTTTTTGTTTGACGCCAATATATCTAATGCAAATTTTAAACAGCAAGTATCTCTTGCTAACGCTGCTGCGCAACAAAACATGGAGCTTGCTAATTTAAATAACAGGCAGCAAGTTGCTTTGTCTAATAGCACGAATGCATTTACACTGCAGACACAAAACTTGTCTAACGAACAGTCTGTAATTCTAGCTAATGCCCAATTTAAATCTGCAGTACAACAGAAAAACCTAGACGTAAAGACGCAGACTTCTCTAGTTAATGCTGCACGGTATGCAGAAGTAAATAGTATTAACCTTAATAATACACAACAGGCATTGTTACAACGATCTTCTGAAAACTTGCAGGTAGACATGAGTAACTTGTCTAACACGCAGCAAACTTCTTTGGCTAACTTGCAGGTACAAGCTTCTATTGCGGGTCAAGAACTTACTAATGAACAACAGATGTCTGTCCTTTCTTCATCACAGATATTTGAAGCTGCGCAGTTCGACGCTACCGCAAAGCAACAAGCTTTTATGCAAGACGCACAGTCACGTGCTGCCTTAGAAGGTAAGACACTAGATGTACGACAGCAAACTGCGTTGTTTAATGCTTCTCGTATAGCAGAAGTAAACGATATTAATCTAAACAACGAACAACAAGTTCGACTGCAAAAGTCTGCAGAAAATTTACAAGTAGATACTACAAACGCATCTAACCGTCAACAAATAGCTCTTGCAAATGTTCAGCTTAGGGCTTCTTTGCAAGATAAAGTATTGAGTAATACACAGCAAGTAGCAGTTTTAAATGCAGAACGCTACGCAGAAGTTAATAACATTAACCTGAACAATGAACAACAGGCGTTTGTACAGGACGCTACTATTAAGGCTGTTCAAGAGAATAAAACTTTAGATAATACGCAGCAAGCTGTGTTGTTTAATGCGGCTAGGCAAGCACAAGCTAAAGATATTATTTTAAATAACGAACAACAAGCATACATACTACAGTCTACACAAAACTTTCAGCAAGACGTATCAAATGTATCTAACCGTCAACAGTCTGCATTAGCAAACGCACAGTTAAATGCCAGTTTGCAAGGTAAAGTTTTAGATAACAACCAACAGGCTGCTGTACTCAACGCTGAACGTTATGCGGAAATTAATAACTTTAATTTAAACAATACGCAACAAGCTTTTGTGCAAGATGCTAACATTAAAGCTGTACAAGAAAATAAATCCTTAGATAATAGACAGCAAGCTGTATTGTTTAACGCTGCTAGGCAAGCGCAAGCGAGCGACATCAATTTAAATAACGAACAATCTTCTTTAATGTTGCAAACTACACAAAACTTTCAGCAAGACATAACTAACCTGTCTAACCGTCAGCAAACATCGTTGGCAAACGCACAGCTAAATGCTAGTTTGCAAGGAAAGGTTCTTGACAACAACCAACAAACTGCTATACTTAATGCCGCACGTTACGCCGAAGTTAATAATATTAATCTAACGAATAAACAACAAGCCTTTGTACAAGAGTACTCAGCACGTACTGCATTTGAAGGTCAAGCTATATCTAATAGTCAACAAGCTTCTATCTTTAATGTATCCAGTATTCTTCAAGAAAGAAACATTGAATTAACTAACGAACAGCAAACAAGTTTGTTTAATGCGACTAGTAAAATGACTGTTGATATGACAGAACTATCTAATAGGCAACAATCTGCCGTAGCTAATCTGCAAGTGGAGGCTGCGTTACGGGGGCAAGAGTTACAGAACCAGCAACAAGTAGCTGTAATTAATGCGGAACGGTTTGCAGAAGCTTCTAACCTACAGTTCTCATCTGAGCAACAGATTATTTTATCTAATTCTCAAATGATGCAGACTATTGGTTTGGCTGAAATGTCCAGTGCGAATACTACGGCACTTCAGAACGCTGCGCAATTAGCTAACATGGATATAGCTAATTTAAATTCAAGGCAGCAAGCAGCCGTACAAAATGCTCAATCCTTTTTAAATATGGACATGGCTAATTTGTCTAACCGCCAACAAACAAACATGTTTAAATCTCAAGCTATGCAGCAAGCGTTACTTTCAGATCAAGCGGCAGATAATGCTGGTAAACAGTTTAACGCAAGTAGTGAAAATCAAGTCAATCAATTTATGACTAGTCTATCGTCACAAGTATCCCAGTTTAATACAGCGCAACAAAACGCTACTAAACAGTTTAATGTAGGCGAAGTTAACGCTATGAGTAAATTTAATTCACAGATAACTGCTCAACGTGATCAATTCAATGCAGCTAACCAACTTGTGATAGCACAAAACAATGCTAACTGGCGCAGACAAGTGGCAACAGAAGACACAGCAGCTATTAATAGGTCCAATGAAATTAATGCAGCTAATACTTTAGCTATGTCTAATACAGCGTACGATAATTTATGGAACTACTACTCCGACACTATGGAATTTGTGTGGACTAGTGCGGAAAGTGAACGAGAGCGTACTGTTGACATTGCTATAGCAAACTTAAACAATGATGCTAGTGCACTTGCAGTTAGTAACCAGCAAGACTATCAATCATCCTTGTCTTTTGGTAACTTAGTGGGTACACTGTTTACATCGGATTTAAGTGGTAGCTTTGCCGGGTCTATAATAGACAATATTTTTTAAATAGAGGAAAGTTAAATAAATGTTTAACGTATTTGCAAAAGCATACAAGGATATAAAGTTGCCTGAGAAGAAAGAGATTGTTTCTTCTAGCAAAACTAAAGGTTTGTTGTCACGAAATAAGGAAGTAACACCCGATGATAGTTCATCCAGTGAACCTATGGATCGTATAGCTAACTACGTGGCAAGCATACGAGAAGATAGAATGAGGATTAAAGATGATAGAGACACCTGAAGTATCCCTTAACCGACCTATTCCCGGCATGGGTATGACTGCAGAAGTTGGTAGCAGGCCGTGGCAACAGCCTCCGCAGTACACAACTATAGAGGAAGCTCTTGACTTTTATATCCCAAGGCTTACAGAAGAAAACTTTAACGATCAATTGCTAGACGTTATGGAGATGGGTATTCCTTTAACTACTATTGCTAGTAGCATACAACTTGCAGGCGTCATGCAAGGTAAGCACACGGTTGATGTAGGTGTTCTTATTATGCCAGTACTCATGGAGATGATGGCTTATATTGGTGACGATGCGGATATTAGTTACGTAATAGGGGACGAAGCAGAAGCTAATTCCGACAAAATCTCCAGTAGTAAAATTGCATTGGCTATGAAGTCAATGAAAAAACGCCTACCAGAGGCGCTAGAAAATGCTGATGAACAAGAAGTTGTAGAAGTACCAGAAGAAGAAGAAGACGTATCTATGCCTTCTGGTCTTATGTCGAGGAGAATATAGATGGCGTTTAGCTTTGGAGGTTTTGCCGCAGGTGCAGCGGGTGCAGTTACCGAACGTATAAGAATAAACGAAGACAGAACGCAAAAACGTTTAGAGGAATCACGCCGTGATGCCCGTGCTCTTAGGTTACGTAAGGGAGCCGAACGTGATGCAGAAAAGAAAGCTACGGAAGAAGCCATAGGTTCCTTGACGTTTATGGGATACGCACCGGAAACTGCTGCGCACATTGCTAGTCAGGGCAAAACCGCTGTATCTTTAGCAGGTGATGCAGGTACACGTGCTATGCAGCGTGGCCTAGACATTAATACTATTTACAGTTTGCCTGAAGTTAATTCTAACAGTGCCGTAAATGAGACTATAGATGGTGCCGAACCCAAAGCAAGTACTGTGTTTGGTGGTTTTAACCGTGAAGAATATCAGAGGTTGTATCAAGAACCTGATGAGATTAGCAATAGCTTTGGTGCTAGGCTTGCAGTCTTATCTCAAAAACAATTAGCAACTAATGACCCGAATAAAATTGCAGGTTATGAGCGGCAAAAGGTGACGCTACTAAAAGACTTAAACGCCATGAAAGAAGCTGAAAGTATTAAAGGTGAGGATGAAAAAGGTCCAACATTTACACTAGGTACTATACAATCTAATGTTAACTCAGCAGTCAAACAACAGCTAGTAAACTTTGATTTAGGTATGGACATGGAAGGTAATATGAGGGGCAAGATTGAAGGTAAAGAAGCTCAGGTTGAGGTGGCTAGATTACGTGCCGCAGATTATCTTAATCAAACATTTACATCTTTAGAAGACCCTGTTATGACAGATGCTGTCTCTGCTTTACAGGCACAGGCAGCAACTAATTTAACTAGCTATAAAAATGCTATTGTATCACAAGTAGAAGCAGGGCAAACTGTAGAACGGTATAAAACGGTAGCTAACGAGGAAGAATTAAACTCTAAAATAAACACGTTTAATATTGGTGATGTAATTTCTTTACCGAACGTAGGTACATTTGTATACACCCAAATTGTTAATCCCGTGACAGGGAAACCGTTCTATTAATGGCTGAGTTACTTTCCCTTTCGGACTATGCAAAGTCTAGAGACAAAGAAGATGACGAAGAAGATACAGTAGTCACTCCCTCTCTCTTAACTCAACCTGCCCTGCAAGGGGATGTGGGTACTACGTCATTGAGTGCTTACGCAGCCCAACGAGATGGTACTAAATCTAGTGATGTTTTAGTTGTAGAAGATGCGGAAGAACCTGACTGGCTTACTCCTGTCGCTTATGACTCAAGTGAGGTAGAGGAACAACCGGATTATGAATACGTAGAAGACAGACGGTATGAAAAAGTAGCTGAAGAAGTCAAGGATTTTGAGGATTATGTTTCTGGATTAAAAGAAGAAGAACGCATTGCCTTTGATGCTGACATGCGCAAAGACATGCTGGCAGGCGCTGATATGCGTAAGGCTGGTTTGGGGGAGTATCTTATATCGCAACTGCCTACTGGCGCATTGATTTGGTTAGGTAATTCTATGCAAAAGGTTGGCGCTATGTCTACGGACGTCCTTGAAAGTACTTTTTCAGGGTTAAACGAAGCGTACCCAGAAGCCTTTGAGGTTTTAGATAGTGCTATAACAGGTAATAGGTACGGAAATACTGAAAGCCCCAAGAAACTAGCAGACTTTGTGGCAGAGGGCCTTGGCTCTGCGTTTGAATTTACAGAAACTATTCCCGCACTAGGTAGTGTTCAACGAGTTATAAACTCAGCGGTAAATGCCGGAGTTCGTAACCCTACCAAAGTACTCGCAGGTATGGATGCTGACTTAGAGAGAGCTAACCGATACAATGTTGGTGGCGCACGTATAGCTACAAGTAGAGCTAGGGAAGAGTCCCGTAAGGCAGCAGATGCTGTCGTCCAACAGAACCGTGACATTGCGGATGAACTTATTCTTGCGTTTGAGGATAAGACGGGTAAGACTATATCAAAAAAAGATGGTGATAACCTAACGTTAGACTTAGATGCAGCCCGTGAAGCAGGTAGAGAAACTGCTATAGAAGTTACAGAACGTGACGGTGCTTTATTTGATCTTGCTATAGGCCCAGACAATATAACTTCTCCCATACTAAACCCTGATAAATTTAATGGCATTGTTGCTGTAGCTGTAGAACTTAAAAAGAAAAACCCAGAAGCGTTCAACAATAAAAAAACTATTATTGATAACCTATTTGAACTTACTGTAAACAAAGACCTTGATGGACAAGGACTGGTAGATGGCTTGAATAAGTACGGCCTATCCTTTGAAGACTATGTGTTGACAGTAGTAGGGTCAGGTTCTGATGCTGGTAAAGTATTGAATAAACTTTCTCAGATTGCTCGTACTAAACCGACATCCGTAGCAGATGATGCAGCGCAAAAGTTATTGCTGGATCAACAAGGTACTATACGTAAGGGTGTCATGCGCATGGAGAACATTCGCCGTGGATTACTTGTATCACAGGTAGCTACGGCTGCTCGTAACCTTACATCTGGTGGCATACGTGCTCCTCTTGAGGGCTTAGCTAACGTAATGGACAGTGCTCTGTATGAGTTTAGTCAACCTATTGGTAAGGGTACGGGTGGATTCTTAGGTGCAGGTAAGAAACTAACATCACCAGAGAACTGGAAGGACAGCTTTCGGCATATGAAATATATGTTTGATCGTCCTGATGTAGCTAAAGCGTACACTGACTTAGTGCTAGAACAACCTCAACTAGAGTCACAGTTCAACAGGATGTTTAATAACCTAAACGAAATACAAGCACTAACAGGTCGTGGTGAAGGTGGTGCTGCAGATAAAGTACTCAGTGGTCTTGAAGACGTAACAGATTTTCTTAACGTACCTAACCGTTGGCAGGAATACCTAATACGTAGAGGTGCATTCTTCGGTGAGCTTGAGCGTTTAACTAGGCGTGAGTATAAGATTGATTTAATTGATGCGTTGCAAGATGGCAAGCTTAAAGACTTACTTAATGATGCAAGCTCTGTAAAACCGGAGGGTGCTAGATCATTTATTAACATCGTAGATGACTCCGTAACTAAAGCCTTAGACATTACGTACGCAAAACAACCTGACATACCTGTGTTCCGCAGCACGTCACAGTTTATAACTCGAAATGGCTTAACAGTTATCATGCCCTTCCCACGCTTTATGTTTAACAGCATGGAGCTTATGGGTCAGTACGCAGCAGGCGCATCTATACCCTTAACACGCAAGGTTACAGAGCTTGTAACGTTAGGTAAGGTAGGCAGTGGCCCATTAACAGCC
>Ga0307995_1002533_pt1 | contig 10578 bp, 10 predicted proteins | sample EllFjometagen262_FD_203132 | JGI IMG/M metagenome (GOLD analysis project Ga0307995, IMG submission 203132) | Marine microbial communities from Ellis Fjord, Antarctic Ocean - #262 | ecosystem: Environmental > Aquatic > Marine > Unclassified | place: Southern Ocean | collected 2014-11-02
CACTTGAGCCATCTCATGCTATAGCCTATGCAGTTAAACTAGCAAAAAAATGGTCTAGCGATAAAACCATTATCATTAACCTCTCAGGCAGGGGAGATAAAGATATGCAAACCATTGCTGAGGTTGAGGGCCTTGAACTCTAAGAGCGAGTAAAGTATTAAGCCCTAATCCAGTAAAAATCTCTTATACTATTGACTATATGAATTATAGTTTGGTGGGTAATGCAAGAAAATCAACAGATCGATAAAGGGCGTTCAGTCATATTTTCCGTCTACCTAGTTGCAGTTTTTCTCAATGCATTTGTCGACCTAGGCCATAAGATCATAATTCAAAATACAATTTTTACAATTTATAGTGAGCAAACTCAAATTATCTTGACAGCCATAGTCAATGCGATGATTCTAGCTCCTTTTATTTTATTGTTTACAGTTTCTGGCTATCTTTCAGACAAGTTTGCAAAGCCTAGTATTATGCGATATAGTGCATTTGCTGCTGTTTTAATTACCCTGGCAATTACCTATTGTTATTACAATGGTTTATACAAAGTTGCATTTGGCTTTACCTTGCTTCTTGCTACTCAAAGTGCAATATACTCTCCAGCTAAGATGGGCTATATTAAAGAATGTCTTGGTAAAGCCGGTCTTAGCAGGGGAAATGCTTATCATTCTTCGCTGGTATTGATCGGAATTCTTTCGAGTATTGTTTTCTTTGGTTACCTTTTTAAGATTTCTCTTGGCACAATGAATTTAACAACCCCAGAAGAAATCTTAATGCAAGTAGCTCCAGTTGGCTGGGTATTAGTTGGTTTTTCATTAGTAGAATTTTTGGCGACTCTTGGGGTGCGTTTTTATCCAACTAAATTAAGAGAAGCAAAGCTCTCTATTAAAAAACTGGCATCTTTTCATTATTTAGCTGAAAATTATAGATCCATGATAAGTAATGAGATCATTTGGTATTCAATTTTGGGAACAGCTATTTTTTGGGGAATGTCACAAAATCTAATTGCATTAATTCCAGCTCATGCTAAAGCTAATTTAGGAGTTGAAATCCCTTTCGTTGTGGATATTATGTTGGCCTCCTCAATTATTGGCATTATGATTGGAGCTTTTTTATCAGCAAGAAAAAGTATTGATTTCATTCGAATTAATAATATCTATATCGGAGCAAGGATGATTACAGTTTGTGCAATATTGCTGCCTGTAATTTCACACTTAGCTTTTATTCCAAATTCGATTGCTTTAATCCTCGTCACTTGCACTATTGTTCTTTTTGGGGTTGGAGCTGGAATGATGATTGTTCCACTAAATTCATTAGTTCAAGCACATTCTCCAGAAGATGGACTGGGAAGCATGTTAGCCGGCAAGAACTGGCTTCAAAATATTGCCATGATAAGTCTTTTAGGTATTACAGCATTCCTTGCTAAATTAAGCTTTGATAGCCAAGATATACTCTACTTAAATGCAGCAATCGGAGTAGTTGGCTTTACTTTTGTTCTGAGAAAACTTAAAGCAATTCTTTAGTCATGAGACAAATTGTAGGCCTCTTATTGTTTGGGTGGCGATACCGACTAAAGGTAACTGGTTTAGATAATTTACCTAAAAATGGTCCTGTTCTTCTTTTAGGTAATCACATTAGTTGGATAGATTTTGCTTTAATTCAGTGGGCTACACCAAGAACGATTCGATTTGTTGTTCACGATGATTACTATCGTAAGCCAATATTTAATTGGATTCTAAGGGGCGTTGGCGCGGTATCAATAAGGCCTGAAAATAGTCGTAATGCAATGCAAAATATTATCAACCTGCTAAATGATGATTGCGTTGTTGGAATATTTCCTGAAGGTCATATTTCCACTACGGGGGAATTGAGTGACTTGAAAAGGGGCTTCGAAAAAATATTAGCTGAATGCAAAGATAATGTAGTTGTGGTTCCTTTTGCAATAAGTGATATGTGGGGTAGTTTCTTTTCAAAAGCTCCAAAATCAATTAAAAAGAAAAAAAAATTTAGTCTTCGAAGGAGTGTCAATGTCAATATTGGAAAGCCCCTCACTTCTGAAACAAACAGAAATGCAGTAAAGTCATCTATTGGCAAGTTGCTTTTTTAATGATAAGATTCTATTTATTATTTTAACTAAATATTAAAAGGCTTTAAATGAAAAAAATTATAGTAGTTGGCGCAACTGGAAAACTTGGTAGAGTAGTAGTTGAAGGTTTACAGAAAGACTATGAGGTTATAAGAGCTGGAAGATCTGGACCAGATTTAAAGATCGACGCTTTTGATTTTGAAAGTGTTAGTGATATCTTAGGTTCTGTTGGCCCATTTGATGGGTTGGTATCTTGTATCGGAGGTACTCCTTTTAAGACTTTTGAGGAACTTACAATGGATGACTTCGCAGCTGGGCTTTCTACCAAATGCTTTAGTCAATTAAATTTGGCAAAAGCAGCCATACCTTTTCTCCGTGAAAATGGATCAATCACCCTAACAAGTGGAATTATTGGCGATGAGCCAATTATTGCAGGTTCATGCGCCGCTGCAGCTAATGGTGCCCTTAATATGTGCGTTTCAACATTGGCAGCTGAGTATGCTGGAAAATTAAGAATAAATGTAGTCTCGCCATCTATTATTGAAAACTCAGTTGACCACTATGGAATGCTTTTTGATGGCTTTGAGCCAACTTCAAATGAAAGCATTATTCATGCGTATCGCCGAACTATCTCAGCACCAATTACTGGCCGAGTAATGAGTTTAACCAGAGCTCTTTAAGTTTCACCTGAAAAGCAGTATTAAAATTTATCTCCAACTGCTCGGCTTATGCCTTCTGGTCTTGGTAGTTTTTTGTGTGCTTCATAAATTAATCCCATTCGTTTCAAGACCAAATCATTTGGCATACTTGCGCCCCGTGTTTTAAGATCCACATGAATTAGCATGTGCTCAGCAGTTGCTAATAGCCTTCCATCCTCCTGGTTGAGCCAGTGAAATAAGTGAAGTTTTTTATTTTCACCATAGATAACTTGGGTTTTAGCGTTTACGCACTCTCCTATTTGAACTTCATCCAAGTGCCGAATATGAGTTTCAACTGTGAAGTACGATCCGATATTTGCAATATACTTTTCGTCAGCCCCAACAATTGACATCATTTCTGTCGTTGCTTCTGAAAAGCACTCCAGGTAGCGGGCCTCTGTCATATGACCATTATAGTCAGCCCACTCTTTAGGTATTTTGGTGCTGAAAGTAAGTAAAGGGCCAGATAAATTCAGTTCTGAGAACTCTGATTTAATGATCGACTCTGATAAGCTATCATCAAATTCTTTAAGAGTCTTGCCTGCTCCCCATAGGTTATCTTTTAAAACTTTTAGAAAATCAACCAAATTGTCATCACGCTTTTCCATAAGTTCATCAATACTAAATTGCCCAGACTGCTGATCCGATTGATTTGAAACCTTGTCTATTAACTCTTCTGTGAATTCAGGAACATCCATTAAGTGTGTCCAGGGCCATTCAAGGCAAGGCCCAAATTGTGATATAAAGTGACGCATACCAGCTTCACCGCCAGCTAACCTATAGGTTTCAAAAAGCCCCATCTGTGCCCAGCGAAGACCAAAACCATAACGAATCGCATCATCAATCTCTTCGGTTGTAGCTATATCATCATTGACTAACCAAAGCGCTTCTCGCCATACAGATTCGAGAAGTCTATCCGCAATGAAAGCAGGAATTTCTTTTTTAATATGGAGTGGAAACATGCCAATACTAGTAATAATACCGGTGACTTTTTCGATTGCATCTTTGGAGGTTTTAGAGCCACCAACAATCTCCACCAATGGCAAAAGATAGACTGGATTAAATGGGTGTGCAACTAGAAGCCTTTCAGGGTGTTGCATTTCTGCCTGCAAATCTGAGGGAAGAATACCAGAAGTTGACGATGCTATTATTAGACTTTTGACTGCGCTCGACTCAATTTCTGCATATGCAGATTGTTTGATTGAAAGCCTTTCTGGAACTGCTTCAATAATTATTTCACTAGATTTTGCTACCTCTGAAATTGAGCTAGAAAATGAAAGTACACCTTTTTTTGGCAAGCTGGAGGTGAGCAAATTTTTATATGCTCTTTCAGCATTATCAATAACTTTATTGACATATTTAGGAGCCTCTTTGGAGGGGTCATAGATAAAAACATCAATACCATTAAGAATAAATCTAGCTATCCACCCACTTCCAATTACGCCTGCACCAATTACACCTGCCGCCTTGATACTTTGCATATCTAGCCCCAACGCTTTTCGAGTTTCATATTATCTCGGACTTGATCTGGCCCTATAATAGAACAGCCCATGCCCTCTGCTGTCTGAACAGCCTTCTTTACAAGGTCTGCATTGGTAGCAAAAACGCCACGTTTTAGATAAATATTGTCTTCAAGCCCAACACGAATATTACCCCCTGCTAGGATAGCCATAGCCACATAAGGCAACTGATTTCTACCAATTGAGAAGGCAGAAAATGTCCAATCTTTTGGAATATTTGATGTCATTGCAAGGAAGGTGTTTAAGTCATCAGGAGCGCCCCATGGAATACCCATACATAACTGAATCATAACAGGATCATCAATTAAGCCCTGCTCCTTTAGCCATATGGCAAGTTGTAAATGACCAGTATCAAAGACTTCTATTTCAGGCCTAACCCCAAGTTCTTGAACTTGTTTTGCCATTTCCTTAAGGACTGCTGGAGTATTGGTCATGACATAACCGCCTTCGCCAAAATTCATTGTTCCACAATCAATAGTACAGATCTCAGGAAGTATTTGTCTAACATGGTCAAGCCTTTCAGTTGCGCCTACCATATCGGTGCCTTCATTATTTAATGGCAAAGGTTTTTCAGCAGAGCCAAATACTAAATCTCCACCCATTCCTGCTGTTAGATTGAGCACCATATCAACCTTTGACTCACGAATAATACTAACAACTTCAGCATAAAGTTTAGGGTCGCGCGCGGGAACGCCTGTTTTAGGGTTGCGAACATGAATATGAATAATGGCTGCACCAGCTTGAGCTGCATCGATACATGAATCAGCTATTTGTTGAGGCGTAATAGGAACTTTATCAGATTTTCCAGTAGTATCTCCGGACCCCGTAACAGCGCAAGTAATAAAAACTTCTCTAGATGGTTGAAGGTTGGTCATATTATTTCTCCAAATTTTTGTTTGTTATTTTAACTTTTATATTACTGAAATCGATATCGAATTGAAGGAATTTTTTATACGATTTCAACATCACTATCAAAAAAAAATAGCATGTGATATAATATTTTGCAATCGTATGCATTATGATTATTTAAACCATTTTTCTTAAAATAGTATACATAAAAAAATATGGCTGAAATTGAACTAAAAAACATCACGAAGCGCTGGGGTGATTTTGTTGGAGTGGATAACTTTAACCTTACTATTGCAGATGAAGAATTTCTAGTGCTGCTTGGACCCTCAGGTTGTGGGAAAACTACCACAATGCGAATGATTGCTGGTCTTGAAACTGTCACTAGTGGAGAGGTTCTGATTAATGGAGAGATTGTAAATAATCTAGAGCCAAAGGACCGAGACGTTGCAATGGTTTTTCAGTCATACGCACTCTACCCAAATATGACTGTTTATGAAAACATTCGCTTCCCATTAAAAGTAAGAAATATTGACAAAGAGCTTCATAAAGAAAAAGTTATGAGAGCATCTGAAATGGTTGAATTGAATGACTTCTTGCATCGTAAGCCAGCAGAACTCTCAGGTGGGCAAAGACAAAGAGTTGCTTTGGCTAGAGCAATTGTTAGAGAGCCGACAGTATTTTTAATGGATGAGCCACTTTCAAATCTTGATGCTAAATTACGCGTCTCTACCCGAGCACAAATTAAAAACCTCCAACACAAGTTACGTGTAACAACCATCTATGTAACTCATGATCAGGTTGAGGCAATGACACTTGCAGATCGTGTTGTTGTGATGAATGCAGGAGTGGTCCAGCAAGTTGGGACGCCTCAAGAAATTTACAATAAGCCTGTCAATAGTTTTGTAGCTAGCTTTATTGGATCGCCGGCAATGAACTTGCTAACAGGTGTTATTTCTAATGGAGTGTTTACAGGAGATAACGTAAAAATTGATGGCTTAAGTAAAAAATATTCAGGCGATATCACTCTAGGATTTAGAGCGGAAGACGCTACTATTGTTAAAACTAAAGGTTCAATTATTGCAACAGCATTTTCAATGGAGCTGTTGGGTGATATGACAATGGTTTCAGTAAAGGCTGGTGGTTCTTTGGTTTCATTTAAGTCTGATAAAAACTACTTTACTAAGATTGGTTCTGAAGTGAGGGCAAGTATACCTTCAAATTTATGCCTACTTTTTGATCCTAAGACTGGGGAAATGCTTGAAAATTAAAATTGGAGATTTAAAAAATGGTCTATAACGAGCAATCCAAAAAGACACTTGCTGTTGTTAAGGCTATGGAAGAGGGCTTAATTGCTAACTCTAATAATATGGAAAAGCATTTTCATAAAGATTTCCGTTGGATGGGTAATCAGGGCTGTGGAACTAAAAAAAGTCTTGAAGAGTTTCGTAATAATTGGCAACTCCCGCTTAGGGCAGCTTTTTCAGACCGAATTTATAATACTGATAAATTTTTAGTAGACGGCGAATGGGCATCTTGCTTTGGTCATATTGATGCAATTCATAGTGGAGAATTCATGGGTATAGAGCCTACGAATAAGCGCGTAAAAATTCACTATACAGATTTTTGGGAAGTTAAGGATGGACTCATAGTAGACAACTGGGTAACTGTTGACTTTCCAGGTATTTTGTCACAACTTGGTGTGGATATTTTTAATGGTCTAGGCTGGGAGGCTTATGATCGAGGCGAGATTGCTCCTGCAAAGCCAAACTAATTGGAGATATTATGGCAATAACATATTTAAAAAAAGGAAAGACTGATGCTGCTAAGGCTGTTGATGATGCTGAGGTTAGTGAGATTGTAAAAAATACCTTAAAAGAAATTGAGGAAAGAGGCGATGAGGCAGTTAGAGAGTTTGCAGAAAAATTTGATAACTACACTCCTAAATCCTTCAAACTCAGTCAGTCAGAGATTGATAGCTTAATTCAACAAGTATCCACCCAGGATCTTGAGGATATTAAGTTTGCTCAAGAGCAGGTTCGAAACTTTGCGCAAGCGCAGAGAGATTCTATGAAGGATATAGAGGTCGAAACTATGCCTGGCGTTATCTTAGGGCATAAAAATATTCCTGTTCAGTCAGTTGGATGTTATATCCCCGCAGGAAAGTTCCCAATGGTTGCCTCAGCACATATGTCAGTTGTAACTGCTAGTGTTGCAAAGGTTCCAAGAATTATTGCTTGCACGCCCCCATATAAGGGCACTCCAAACCCTGCAGTTATAGCAGCAATGCATCTTGGTGGTGCTCATGAAATATATGTTATAGGAGGCATTCAGGCTGTTGGAGCAATGGCTCTTGGCACTGAAACAATTGACCCAGTTGATATGCTTGTTGGCCCTGGAAATGCATTCGTTGCTGAAGCTAAAAGGCAATTATTTGGAAAGGTTGGAATTGACTTGTTTGCTGGACCAACAGAAACTATGGTGATAGCGGATTTTACGGTGGACGCTGAATTGTGTGCAACAGATCTGTTAGGCCAGGCTGAGCATGGATATAACTCGCCAGCTGTTTTGGTAACTAATAATCAAAATCTGGCAGAAGAAACCATCTCTGAGATAGATAGAATTTTAAAGATTCTTCCAACAGCAGAAACTGCTTCAGTTAGCTGGGAAGAGTATGGTGAAATAATTCTTTGTGATAGCTATGATGAGATGTTAGATGTTGCTAATGAGATTGCATCTGAGCATGTCCAGGTTATGACTGATCATGATGATTGGTTTTTAGAAAATATGCATTCTTATGGTGCTCTATTTCTAGGACCAAGAACAAATGTTTCTAATGGTGACAAGGTAATTGGAACTAACCATACTTTACCAACAAAAAAAGCTGGCCGTTATACTGGTGGTCTTTGGGTTGGTAAGTATCTTAAAACGCATAGCTACCAAAAAATTACAACGGATGAGGCAGCTGTAAAGATTGGCAGATACTGCTCAAGACTATGTATGCTTGAGTCGTTTGTTGGACATGCAGAGCAAGCCAATATACGAATAAGGCGATATGGTGGAGAGGATGTTCCTTATGGCAAGGCAGCTCAGTAGTGCATAGAGTGTGAAGCTTCCAACTACACCATCGTTTAGACTAGATGACAAGACTGCTTTAATTACAGGAGCCTCATCTGGTATTGGTCTTGGTTGTGCAGTAGCCTTAGCTGAAGCAGGCGCGCACGTTGTTGTATCAGCCCGACGTATTGATAAACTTCATTCTGTTGTTGATGCAATGAAAGCGAAAGGGTTAAGTGCTGAAGCAATGGTGATGGATGTTGCTGATACAAATGCAATTAAAGAAACTATAGATAATAAAGGACCATTCGATATTTTAGTTAATAGCGCTGGTTTAGGAAGGCACTCACCCTCTAAAGATACATTAATAGAAGACTTTGACGCAGTAATGAATGTTAATCTTCGTGGTGCATACTTTGTTACTCAAGCAGTAGCAAATGGATTAATAAAAGCAAAAAAACCTGGCTCTTTAATTAACATTTCTTCCCAGATGGGACACGTAGGTGGAATTGATAGAGCAGTTTATTCAGCATCAAAACATGCAGTTGAAGGATTTACAAAGGCTATGGCAATAGAGTGGGGACCCCATCAGATAAGGGTCAATACAGTCTGCCCAACATTTATACGTACTCCTCTTACACAGTCAACTTTTGATAATCCAGATCGAAAAGAGTGGATTGAAAGTAAGATAAAAATTGGTCGAATTGGAGAGGTTGAAGATATCATGGGAGCTGTAGTATTTTTGGCCTCTGCATCCTCATCAATGGTTACTGGATCTGCCCTTATGGTTGATGGAGGCTGGACTGCTGACTAATGTTAAATAAAAAAGTCACGTCATTAGAAGTAGCAAAATTAGCCGGTGTTAGCCAGTCTGCAGTATCTCGCGTATTTACACCTGGCGCCTCATCCTCTAAAAAGACTAATGAGCTAGTTCGAAAAGCTGCTTTAGATCTTGGTTATAGACCTAATATATTAGCGCGATCATTAATTACTGGAAAGACAAAAATTATAGGCCTGGTTGTAGCCTACTTAGACAATTATTTTTATCCTGAAGCGTTAGAGCTTCTATCAGGAGCGCTTCAAAAAAATGGCTACCATGTATTGATCTTTATGGCGACAAATACCTCAGGGAATATTGATAACGTAGTGGAGGAAATTCTTGACTATCAGGTGGATGGAATAATTGCAGCATCTGTTGGTATGTCTACTAATCTAGCATCAAGATGTTCTGATGTCGGCGTTCCTGTTGTTTTATTTAATCGTACCCAAGATGATAAAAGGCTATCAGCAGTTACCTCTGATAATGAGCTTGGGGGGCAAAAGATTGCTCAATTTCTTTGTGACAATGACCATAAACGGATCGGATACATCGCAGGATGGGAGGGTGCATCTACTCAAAGGGATAGAGAGAAAGGATTTACTGATGAGCTTAAAAAAAATGGACAAAATATTTTTGCTCGAGAAGTAGGTAACTTTAACTTAGACGAAGCTCGACAAGCGGCACGAAAAATGTTTACAGCAAATCAAATACCAGATGCAGTTTTTGTTGTTAATGATCATATGGCATTTGCAGTAATGGACGTAATGCGCTATGAGCTAGGATTAAAAATACCTGAAGATGTTTCAGTTGTTGGTTATGACGATGTTCCTATTGCCAAGTGGCTGGCGTATAGTCTAACAACTGTCAGGCAGCGTGCAAATCGTATGGTGGACGAAACAGTTTCGATATTAATTGATAGTATTGAAAATAACTCAACTAAGCCGAGACGTATAGCAATTGATGGCCCTCTTATTCTAAGGGGCTCAGCAAAAATTTTAGATAATTATGGAGTTTAATTTATGAAGGGTTTTGATTCAAAATATGCTAATTTTCCAGATTGGATAAATGGCATTACTCATGAAATTTGGGAAGATCGAGGAATTGATAAGCTGCTTTATCTTTATTCGGATGATATTATATTAAGATCCCCCCAATCTCTGATAATTGGCAATAAGCCAGTTATAGACGCGACCAAATCAACCTTGTCTGAATTTCCAGATCGTAAACTCTTAGGTGAAGATGTAATCTGGTCTGGCACTCCTGAAACAGGAATGTTGTCATCCCATAGAATTATATCAACGGCATCTCACATGGGCGATGGACAGTTTGGGAAAGCAACGGGTACAAAAATTGTTTTTAGAACGATAGCAGATTGCCATGCTATTAATAATCAAGTTAATGATGAATGGCTAATTCGTGATGTAGGCGCTATGGCAAGACAGCTGGGCGTTCATCCAAAAGACTTTGCTAGAAAGCAGATAGATTCAGAGGGTGGTATGGATAAATGCCTACACCCTTTTAAAGATTCCATGGATCAACCTGGGCCATATACAG
>Ga0307995_1002534_pt1 | contig 10577 bp, 9 predicted proteins | sample EllFjometagen262_FD_203132 | JGI IMG/M metagenome (GOLD analysis project Ga0307995, IMG submission 203132) | Marine microbial communities from Ellis Fjord, Antarctic Ocean - #262 | ecosystem: Environmental > Aquatic > Marine > Unclassified | place: Southern Ocean | collected 2014-11-02
AAAGAAAAACACAACATTCATTTAACAAAAGAACATGCTTGATATTCTTTTTTCACATTCTTATTATTACCCATTAGACAAAAAACAATGGGAAAACAAAACTCCATATCCACCTCTTGGAACTATATATGCCGCTTCTTTAATGCGTGAAAATGATTTTTCTGTTTCTCTTTTTGATACCAATTTGAGGAATAATCCTTTTGATATTGAAAAAGAAATTCAAGAAAAAAAACCTTCCTTTTTGGTCATCTATGATGATGGGTTTAACTACCTCACAAAAATGTGTTTGACCAATATGCGAGAGGCAGCATTCGAAATGATTGCTATAGGAAAAAAATACAATTGTACAGTGATTGTAAACAGTTCAGACAGTACCGATCATTATAAAAAATATTTAGATGCTGGTGCCGACTATATTATTTTAGGTGAAGGAGAACTCACCTTAAAAGAATTGCTTATCAAAATAAAAAATAAAGAACAAATCACAGATTTAAAGGGTATTGTTTTTAAAAATAATGAGGAATTTATTATCAATCCAAAAAGAGAAGCTTTAAAAGATTTAGATGAACTTCCAATGCCTGCTTGGGACCTAGTAGATGTAGATGCCTATAAAAAAGTGTGGGCGGAAAGAGGAAAAAAAATATCCTTAAATATTGCAACAACTAGAGGATGTCCTTATAAATGTAATTGGTGTGCAAAACCTATTTATGGAGTTCGTTATAATTCTCATTCTCCAGAATACATTACTAAATTGATCTCCTACTTAAAAGAAAATTATGGCGTCACTAACTTTTGGATGTGTGATGATATTTTTGGTTTAAAACCACGATGGGTTCAAAACTTTAATACAGCATTAAAAAACGCAGATTTAAAAATAGCCTATGTAATACAAAGTCGTGTAGATTTATTATTAAAAGAAGACAGCATTGATGCCTTAGCAGAAAGTGGTTTAAAAGAAGTTTGGGTGGGTGCAGAAAGTGGCTCTCAAAAGATTTTGGATGCCATGGATAAAGGAACTCAACTTTCCCAAATCTATGATGCTACACGTTTATTAAAGTTAAAGAAGGTGAAAGTCGCTTTCTTTATTCAGTTTGGATATTTGGGAGAAACAAAAGAGGATATTGCAAAAACGATTGCTATGATTAAGGAGTTACAACCTGATAATATTGGTGTTTCAGTATCCTACCCATTACCTGGGACCAAGTTCTATGAGATGGTTAAAGACGATCTAAATCTAAAAAGCAATTGGACGGATTCCGATGATTTAGCGATGATGTTTAAAGGGACTTTTAATTCCAATTATTATAAAAAATTGCATCGATATGTGCATAAGGAATACAGAAAAAGTCAGGCTATTACTAATTTTAAACACATCATTAAAAAGCCTTCATTAGTTTCTATAACTAAATTACGTTCCATTCTTTTGTATTTTTATTATGCCCCTAGTGCTGTAATTGATCGATTAGTTTTAGATAAAATGGAACATACAAATGGAAACTAATTTTGATGTATCTGCAAAAAATTACGATACTGTTTTTACCTTTTCAGAAATAGGAAAAGCACAGCGAAATCGTGTTTATCATTTTCTTAAAAAAAACATTCTCAAAAAAAATAATCTCAATATTCTAGAAATTAATTGTGGAACTGGGGCAGATGCTAATTCTTTTTCTAAAATGAAACATACCGTTTTGGCAACTGATATTTCTTCTGAAATGATTAAGGTTGCAAAACAAAACTATATGAATCCAACTATTGAATTTAAACAGCTGGACATCCGAAATATTACCTCAACTACTTTTTCAGAAAAATTTGATTTTATTTTTTCCAATTTTGGAGGATTAAATTGTTTGTCTCCTGCAGAGTTAAAAGATTTTTTATTCATTTCAGATTCCTTATTAAACCCTAATGGTAATATGGCCTTAGTCCTCATGCCAAAAAACTGTTTATGGGAACGTTTTTATTTTTTATTAAAAGGTAAGTTTAAAAAAATAGCTAGAAGAAATACAAACCAATCTATATTGGCAAATGTAGAAGGAATTAAGGTTCCTACTTGGTATTACAATCCAAAAGAAATTATATCCAATGCAACAGAAAGATTTAAAATAGTATCTTTAAATCCAATAGGTATTGCAATTCCGCCATCCTATTTAGAACCTTTTTTTAAAAATAAAAAAATATTTTTCAAGCTATTAGCATGGAAAGAAAAATGGTTATCTAATAAATTTTGGGCTAAATATGCAGATCATTACCTAATTGTGTTTCAAAAAAAATAATTATATGAGTATTATTTTAACCCATGGATATTATTTACAGGAAGACCCTATAGAGGCTAAAATTATGAAGCCCTATGCTCCTTTGGGCTTGCTTTATATTTCAGGTTATTTAAAAGAACAAAAAATACAGAATCATTTATTCGATGCTACGTTTTCTAATCGACAGGAACAATTAAATTTTATTGAAAACAAAAAGCCATTAATGGTTGCCATCTATGCCAATTTAATGACAAAAATTAATGTTATTAAATTAGTGAAAATATTACTTTCTGAAGAAAAATACGGTTTCCCAAAAATAGTATTAGGCGGTCCAGACGTTACTTATAACTTAGAAAATTATTTAAAAACTGGTTTACATTACATCATTATTGGAGAAGGAGAGCAAACTATTACTGAGTTGTATCAAGCGATTTCTAAAAAAACAAATATTAATAAAGTAACAGGCATTGCATATTTGGAAAATGACCAAGTGGTTAAAACACCTCCTAGGGTTAAAATGAAAGGTTTAAGTACCCTTCCTTTACCCAATAGAGAAGGAATCGCTATTGAAAAGTATTTAGATACTTGGAAAACGCACCATGGAAAAAGCTCTATGACTATTAGTACACAAAGAGGCTGCCCTTATACATGTAAATGGTGTAGCACTGCTGTATATGGTCAAAGTTATAGAAGACGACCTGCAAAATTAGTTGTTGAAGAAATGGGGATGCTTCAAAAAAATTACAAGCCTGACTCCATCTGGTTTGTAGATGATGTTTTTACCGTGAGCCATAAATGGATTAAAGAGTTTCACGAAGAAACACAAAAACAAAACATAAAAATTCCTTTTGAATGTATTACAAGAGCAGAACGATTAAATGATGAAATTTTGCAATTATTAAAGGAAGCTGGATGCTTTCGTATTTGGATTGGCGCAGAAAGTGGTTCGCAAAAGATTATCGATGCTATGGACAGACGGGTTGATGTTAATGTGGTAAAAAACACGATCATTAAGACTAACGAGATTGGAATTGAAACAGGCACTTTTATCATGTTAGGCTATCCTGGAGAAGATGAAAATGACATTAACGAAACTATTAATTATCTTAAAGAAGCTAACCCTACTTATTTTACGATAACTATAGCCTATCCAATAAAAGGAACGTCTTTATATTCTGAAGTTGAAAAAGACATTATTGTCCAACCAGATTGGGAAACCTCAACAGATCGCCAAATTGATTTTAAAAGAACCTATTCTAGAAAGTACTATGATTACGCAGTACGAAAAATGGTAAATGAAGTGAACTTTCATAAGGAAATTTTAAAAGGAAAAAACAGAAACACTTTGAAAGCAATTAAATTAAAAACAAAATCATTACTGGCAGGTGGATTAATGATTATTAGTAAATGATTTATGAAAAAACTAATAGTTCTTATATTAATAGTGTCTTTTTCTTGTACTAATTCTACCTATGATGATATCGTAAATGAAGATCTTACGCTAAAATTAAAATGGAATAAAAGTTATGAAGACGATTCTATTGAAAAAGCTATTATTGGTTTACAATGGACCCTCTCGTATCTAGGAGCAACATTACCATTATCTGGAAATGGTATTGAAGCCCAATCACCAAATATTTCGATTGATATCGAAAAATTAGGATTCAATTCAAATGCTTTAGAAAAAATGAAAATTTTGAATGATGTAATAAAAGTTTCTGAAGAATATCAATTAACAAACACAATCGATTTAGGAAGGTATGTGAGTTTATTAATTGGAGCTCCTGAACATTATTACGAAATCACTGGTGTTCCTTATTTACTTTCAGACATGTTGAACAATTATGAATTGAATCCTGAAAGAGGGCGTGTAAATAACTCTGGGGTCTCTTATGAAACTAGATTGATAAGCTTTTCTGAACAAGATGAATTTAATCAACTTTTCTTTTGTACTGAAGTTGATCCAGAAACTGAAGAAATATTTGAATTTGAAACTGTAGATTTAATGTCAAACGGTCAAGTGCGATTTGGAATATACGATAAGGATGGTATCAGAATTAACAATACGGATCCTTTACATTCCAATGCTGGAAAACCTGGAAAATGTATGTGGTGCCACGAATCTGAAATACAACCTTTATTTAGCACCCAAGATAATTTTGAAGGATTCATTCCTTATTTAGAATTTAAGGATTTGTTAGTCGATTTTAAAACTTCGCATAAAAATCTACAAAATTCATTAGCAGATGGAGTTAATTTTCAGGAATCCCTGCAACATATCCAAACAGAACTTTTATATATATCGTTTATGGAACCCTCCACAGAACGCTTGAGTTTAGAATGGAATATGTCTGTTAATGAGGTTGAAAATTTACTCGTAGGATTGCCTACGCATATCCATAAAGAGTTCTCTATTTTAGGAGATTTATATAACAGAGAAGAAATTGAATCATTTGCGCCTTTTACTGGATTACAGGTTTCAAGTAGTGTTCGAGAAATGTCTGAAATCGAAGTTAATTATTTAAATTAAATGAGCCAAAAGGGGAAATATATAAAACGGCTAAAAACCATTTCCCTTTTTGGAATGAGTCAACTATTAAGTGCATTTTCTGTTTTAATACTTTCTTATATTATAATTCAATTTCGCTCAATTGAATTATGGGGAGAATATGTTGAAATTTTAATTTGGACAAATGTCTTTTTACTTTTTTTGTCATTTGGGAATAATGATTATTTATTAAAATTATTTAGCAAGAACCCATCAAAAATTAATCAGCAGTGGACAAATAATCTAATTGCTAGAAGTATTCTTTTACCACCTAGTTTATTATTAATTCTTTTTATTCCTATTTTCAATCATCTAGAGTGGATAATTTTTATAGTAATACTATTTCAATTTTTAAATCAATCTTTTAAATCTCTAATTGTATATCATAGAAAGTTTATACTTAATATTTTTGTCGAATCAAGTTATTTATTATCACTAATAATTCTTGTCTTTTACAATTTAGAGTCCCTTAATCTAAAATTATTATTGCAAATAATATTGATTTCTCAAGGACTTAAGTTCTTATTATTTTCAATTGTATTATTAAAATATTTTAAATATATCAAGGTTCAATTTCAATTATTAGAATTAAAAAAATCCATACCTTTTTTTATTCCTTTAGCGATTGGAACGTTTAGATCAAAGATTGATGTCTATTATGGAACTCATTTTTTTAGCGTTTCACAACTAAGTAAATACCAAGTTTTTTTAAGCTTTCTAGCATTAACTCAAATGGCAAGTACTTTTGCCATTACACCCTATTTAAAAAATTATTATCGCTCTTCTAATACTGTAATCAAAAAGATACAAAAAAGGTTTTTTGTTTTTGGCTGGGGTTTTGCAGTTGTTGCAACTGTTTTTATGTATGTAATCATTTCAGAAATATATAATCTAGATTTTACGTTTCAACAATATGGATTAGCATTTTTATTTATGATACCACTATTTTTACAAGTACTTTTAGTAAGTGAGTATTATAAGAGAGACAAACAATATAAAATTGCTTCTTTTGCGTCAATTGTCGTTTTCATTCAAATAATTATTGGGTATTTTTTAATAAAATATTGGAATATAAACGGTGCTTTATTATTAAAATTATTAGGGCAATGGGGAATTGTAATTATATTATGGTTTTGGATTAAAAAACAAAAATAATTTGAAAAATTTCATTAAAAACATATTAATTTCTCTTTGGAAACCTTTTAGTCCAAACCCAAATCAAGATTATTTATTTATCATGGGTCATCCTAGAAGTGGAAGTTCTTTATTAATGCATATTCTTGAATCTAATGATGAAATAATTGGCTTTGGTGAATATTTCACGAAATATAAAGATTCAAAAAGTTTATTAAAATCTGAATTTGATATTAGAAGAAAATCTAATCAGCTGTTTAAAAAATGTAAATTCATCGTAAATCAAGTTAATCATCATTCAGTAACTCCAAACTTAAAGGTGGTTATTTCAAAAACGAATAAACACCTATTACTTATTCGCAATCCGGAAGATACACTCTCAAGTATGATCAAGCTTTCCGACAGTGTTAATCAACCTATGAGTCAAGAAGCAGTTACAGCTATTTATATAGAGCGTTTAGAATATTTAAAGAAAATGACCGATTTAATAGACCCTTTAAATTGGGTTTTTATTTGTTATGATGACTTATTAAATAATTCAGAAGAAAATTTAAAAAACCTAACAAATTTCTTAGCGCTTAAAGAGCCACTAAAAAAAGAATATCACCTTAAAAGGTTTACACAAAAATGGGGTGATCCTTCAAAAAATATTACCAAAGGAGAAATATTTAAAACTCCTTCTGATAAAGTTAAAATTGAAGCAGAATTATTAAAAAGAGCAGCTAAAGTTTACAATGAAACATATGTTTTTTTAAAATCAAAATCAATGTTTAATACCTAATAAAATTGAAGCAAAAAAAGAACATCATTATAGTGGGCTACCCTAAAAGTGGAACAAACTGGTTAAGCAGGTTGGTTGCAGATTTATTGCAATGTGATTTTTTAGGTGATTGGGGTTTTGAAACTAAAAATGCTTCTAGTATTAAAACAGAGAATAATGTTTCTGAATTTCAAATATATAAATCCCATCACACCTTTAATGAACTAGAAAAAGCATCCAATAAAAAAGTACATAAAATAATTTATATCATTCGTGATCCAAGAGATATTGTTATTTCAGGAGCTTATTTTTTTAATTTTCATTCATCATTAAGTTCTTTTTTTAGAAGACTTCGAATACATACTGTTTTAAGGAATTTATCTTTTGAAAAGAAAAAGAAAGAAATGATTCAAGCAGTGCTTTATGGTAACAAGAAAATTACACCTTGGCTAGAAGTTCCATGGGCTTTACATTATAAAGATTACCATAAAAAGGAGGTGCTTTTTATTAAATATGAGGATTTATTGAATAATCTAGAAAATGAATTAAAAAACATATTAAACTATCTTGATTTAGAAGTTAATACTTTACAAATAACAGAAAGCATTAAAAATCAATCTTTTAAAAAAAGACAAAAAGAAGTACACCAACAAGATCATAAAAATCTCATTAAATTAATACGAAAAGGTTCTTCAGGTTATTGGAAAAATGAGTTTACAAAAGAAGAAAAAAAACTATTTAAATTAAAATTGAAGGATACAAACAATCTTTATAATTTTTAAAGTATTCTTACCTTGCATCATATAAATTATGAAAAACAAAATTCTCATATTTAACCCTCGTAGTGCCAATGGTAAACACCGTATACCAAACTCTATTTTACAAGTAGGAGCTGCTATTTATGGAAAATACGATTTTGTATTTGTGGATGGAAATTTAGAGAATGATCCTTGGGAAAAAATAGAAACCTATTTTAAAACAGGCGAGTTTAAGTATTTCTGTAGCACCGTAATGCCAGGCCCTCAACTTAAACAAGCCATTCCATATACTAAAAAAATAAAAGAACAATTTCCTAATAGCATTACCATTTGGGGAGGTTATTTTGCTTCTAACCAATATAAGGTTTCCATTACATCTGGTTTTGTTGATTATATTATAAACGGGCCAGGCGATGTGGCATTTCCATCTTTAATAAACGCTATTGAAACCAATTGTCATTCCGAGAATAACGAGGAATCTCATAAGATTCTTCACTCCGTTCTGAAGGACATAAAAAACCTTATTTATCTTGATAAGAATAATGAAATCGTAAAAACAGCTAAAGAAGAATTATTAAATCAGGACACACTTCCCGAATTACCTTATGAGTTTTTAAATCAATTTTACAAATTAGAAAACTATTTAAGCAAAACATTTTTAGGTAAAAACACCTTTAGTTATCATTCCAGTTTAGGCTGTCCATTTACGTGTTCATTTTGTGCAGTAGTACCAATTTATAATGGTCGTTGGAAAGCTAAATCAGCTGAAACTATTTATAATGATGTTACCTATTTTAAAGAAAAATATAATATTCAAGCCATTGAGTTTCATGATAATAATTTTTTCACCTCTAGAAAAAGAGTCGTAGAATTTTCTAAACTAATTAAAAACGATGGAATTACTTGGTGGGGAGAAGGAAGAATTGACACCATTAATAAATACAGTGATGAAGATCTGATATTAATAAAAGAAGCAGGCTGTAAAATGATCTTTTTAGGTGCTGAAACAGGAAATGATGAGATTTTAAAGCAAATGAATAAAGGGGGAACTCAAACTGGGGAAACTATAAAAGAATTTGTAAAAAGATTACATCCTATTGGTATCATTCCAGAACTATCTTTTGTTTTAGGAATGCCCGCAGATTCACCCGAAAAGGTAATGGCTCAAATAAAATGGGATATTAACTTTATCAAAGAGATTAAAGAAATCAATCCAAATGCTGAAATAATTATTTATTTATACAGTCCTGTTGCAACGGAAGGATCTGAATTGTATGAACAAATACAAAAAGCAGGTTTTAGTTTCCCAAAAAAATTAGAAGATTGGTTAGATCCAGCTTGGGAAAATTTTGATTTAAGAAAAAATCCACTAACACCTTGGTTAACCCCTAAAATGGTAGATAAAATAATGAATTTTGAAACAGTTCTTAATGGCTATTATCCAACTACTACCGATTATAGAATTAAAGGATTTAAAAAGAATTTGTTGCGTGGCCTTTCCAAGATTCGGTATCGCACAGGATTTTATAAATACCCTTATGAAATTAAAGCAATGCATAAAATCTGGAAATACCGTCAACCCGAAACCCAAGGATTTTATTCAGAATAAATGGTTATTCAGAACAAAACAAAGTGAAGAATCTTATGAGATTCCTCGTTATTCTCGGAATGACAATTATAAATTGTTTTAACTTTTAGAAAACCTGTATAATGTTAAAAATAAGACAAATCATTAAGCTTATAACTAAACCGATATTAAAATTTGGTTTGGACTTTTATTATAGAAAACCTAGACCTTATAAATATCAGGGTATTCAAGTAATGGTTCATCCTGAAGTTTTTCCGCCACACTTGACCTTGAGCACTAAAATTCTTTTAGATTTTATAGCTGAACTCGATTTAAGTAAAAAGTCATTTCTAGAACTTGGCTGCGGAAGTGGAATTATATCATTATTTGCAAGAAGCAAAGAAGCAACTGTAACCGCATCAGATATTAACAAAACAGCTTTGGAATATTTGAAAAAGTCTTCTGAAGAAAATAATTTGGAAGTTGATTGTGTTTATTCTAATTTATTTGAAAATTTAAAAAACAAAAAATTCAATTACATACTAATTAATCCTCCCTATTACCCAAAAAAACCTAGAAACGTTAAAGAGCAAGCTTGGTTTTGTGGTGATGATTTCCAATATTTTAAAAATCTTTTTAACCAATTATCCCCATACATGAATAAAAAGAATCAAACATATATGATTCTTTCTGAAGATTGTGAACTCAAAACCATTTCAAAAATTGCTTTAGAAAATAAATTAAATTTAAAAACGGTATTTGAAACTTCAAAAATGGGTGAAAAAAATACCATTTATCAAATTACTACAACATAAAACGATAGGTAGCTTTAATTAAAAATGTATTCTGTGGAGTCTGACTAAATAACTGGTTATCTACGATCGTATTAAAATCATTAAGTGCATCACCAAAACCAGTTACACCTTGAGACCAAACAAAAAACACTTCCGATCCAGGAATATATTCCCAACGCAAAACTAAGTTAGAGCGGTATTGTACATAGGCAAAATTAGGGTCACCAAATGAATAATCTGTAATGCCATCTTCGTTTTCATCTACATTGTATTCTCCATCAACAAAACTTATTTGATTATCATTATACCAAGTAACACGTTCATTTAAGTCTTCTGCAACAGGATTATTAACGTAATTAAATTCCGAGTATTTACCACGAGCTATAAAAGGCTGTCCATAATACTGAAGGGTAAGATTGGGATTAAACGTATAATTTATTCTTAAAGTAGCGCTTAAGGTTTCTTGATCTATCTTACTTAAAATATATCTGCTAGCATCTACATAATCTTGTTGTGAAGCATATTGAGTTTTATTTGGGTTACTACTATATTCAGTAGATAAAGATAAGCTCAACGCATTTAAAGGTTGGTAATTAAATCTTGCTTCGTATTTTCTTAATCCAAAATTATTCTGTTTGGCTTGAGAATATACATAACCTAGTGTAGCACTAAATTTTTTAGACCGATTGGTTCCTGAGAAAAAATAGAAAAAATGCTCATCAGACCAACGCCATCTCGGTCCTCCTCTTAACACTGTATAGCTA
>Ga0307995_1002536_pt1 | contig 10574 bp, 7 predicted proteins | sample EllFjometagen262_FD_203132 | JGI IMG/M metagenome (GOLD analysis project Ga0307995, IMG submission 203132) | Marine microbial communities from Ellis Fjord, Antarctic Ocean - #262 | ecosystem: Environmental > Aquatic > Marine > Unclassified | place: Southern Ocean | collected 2014-11-02
GGTATGTCTTTTTACTTCTTTCTCCTATTAGAGAGTGTTGTTGAGAGTCATAACGGAAATAATCTCCTTTAATGTCAATTACGCGTATCATTCCCTCACATTTATTCTCAATAATTTCAATATACATACCTCGTTCTGTTACGCCAGAGATTACCCCATTGAAATGTTGACCAACCTTATCTTCCATAAATACCATTTGCATGTATTTAATAGAGTCACGCTCTGCTTTTGTTGCTAGCTGTTCTCGTTGAGATGAATGAATACAAACATCTTCTATTGTTTGTTGAGAAACAGATGCCTCTCCATCTAAATACTTTTGAAGCAACCTATGTACCATTACGTCTGGATATCTTCGAATAGGAGAGGTGAAGTGAGAATAATAAGAAAATGCCAAGCCGTAATGGCCTATGTTTTTGGTTGTATATTCTGCTTTAGACATACATCTTAATGTTAGTGTATCAATTAAATTTTGTTCTTTTTTACCATGTGAGGATTTTAATAAATTATTAATTTCTGTACTTATTTTTTTTCCTGTTGGATTAAATGAATAGCCAAAAGGAGAGATGGTTTCTTTTAAATTAAATAATTTTTGTTCATCCGGGTCGTCGTGAACCCTATATATAAAGGTTTTTTTAGGTTGTTTTTTACCGATGTAACCCGCAACTCTTTTGTTCGCAAGTAGCATAAACTCTTCTATTAGTTTATTTGCATCTTTTGAAGTTTTAAAAAAAACAGATTCTGGTTTATTTTTAGTGTCCAATCGGAAATTAACTTCGACTCTATCAAAAGATATTGCACCATTATTTATTCTTTTAGAGCGTAGTTTTTTCGCCTGTTTATTAAGAGTTGTAATTGCATTAAAAACAGAAGGTTCAACGGTGTATGACTTACCTGATAAGGATGTTTTTTTATCCACATTTGGAATATTGTTTTCAATCATATATTGTACCTCTTCGTAAGAGAACCTTAAATCAGAGTTAATAACTGTTCTTCCATACCATTCTTTTATTATTTCCCCTTCTTCGTTAATATTAAAAACAGCTGAAAAGGTGAGTTTATCTTCTTTAGGACGAAGAGAACATAAGCCATTAGATAAAACTTCTGGTAACATAGGAACAACTCTATCAACTAAATAAACTGATGTTGCCCTATCATAGGCTTCTTTATCTAATAATGTATTAGGTTGAACATAATGAGAAACATCTGCAATATGAATACCTACTTCATATAAACCATTGTTTAATACTTTAAAAGATAAAGCATCATCAAAATCTTTAGCAGTGATAGGGTCAATTGTAAAGGTTAATGTTGATCTAAAATCTTTTCTTTTTTGAATTTCTTTTGAATCAATTTTACTTTTTATTTGGTCGGCTGCTTGTTCTATTTCTTTGGGAAATTCATAAGGGAGACCATAATCATGTAAAATAGCATGAATTTCTGTTTCAGATTCTCCTGGTTTCCCTAAACTTTTTATAATAGTACCAGAGGGTGAGTCTCTATTATCTTCCCAATTTTTAAAAACAGCTACTACTTTTTCTCCATTTTTAAAGTTTTTTATTTCATTTCTTTCTATAAACAAATCTGTATACATTCTTCCATTTCTACAGAGAACAAAACCAAAATCTTTTTGTCTATCAAAAACACCTACATACTCTTTATTATTCCTTTTTTTTATAAATTCAACATGTGCTTCTTCTTTATTTTCTTTTTTAATTATGCTAACATCTACTATATCTCCATGTAAAGCTTTATTTAAATATTTTTTTGGAATAATAATTTCATCCTCATATCCATCAATTTTTACTACCCCTTTACCGGAAGGAATAATTATTAATTCTGCTTCTTTTAATTTAATTTTTTGTGAAATATGTTTGTAATGACCATTTTGTAATTCATTAATTTTATTTTGATTGCTTAGTTTGCTAAGAGTTTGGATAATGTAACTTTTTCCTTTGGAATCTTTAATGTTTAAAGACGAAGCAACTTGATTCTCATTCATAGTTGCAGTAGGTTTGCTTTTTAATAAAGCAAGTATTTTTCTTTCTATACTGAGAATCTCTTTTTTCTTTTGTGACATGAATTAAAATAGGTTAATACAAAGGTACACTTTTCGTTTTCCAAGGCTTATTAACACCATTAACATTATTATTATATTTTTTTTAATTAAATTTAAAATAATAGTGATGTATATAGCTTGTTAATAAGGATAATAATAAAATTTATTTTTTATTAAAAAACACAAAGAAACAAAAAGGCAAACATTTTATATTTTACTATTAACATTCAAAAGAATTGAAAATCAATATATAATAATGTTATAAACCTCCTGTTAATATATATTTTTGTTATTACTTTTTTACTTTTATTTTAATTTATTAGTTAAAAAGAAATGTTTTTTTGTTAATAATGTGTCTGTAAAAAAAGAAAGAATTAAATAACTAGAGAAGGTTTTTTTTATATACTAAACATGTTGATTACAAAACAAATAAATCTATATTTTTTGTCAACAAATGATGAATAAACTAATGAACATAACTTTCACAACAAAAGAAGTATTTTTTATTTTTAACAAAAACACTATATATGAATATTAGTATTGGAAACGACCATGCAGGACCAGAATACAAAGAGGCAATTATTTCATATTTAAAAGAAAAAGGACATCAAATCAAAAATCATGGTGTCGACACTCAAGACAGTGTGGATTATCCTGATTTTATTCACCCTGTGGCAAAGGACGTTTCTTTGGGCAACGCGGATCTTGGTGTAATTATTTGCGGAAGCGGAAATGGGGCAGCAATGACAGCAAACAAATATAAAAAAATACGCGCAGCTCTTTGCTGGTCAACAGAAATTGTAGCATTAGCCCGTAAACACAATAATGCAAACATTTTAAGTCTCCCCGCACGTTTTATTTCTATTTCCCAAGCAGTTGCTATAGTAGAAACTTATATTACAACAGACTTTGAAGGAGGAAGACATCAAAAAAGAATTGATAAAATACCCTGCGTCTAATGACCTTTTTTCACCATAAAAAATATAAGGAACTTACCCTTAAAGAAGCCCATGATATTTTTGCAATCCGGTCAGAGGTTTTTGTTGTAGAACAAGATTGTGTGTATCAAGATATTGACGGAAAAGACCCCAACGCTTTACATATAATAGGCACTTTAGAAAACAAAACCATAGCCTATGCTAGGATTTTTGATAAAAACATAGCGTATAGAGACTATATAGCTATTGGGCGAATTCTGGTGTGTAAAGAAAAGAGAGCTTTACGAATTGGTCACGATCTTGTAGACTATTGCCTAAAAACAACAACAAAAAACTTTGCTAAAAGCCCAATAAAAATCTCCGCGCAAGCCCATCTAGAACTTTTTTACAATCAACATGGTTTTCAAAAAAAAGGAAAAGGTTATTTAGAGGACGGCATCCCACACATATCTATGGTTATTGAATGAAACATAGACAAAGAGGAAAAAGAAATTATATAAATCAAAGCGTTTAAGTAATAAAAACGCTCTTGGCATAAATGAGTCTGTTTTTTATTGTGATTTAATAAAAAGAGATAAGATTTCTTCTTTTAAAAGAGATGTTTTTGGCAATGGCTTCCCTGTATAAATTATCATACAGCTTCCTAAAAAAGGACCATCTTCTAGGTGAATAAAAGTAGAACGGAGCTGTCGTTTTATACGGTTTCGATCAACCGCTAAACTAAAATTTCGTTTTGCTACCGAAACACCAACAAAAAAAAACGATTCCTTTAAGTTTTTGTGTTGTCGCATTATCAGATTTCTGGATCTAACTACTGTACCGTTTTGAAACAAAAAATCAATGCGCTCTTTTCCCTTTAATCGCATTATAGGAATTTTATTTTTCTTCTGGGACATAATAATTATTATGCTTGTCCACATCTGCCATTAAACCACTTGGATCAATTATAATTGTTTTTATTGTATTCTTTTCTTTATCTAGGGTAAAAGAATATTTTGGGTTTGCCCAACTCCAATCAGCATGAACAGTCCAGCTTAACGCATAGGAATTTTTCTTTTCTCCTCGCATCAGTGAAATAGGAATATAGTGCAACTCATAAGAGCCGTCATTATACTGTATTAAAATTTCGAGAGGCATTGGCATTAATTCTTTTCTCTCAAGAGAAATAGTAGTTTTGTTCTCAGATTCTTCAACACCGACAATACCATAATCAATTTTATTAGTCGTCTGTGTCCAATCAGTTAAATACCACTGAAGTTGAAGCCCTGATAAGCGTTCAGCGATTCGCCTTAAGTCGTTAGGAAGAGGATGTTTAAATTTCCATTCGTTGTAATATGTTTGAAGAATTTCGAAAAGTTTTTCTTTTCCTACCAAATAACTCAGTTGACCAAGGAAAACGGCGCCCTTGCTATAGGCTGTTCTTTCATATGCGTAATTATGTTTATATCGATTTGCATTTGTGCTCTGTGGCATTTCTCCTCCAGAAGCGGCTAAACTGTAATACCCCCTATAAGAGCCCTCCAAGGGAAATTCACGATTTTGTTCTAAGATTTCGTTGGTAGCTAAAGAAGAAATAAAAGAAGTAAACCCTTCGTCCATCCATTCGTGCTTAGTTTCGTTGGTAGCCAAAACGTGCTGAAACCAAGAGTGTGCTAATTCATGAGCAGTTACTCCAAAAAGAGAGCCGTAATTTCGTCCTCCAGTAATCAAAGTAAGCATGGCATATTCCATTCCACCATCTCCTCCCTGAACCACAGAATATTGTTTGTAAGGATATTCCCCAATCTTAGCGTTATAATACTCCATCATTTGTGCCGTATGAGGCTGTAGTTTTTTCCAGTTATCAATAATCTCAGGATCGTTTTTATAGAAAAAATGGAGCACAACATCATTTGGGCCAGGATGAGTGTCGTGTATATAATCAGGATCCGCTGCCCACGTAAAATCATGAACATTAGGAGCAAAATAATGCCAAGTAATTTTACCTTTTTTTGTTTTAGCTCTTTTCCGATCGGAGTACCCCTTCCCTATATCTTCAGCATTCTGTAAATAACCGCTCGCGGCAACCATAAAGTCTTTGTCTATTGTAATTTTTACATCAAAATCCCCCCACACGCCGTGAAATTCTCTGCCAGTATAAGGGTCAGCATTCCACCCCTCTAGATCATATTCAGCTATTTTAGGATACCATTGTGCCATTGAAAAAGCAACACCTTCACTAGAGTTTTTTCCAGCTCTGCGAATTACATCGGGGACGTGTCCCTCAAAATTTAATTCAAAAGTAGTGCTTCCCCCTGGAGGGATTGGTTTATTTAAGGTAACCTCTAATATGGTTTCTGCCATTTCGGTCTGAACCTCAACACCGTCCTGAGTCAAATTACTTACTTTTAAAGAACCCTGTTGATCAGTCTTGAGAGAATCTAAATCAATCTTAAAACGAGTGTTTTTATCAGCAGCATTTTTAAGCCTTACCGCCATTTCGCTTCCAGGTTTAAACGCATTGAAATACAAATGATAAAACACTTTATTTAGTGTTTCAGGAGAGTTATTTGTGTAATTCAATTTTTGAGTGCCCGTATAAAGAGCGGTTTCGGCATCCATAGAAACAGACATTTTATAGTCAACAGCCTGTTGCCAATATTGACCAAATGTGACCTGGCCAAGAAAGACAATAAAACAAAAAAGGAAGTAACGTTTCATAATTTTTTATTTGAAGCTAAAGGTAGTCGTTCGTTTAAGAATTAAAACAAGAATCAAGCTTAAAGTGATTTTCCATTCTTACTCCCTTTTCGGTTTGCTTTAGCGCAACTAACTCATGGTAAGGATCGTGTTCCATAAATAGGAAAATCTCATTTTGGGCTGCCTTATTTAAAAAGCTTTCTTTTTCTTCTATAGCCAAAAGCGGACGCGTGTCATAGCCCATAATATACGGCACAGGCAAATGCCCTACAGTAGGGATTAAATCCCCTGCAAAACAAATCGTTTTTCCTTTATATTTTAATATTGGCAGCATCTGTTTTTCAGTGTGACCATCTACTAAAAGAATTGAAAAAGGAAAAGGAGTGTTTTCAAGCATAGGACCTGACCCAGAGACAAATTTTAACTGACCGCTTTTCTGAATAGGCAAAATATTTTCAGACAAAAAAGACGCTTTTTCTCTTGTATTTGGGTTAATTGCCCAGTCCCAGTGAGATTCATGAACCCAAAAAGAAGCGTGTTTAAAGGCGGGAGACAGTAAACCCTTTTCGTCTCGTTTAATTGCACCACCACAGTGATCAAAGTGAAGATGAGTAAAAAAAACATCGGTAATATCGTCTCTGTGAAAACCAGCTTTTGCCAAAGAACTGTCTAAAGAATGAGATCCCCATAAACTGTAGTGACTAAAAAATTTATTGCTTTGTTTGTTCCCCATTCCCGCATCGATTAAAATCAAACGATTTCCTTCTTCTACAAGTAAAGAGCGTGTTGCCATTTCGATTCTATTATTGTTATCCGCAGGATTGGTTTTTTCCCACAACACCTTGGGAACGACACCAAACATTGCTCCACCATCGAGTTTAAAGTTTCCTGCTTCAATAGCGTATAGCCTCATTTATTTTAATTTTATTCTCGCCAGCACATCACTACTCGTGATATATAAATAATTTTCTTCAACATCAAAACTACAATTTGCAGCATTTTTACCCGTAAGGATTGTTCCTAAATGCCTTCCATTAGGATCAATTACTAAAACTCCTCCAGGGCCTGTAGCAAAGAGATTTCCTGAAGAATGAACCTTTAATCCATCAAACAGACCATCGCGTGTCTTACTCAAAACAAACCCATCAAAAAAAACGCGCTTATTGCTAAGCTTCCCGTTTTGATGATCAAAAGCAGCAATAATTGGGTTTTTAGGATCAGAATTACCAATATATAGGGTTTTTTCGTCATTAGAAAAAGCGATCCCATTGGGACGGGTTAAGCTGCCGTCAAGAAGAATAATACCCTTTTCTTTAGACCATCTATAAATACCGTTAAATGAGATTTCTTTTAAAACGTCTTGGTCTTGTTTTTTAAAACCGTAGGGAGGATCAGTAAAGTACAATTCACCATCACTATTAAAGACTAAATCGTTTGGGCTATTGAGCCATTTTTCACCATAATGATCTACTAGAGTTTCAAACGCAGGAGCATCAAAAAGCCAGCTTTTTAATTGAGCCACTCTTCTGTCACCGGTTTGGCATAAAATTAGATTTCCTTCAGCATCTAACACTAAGCCATTAGATCCTTTATTCGCGTTATGAGGGGCGTGATTTGTCATTCCGCTTGGGTTCAAAAACAAAACAAGCCCATCGCTTTCTGTCCATAAATAAACCTTGTTTTCAGGAACATCAGAAAACAAAACACCATTAAGCCTAGGAACCCATACCGGTCCCTCTGACCAACTGAAGCCGTTTGCTAAAACCTCTATTTTAGCCCCTTTAGGAACTAAAGAGGCTAAATCATCCACAACAAGGCGTTCAATAGACCCCATGTTTTCTTGAGCGAATAGAATAGAATAGCCTAAAAAAGAGAAGATAAAGAAGGTTTGCTTAAGCATAAACAATTTTTTACAAAGTACAAAATACCAGAACATTAAGGAAAGGAAAACTATTAAGGATTTTTTTTAAGTAATTTACAAAGCTCTTGAGCAAAAGCAAGTATAATTTTAACCTCTGGAATTCCGGACAATCGATCTTTTCCCTTAATTAAAAGATGGCTTCCATTTGATTCTAAATGAAAAATCGGGTGACTTTCAAAAAAGAAAATCAAAGTAGGTGTAAACAATTTTCGAATTGCAGCTTCATTATTTCCGCTTAGATGAAAGCGTTTAGAAAAAGTAGGATGATCTAAAAAGTTAATGTCATCAAATCCAGCCCAATGATAAAGACTGCTTTTAAAATCTTCTTTATCTAAAACAAAAACAGGAAGCTTTTGTGGACTATCAAAAAACAAAAAAGTTGCTTTTAAATCTTCTTTAGTAATAAAAGCACCTTCAGAAAACGAGAGGTCAAAAACAGAAAAAGAGGCGCTCTTGTTTTTAAGGTTATTAATACTATAATTAATCACTTTGGATTCAAAAAAGAGAAATGAATCAAGACCTTTCGGGTTTCTATTAACATTCGGAATGTATTTCCAGTCCAATTGAAGGGCGAGCTCTTTTAGATTGTTTTGCCGATTTGTTAATGCGTTTTGAAGCCCAACCAATAGATCAATAGGAAGGCTTTTTCTTACAGCAAAAGGATGTTGAGTTTCGGCAGCATGAATGTCTAAACCAATCGTCTCAAAAACCCCCTTTTTTCGCTCAAAAGAACGCTGGTAGTCATGCAACCCTTCCATCACCGTGTGATCTACAAAATCACACAAAGAGAAATCTACAATAGCATGCTCGCTTTCGGGGATTTGATCAAGCCTTACTTTAAGACGATAGAAATTTAAAAAACTACAGAAGTTTTTGACGCTCACATAATAATTACCACTCTGCTCTTCCCGATACATCAAGACGTTGGGCTTAAAAAGATTAAGTGAAAACAAAAACAAGCTTTTGCTCAACGAAACATGGATAAGGAAGGTAAATAAGATTCCTGTGGCAATTCCTGTGATTAAACCAGTGAATAAAGTTGTTACTAAAGTAACGATGAAAATAAGAGCTTGTTCAGGGCCAATTTTATAGACCTGAAACAAATTTTCGGGAGCGGCTAATTTATAGCCCGTAAAAACTAAAATGGCAGCAAGAGCAGTTAGAGGAATGCGTTGAATTAGATCCCCTAAAAACACGACAAATAACACTAAAAAAACAGCATGGAAAAAGTTAGCTGAACGGTTTGTTCCTCCATTGTTGGCATTTACAGAGCTACGAGCAATAACGGTAACCACATTTAGCCCCCCTAAAAAGCCACTTATAATACTCGCCAATCCTAAAGCGCGCAAATCTTTATTTACGTTAGACCGCCTTTTTTTAAGATCCAATTTATCGACCGCCTTTATGCTCAAAAGGGATTCAATATTTGCTATTAAAGTGATTGAAAGAACCACGCCGATAAAATCAGCCTCTAGAAGTTTTTCGAAATTAGGACGAGGAAGATTTGCGATCAGCTTTTCGGGAATTTTAACTAGCAATTCAGAATCAATAGGAAGGGGTTGGTTTAAAACCAAAGTATAATAATACCCAAGTCCAATAGACACAACCACAACCCACATGGGCGCTGGGATGAGGTGGAAATAGGGATTACGAATTTTGCTGTATAAAAATAAAAAAACAAAACTACCTAGCCCCAAAACACCAGCAAAAGGATGTAAGAAAAAAAAAGAAACTAAGGAGTCTGGAATTGTAAGAAGCTGTTTGATCGTTCCGCCACTTACGCCAGTTAGCCCCAACATAATGTGAAACTGCTTGGCCAAAATCCCAATTCCAATAGCGGCTAACATTCCTTGTATGGCAGTCGCAGGAAAAAACTCACTAATTGTGCCCAAACGAAGTAGGCCAAAAAGAAAGAGAAGACCTCCTGATAAAATAATTGCAGCTAAAGTAAACAAATAGCCTTCGTATAGATCTCCTTCTCCCAAAGAGACTATGGACGCAAGCAATACTATAACTAAACCATTTCCTGGTCCCGCGATGGTCACATGCGAACCCCCCAAAAGGGAAACTATGACTCCTCCTGTTACAGCAGCAATAATTCCCGCCAAAGGAGGAGCTTCTGACGCCACAGCCAGTCCCAACCCTAAAGGAAGCGCAACCAATGAGACCACAAAACCGGCAAAAATATTTTGAGGAAGCTCTTTGATAAAAGACAAAAAAGAATTTTGTTTAGCCATTCGTTCGCGATTGAATGATGAGAACATCGGTAGGGAGCTCTGCCAAAATATAGTCCAAATCTTTGGTATAAAAGCGACTGAAAAAACCCGTTTTCTTTTGTGCGTTCATTACTAAGAGATCAGCGCGTACTACCCGAGCATAATGACCTATGGAATATCCACGCCTTCCAAAGACACTTTGTGTTTCCCACTTTAAGTCTTTTTTTTGGGCTAGAGGAATTTTTTGAATTATATCTGTTACCCTTCTTTTTTCTTGACGATCAATTTTTTCTTTTCGTAACGTTGCTTTCCTCAAACTTCTATCGTCATCAACAGAAATAGCCACTCTAGATTCACTAATTTCTTCTACTAAAGTTATTTTTTGAGAAACTAAAGAATCGGCAACATAAAAAGCGGCCTCTACTGTTTCTTGGGTTTTTGGGCTATCAAAACCGTTGACCACAACATGCCTACAGGGGCTTCTTTCAACAGAGGGCTTAAGCATTAATAACACCGAACAAGACGCTTGGCGGGTTAATTTCCTTGCAATAGAACCCAAATAGTATTTCAAAACATTTTCTCTCTTTAAAGCCCCAATTAACAAAAGATCTATCCCAAACTCGCGACAGGAACCCGTTAAGACTCTAACGGGCTCTCCTGACTTCCAATGGATTTCAACAAGAGGAGGTTTTACGGGACATTTTTTTAATAACTGATTAAACTCAGTTTCTTTTTCTTTAGTTTTTTCGCCAACATGCACAAAA
>Ga0307995_1002539_pt1 | contig 10570 bp, 13 predicted proteins | sample EllFjometagen262_FD_203132 | JGI IMG/M metagenome (GOLD analysis project Ga0307995, IMG submission 203132) | Marine microbial communities from Ellis Fjord, Antarctic Ocean - #262 | ecosystem: Environmental > Aquatic > Marine > Unclassified | place: Southern Ocean | collected 2014-11-02
AATGTGATTTTAAATAATATATATATATATATATAAATGCCACGAAGAACCCGCTCACGTTCAAAACGAAGAACCCGCTCACGTTCAAAACGAAGAACCAAGCGTGGCACTAGAAGAACCAAGCGTAGGTCGCGTTCAAAAAAAAGAGTATATAGAAAAAAATATACCAGTCGTCGCCGGGGTGGAATGATCAAATCCCAAACAGTCCGTAGTAATCTGAACGAACTTGGATATACCCCTGCCGAGATTCGGGCGAATGTCGTAGAAGCGGTAGCTACGGCAGCTAAGGTGGCATTAGCAGCTACAGATACATCTACTACGGATATGGATATAGATAAGGAGATAGAAGACGAATGAGTAATTAACATCCTTTACCGGCTAGTTCATCGGCTTTTTGATTACCAACCGAATGAATATCGGATCTACCCGTGTGTGCTTTGACATGGAATAATTTTATTTTAGGATTGTCTTGTAATAATTTAAATACAGGTTCAATAAATTCTCTATTTTTTATGGGTTTTTTCCAGTTACTTTTTATCCAACTGTGAATCCATTTGGTACAACAATTAATAGAATACAATGAATCGGTGTAGAGGTTAATTTCTTCGTATTTTTGGTGTAATTTGTTTTCAACTATAAGTTCTAACGCGGTTAAAATAGCAAACAATTCTGCTCTTTGATTTGTTGGATTTTCATAGGGAAACTTTTCACTAATATCGAAGTGTTGGCAATGAACACCTATTCCTGCTCTTGCCTTATTTTGTCCATTGAATTGACACGCACCGTCAGTGTAAATGAATAGGGTAGGAGGTGGTTCTTTTATTAATTTGAAATGCTCTTCAATCATAATATTATATATATTAGAATATAGATTCTAATTATTATAGAAAATTCAATTTTAATATCTTGATTTTATATATAAAAATGGTTCAAGATGTATTTAAAGGTGTTGGTGATTTGGTATCTAGAGGAACATTAGGAGTAGTAAAACTTCAAGAAGATCATTATAATACAGTACAATCAAAATGGGGGTTAATACCTGGGGCACTTGTATTTTTCATAACATTATTTTTTGGATATAAATTACTACCAGCTGAAAATACATTTACATTACAGCAACAAGTGGACGCTAATTGTGATCCAGAAGAAGAAAACTGTGAAATGATTGACGTTGAATATAGTTCATCGTGGGCATATTTATGGACTTTAGTTATTGCAGTTGTGATGGGTTTGATTTTTTTTAAATTAGGAATAACTCTAGGACATTACATAAAAAACCCCCGAATGAGTGGTTTATATGCATTAGCATCCGGAAGATTATATTAAAATATTAAAAATCTAATATAATAGTAGAATGACCGAAATAACTGCTAAATTGGTGAATGATTATAGCAAGAAATTTTTTGAAAGTGATAAGAATAAATTGGCTCAGAGTTCTGTTAGGCAAGCCGATGAATTTGAAACAATCATAACAGATCATTATAAAGCAAGAGAATTTAATGAAGTGTTTACCAACGCAATAAATGTGGAGGTTGAACCCAGCAACCAGGAATCATCCGGAAGATGTTGGTTGTATTCAATATTGAATGTTATAAGATTAGACATGATACAACAATATAAATTGGATAAAGATTTTGAATTAAGTCAAGCGTTCCCGTATTTTTGGGATTTATTTGAAAAATGTAATTATTTTTTGAAATGCGTTATAAAATACAGAAAGGAACCTATTGATAGTCGTTATAATAGAATCATCTTCGATAAGATAATTGACGATGGTGGCAGTTGGAATATGGTTGTGAATATAGTTAATAAATATGGATTGGTTCCAAAAAATAATATGGATGAAACATTTAACACCAAGAATCCAGAACAGATGCACAAAGTATTAAGACAGCAGATGTTGAAATTTGGTTTCGAAATAAGAGAAATGCCTGAATCTTACTTTAAAGAAGACAAGAGTAAATTAGAAAAAAGATTGAAGGAAATGTTATATTTAGCATTTAAGATTTTACAAGTATTTATAGGAACCCCGCCAGATAAGGTAGATTGGTCCTTTTATCAATTATATTTAACTGATAACCGTATCCCTAAAAAGAAAGGTAAGAAAGGTAAGAAAGGTAAGAAAGGTAAGAAAGGTAAGAAAGGTGGGAATAAAAATAACAGGAAAACTATTCGTAAAGGTGGTGGCAAAGGTAAAGGTAAAAAGTCAGTTAAAAAGTTTAAGAAATTTAAGAAAACGATGTCGTCATTGAATAATGATAAGAATTACGGGGTAGTAAATGATATTTCACCAGTAGTATTTTATAAAGAATATATAAAATACAATTGTAATGAAAAAATAGTTATAGGCAATTGTCCTTGTAAAGATAGACCTTATTATACTAAATTCAAGATAGATATGTTAAATAATATGGATAATGATAATCATTTAAGTTTTATCAACGTACCAATAGACGAAATGATGACTTTGGCAACAGAATCAATAGATGACGGGGAGGCGTTATGGTTTGCTGCAGATATAGACAAGAATATCAATGAACGATTGGGATTACTGGATACAAGATCGGTGAATTACCAGAATTTATTGGGGGTTGATTTAGACATAAGCAAAGGTGAAAAACTTTTTTCATATATTAATTCACCCAATCATGCTATGGTTCTCAAGGGATACAATGTTCAAAGTGGTAATAATATAAATAAATGGTTAGTTGAGAATTCTTGGGGAGATGAAGCGAGTGCCAAGAAGACATCTAATATGGTAATGTCTTCCGATTGGTTTAAGGAACATGTGTATGAAGTTATTATTGATAAGAAATATTGCAGTCAGAAGATATTGGATGTAATGAATACAGAACCGGTAATGTTAAAACCATGGGATCCGTGGGGATTTACAAGTAAATAGTAATTCAAAAATAATATTATTTTATATCTTTTCATTTATATAAATGAACAATCTCCCAATTATATTTACTGTAATAGTATACATGTTTTTTGCGTCGGGTTTTTATAAGTTAATGTCAATTACTGAAACATCTGTTGGATTACAAAAAAGAATGGTTAATTTTGGAATAGAATTTATAAATATAGACGCTTATAAATTAGTAATTGTTTTGGCGGCTATTTGGGAAATAGTTGCCCCAATAGTTCTAGTTTATTCTGGAACTAATATAACAAAAAATAAGAAATGGGGTATAATATCTAGTTTATCCCTTGTAGTTTATACTGTATTAGCAACATTAATATACCATTTTCCACCGGTAGGAGCACAGTATTATCCTTTTATATCTAATTTAACAACCATAGGTGCTTTATTACTTGTAGCCCAAATATTTTATTCTAGTTGACGCCTTTCTTCTTCTGTTATTTGCTTGGTTCCACTTATTTTATCGCAAACATAATACATTGGTGTTTTTACTGTATCATATACTTTTTCAATAAAATCTATATGACTACCCATTTTATCACAATTGCCTTTTATATCTTTATTGATACTTGTTTTTAATTCAAGAATTTCTTTATCTATTTTATCTAGTCTAGATAGAATAGTATTAAATTGTGTTGCGTCCATTTATAATATAGGCACTAGATATTTTTGGAGTATATAACTTATTAAAGCAGAAAAAGAAATCGCTATACCACCCCATAATCCTACACCTGCGATATTATAATAGTTATCCAATAGAGAACCAAAGATTTGCAGTTTATCTATTAAAATATCTGCTATATAACCTAATACAAATGATACTATAACTGTATATAATATTTGTTTATTTGTTGTTGGAACTTTATAATTAAATAAGTATTTGGTTAAATATATAACTGGTATAATAACAGCTACAACAGTTATACCGGCGTATACCCCCGCTTCAATAATAGAATTAGTTAGAAAATATGGTTCAAGTGATTTAATAATTTTATTATTAATACTTGATCTTGATAAGTCATTTAGTATTATATCTGAAATAGTGCCTACAAGAAAATTAAGTAATATAAATGTTTCTACTTTCATTTATATAATAAAAATATATTATTAATACTGAATTGATTTATTCTGAAATAGAAATTAATACTATAGCTGCGATAATAAAAGAGCTGGCAACAGGAACTTGTTTATGGTGAACTAACATATGCATTATTTTACTTTTGAATGATAGATTACTAGCACCATTCGGTGGTTTTATTTCTTCTGGTGTAGCAAATGGTGCTGCCACAAAAGGTAATACTATATTAAGAATAACAGCAATAATAACAGGTTTATAATTCATTTATATATACTATATAAATTATTTTTCATAAAAATCTAAGTAGTATATAAATGACTTATTTTAAAGATATTAGTAAACCAGAAAGTTTATTAACTATATTTATTGCTGTTCTATTAACTGATTTAATCTTTATAACATTATTTAGATATGATAGAGGACTATGGAAAATTATGACAAACAGATGGTATACTGATTTTACCTGGTCTGCTGTAATATCTGATGTAGCAATTATTATGATCGGATTTTTTATAACGCAGTATTTATACAGACGATTTGTTGGACAAAAATGGAATCCATTAATATTTGTTGGAATACTATTAGCAGTTCAAATAATACATGATATACTTTATTACTTTTTTGTTGTAAGACCATTCCCACCAAATACTAATAAAATTATGGATTTTATGAAAAAATATGCTGATGAAGTAAGTTGGGGTGCAATAACTGGAGATAGTTTAATGATGATTTTAGCATCTATTATTGCTATGCTACTAAAAAATACAGGTAATTATAATCAATTGTTTGTTATGACTATAACATTATATTTAATGCCCTATTTACTATACCAGAAATATTAAATTTACAAGTGGGTTGATTTTTATCTTTTCATATATATAAATGAAAGGTGTACGTGTTTTATTGGTTTTATTATTAGTTATAGTATATGTATATGTATGGAATGCCACAGCAACATGGGCTTCACCCACACCATGGCGTGATTCTCTTCTATTATTAACTGATATGTTGTTTAAAATAGTGTTATACTTAGTATTAATAAGCTTTATAATATTTAGTTACTACTTTATAGGTCCAGACCAGGCAGATTTAATAGAACAGTTTACTAATTTGGATACATCTTATAAGGTTGGTGTTGCGATTTTGTTCTCAATAATATTGATAAGGGATTTTAGAAAAAATAAATATATTTAAAATAAAAAACCTATCCATTAATAAATGACAGAGTTTGACCCATGGAAAGTAATTGACAAGTATTTTGAACGTGATATGTATTATCTTACATCTCACCATTTAGATTCATATAATCAGTTTGTATACGGAGATGTCGATGATGAAATCGGTATTAAGTATATTATAACTAGAAACAATCCGATTAAAATATATAAATCACAACAAGATGATGGTAAATTTAAGCATGAAATATTAATATATCTGGCAGAGACTAGGGATGCACAGGGGGATATAGAGATGTCTGCAGAAGAAAATATAGTATTCGGAAAACCTGTATTGGATAGTAAGGATTCTACGAGTTATATGTATCCTAATTTGGCTAGAAATTACAATACGACTTATGGTTGTAATGTGTTTATAAATGTAACCATTATAATTAAAGAGGATAATGAAGTGGTTCACCACGAAGTTCGTCAAAGAATAAATATGGGTAAGATACCGATCATGATTCATTCTGACCTATGTTATCTGAAAAATCAAGATAAAAAGACATTGAGACAGTTAGGGGAGTGTCCCTATGACAGGGGTGGATATTTCATAATAAAGGGGAAAGAGAAAGTAATCATTAGTCAAGAGAAAAAAGCAGATAATATGATGTATATAACTAAATCATCAGATGATAAATATACCTTTGAATCCAATTTAAAATCAGTATCAAAAGAGGGGTATCAGTCCTCTAGAACAACTAATATAGCTATTTTAAAAGATGGATCTATAGATGTTAGAATATACGGATTGTCTGAAAGAATACCGTTGTTTATATTGTTTAGAGCATTGGGTATTCAGAGTGATACTGAAATATGTAAATATATTTTAAATGAAGACCCTTATCATTTATCAACAGAAGGAAGAATACTTATGCAAGCATTAATGCCGTGTATAAAGAAAGGACAGAGTATTTATAATGAAGAGACTGCATTGAAATATATTGGATTAAAAGTATCCGGATCGGTTATTCGGAGATTTATAATAGATGCCAAACATGTATTGAATCAGAATTTTCTATCGAATTATGGAAATTATAATTTATTCAAGACATATTATTTAGGATATATGGTTAAGAAATTATTAAAATCAAGTTTAGGTATGATTCCATTAACAGATAGAGATCATTATAAGAATAAACGGGCAGAATTAAGTGGATTTTTGATGAATGAATTGTATAGAGAACTAGTTCAGAAGTTTATAGAGAATATTAGAATTAAGGTAGATTTAAGATTCAAATTTGATTATGAAAATGAGAAATTATTTACAGATATGAAAGATTTAATTCATGATGGAAATATTAATAATATATTTGATTACAATATTATTGAACACGATTTAAATAAATCATTTACTTCAAGATGGGGTACAGAGACATCATCAAGAGATGATATAGTTCAAGATATAAATAGAAACACGGTTTTGGGAACAGTATCTATAATGAGAAGATTAACATTTCCATTTGATAAAACAAGCAAAGCGATAGGACCAAGAAAATTGCATTGTTCTCAATGGGGATTTGTTTGTCCAACCGAATCACCTGATGGTGGTAATGTTGGTATAGTAAATAATTTAACAATAGGTAGTAGTATCTCTTTCTGGGTTAATCCAAGTGGTATTATAAGATGTCTAAAAGATTTAAATATGATTTCATTGGAGTTTATAGTTCCAGAAGATACTTATATATTATCGAAGGTGTTTGTGAATAATATGTGGTTAGGCAATCATAAGAATCCATTGGAGTTATATAATACTTTAAAATTATACAAATATAATGGCATAATTAATATTTTAACATCTATTTATTGGGATAAAAGAGAAAATGAAATATATATATCAACTGAACAAGGCAGATTGATTCGTCCAGTAATAAGGTTGGATTCAAACAATAATAAATTATTTACCAAAGAGTATAATGTAGAAGGAAAAGAATGGAATGATTTTGTATTCGGGAATAGAAAAATCCTAGATAAAAAATGTAGAATGTCTGATCCCAGCTATTACAAAGACGATGTAAATATGGAAGATTTGAAGAAGAATAAATGTATAATAGAATATATTGATAGTAATGAAACTGAAAATTGTATAATATGTTCCAACTATAAAAATTTATCTTCAAAAGACGTAGAAGATACCGATTACACTCATTGTGAAATACATAATTCTTTTATGTTTAGTGCAGTGGTTAATACCGTACCATTTCCGCAACATAGTCCAGCAGTACGGAGTGTATATGCCTCGCATCAGATGAAACAGACTATGGGGATATATAATACGAATTACGGATCAAGATTTGAGACATTTTCACACATATTGCATTATCCGCAGAGACCATTGGTTGATAGTAAATATTCTAAATATGTATTTTCTAGAAATCTACCCAGTGGTATAAATGCTATAGTAGCAATTGCTAGTTACACCGGATACAATCAGGAGGATTCTATTATATTAAATGAAGCATCAGTTGAAAGAGGTATGTTCCAGTCACTATATCATAGAACTTACCAGGATGAAGAAGAAGATACGTCAAAAACAGGTGGGTTTAAGAATGAGACAAGTAGATTTTGTAATCCAGACATAATGAAACGGACAAGACCCGTTTCTAATAGAACAAAATTGGATTATTCGAAATTGGATGACAATGGGATAATACCATTGAATACGAAAGTCACGGAAGATGATGTATTAATCGGTAAATTTAATGTAACCGAAAATGTTGATGAGAATGGTAGTGTTATATTAGAAATGTCCGGTAAAACTGTGAATAATGGTACTTCTGGGACAGTGGATAAAATAATATTAGTGGAAAAAGACCATTCATTGAGACTCGCTAAAGTAAGAATCAGGAAAATAAAGAAACCAGAAACCGGTGATAAATTTGCCGCTAGATCTGGACAGAAAGGGACCATAGGCCTTATATTACCAGCGGCAGATATGCCGTTTACAAAAGATGGGATAGTTCCAGATATTATAATGAACCCTCACGCCATACCCAGTCGTATGACAATTAATCAATTATTGGAATGTGTATTAGGTAAAACTGCAGTACACCTAGGAAATATAGGGAATTCCACGGCCTTTGAGCAATCGGATGTTGAAAATATAACGGATACATTGGAAAACTGTGGATATGAAAAATATGGTAATGAAATATTATACAATGGATTTAATGGCGAACAGATAAATACATCTATATTTATTGCTCCTACTTATTATCAAAGACTAAAACTATTGGTATCCGATAAAATACAAAGTAGATCAACCGGACCCAAGGATTATTTCACTAGACAGGCCGCAAGTGGTAGAGCAAATAAAGGGGGGTTAAGAATTGGTGAGATGGAAAGGGATGCTATACTTTCACATGGCGCAGCTGGATTTTTACAGGAAACAACCATGAAAAGAAGTGATGACTATCAAACCTTTTTTAATAATAGAAATGGGTATATTATCAATAAAAACTTATATGAGTCAGATACTTCAAATATAAATACTGTGGCATTGCCCTATAGTATGAAATTATTTTTACAGGAATTACAGGGAATGTCTATTTCATCCAGATTAGTATTGGAACAGAATGATGATGATAAAATATTACATAAGTTGATACCACAAGTTCGTAATGACTTTTTAATGGATCAAGATGAAGATGACGGGGTCGAATTTGATATTAACGCCGAAGATGGTAAAGAATTAACAACAAGAGAAGATCGGGCGGTAGAAAAATAAAATTGAAACAAAATATATAAAATTAAAATAAGGTATAATTACATATGAATGATATTGTTAAAATAAACAAAACACGGGAAGTGCTCCGAACAATTATGGACATAAGAAACCACGATACTTCAGGTATGCCTATGTATTCTGATGATGAAATCAGAAAGATGTTGGAGTCGAGCAGCGAACTCACTGGTGATCCGCAAAAAAAATACAATGCACAATTATGTAATTTCATAATTCCCCACAAAACCTTTCCAAAATGGAAAACGCATGTTAGTTATTTTAATTTTCCAGATGGAGGTGGTAATTCAACTAATATTTCACGGATGAAGATTGAAAATCTGATTGGAGACATATACGAACATAATAATAAAGAAGATAATGTTATAATCATTTTACCAACCGGTACTTCAACCGCGCGTGATACTTATATTAATTGGATTGATTCTATAAATATGAATAGTAAAAACACTAATTTTAGTAATCCAGATGACTACTCTGATTTAACCAAAGAAATAATAAATAAACCTGATAAAGAATATTCATTGAGACACCTACACAATATTCAAATATTTCACATTAATGCATTGTGTATTAATATTTTAGAACATGATTTTGTTCCAAAGCACGAAAAAATAACAAACGAAAAAGTTATTAAGGAAATATTAGATCAATATCACGCTGAATTAAAATCACAATTTCCAATAATTCAAAAACATGATGCAGTTGCTGAAATACTTGGATTTGCTCCGGGCGATTTAGCAAAAATAACTAGACATTCCGTATCTTCTGGATATTCCCTTTTCTACAGAATATGTAAGTGATATTAAGTAAATTTACCCCTTAAATTATGCGATTCAGATTCATCATATTGTCTATTATCAAACATATCTTTAAATTCCTCTGTTAAACTAGTCATACTCAACCCAACCTGACTATCATTAAATGACTTGGTTACGGGTATATATTTTATTACGGGTGGTTTTTCTTTTGGTTCTGTATCCATGGAACCTATAATTATTAAACACGCCCCAACTGAGAATAAAGAATTAGCTATAAAATTCATTTATTATTTACCATTATTTTTTTCTTCGTCTTTTTTCCGTTGTAACCACGGATCATCGCTTTCTAACCCACTAATAGTCTGTTCTACAGATTGTTCCACTTTCTCATCACCTTTAACTTCATCTGACACTTCATCTACAGCGGTATCAACGTCCATAGTTTGACTAGCGTTTAAACTCTTGTATGCCTCCGGTTTTTTACTTTCATCCTGGTCTTTTATCTCTTCAATTCTGTTGGCAGCGTGTTTCTTTTTAGATTCTTCCACTGCTTTCATCTGGTCCTCCATTTTTTCTTTCTTTCTCTCTTCAAAGAATTGATCCTTGTCCATCTGATTCTTCTTGTATTCCCCCATCAAGTTGTTTAATCCCTCATCAACGTATTCCTGACCCTCAATGCCATCAGCTTCCGGGTCCCACGGTAACCACTGACCCACCGACCCCACAAATACGTGATGATCCTGATCCATTCTGTGCAGAATTTTAGCGCGGTTTTCTGCTTCACCCCTACTGTCGTAAACACCTCTAACTTTTAATCCTCTAACACTGGTTTTAAATTCATTCTTATCA
>Ga0307995_1002546_pt1 | contig 10549 bp, 18 predicted proteins | sample EllFjometagen262_FD_203132 | JGI IMG/M metagenome (GOLD analysis project Ga0307995, IMG submission 203132) | Marine microbial communities from Ellis Fjord, Antarctic Ocean - #262 | ecosystem: Environmental > Aquatic > Marine > Unclassified | place: Southern Ocean | collected 2014-11-02
GAACAGTCACCACTAAATATAACCATATCAATACCTTCAGGTACTGTTAGTAAATCGTGGTAAGTATGTGTATCACTTATGTGCCAAATCTTCATTGTGTATTGTTTTTAATAATATTATATAAGGTATTGGCGTTTTGTTTATCTAGGTCTTCTGTTCGTCTTTACTCTAGTATTAGTTTTTACTCTAGTATTAGTTTTTACTCTAGTATTTGCTTTTACATTAGTCTTAGGTCTAGTGTAATTTGTCTTTACTCTTGTATTATTTGTTTTGATAGGCGTAACATTTACTCTCGTACTATTCGTTTTGATATTAGGTCTATGGCTATTAACATTAGGTCTATGTGTTGGTTTATAAACCGGTCTTGTAATTACAATATGAGTTGAATGACTATGATGTGAAGGTGGACATGAATTATAATAATAATACCAAGGATAATAATGCGGCATCCCATAGTAGTAGTAAAATCCACTATTCCATCCCCAATAAACTTGATTGTCGTAATATGTTATATTAGTATGCTCTTCTCTTGCATCAGAATATTCTGCGTCTGATAATTGATAAGTTATACTACATCCTGATAATGATAATATTATCGCCCAGAATATAGTAGAAATTAACATCCATTTTAGTATTTTTCTCATAATTTTTAAATTTATTATCTAATTAAACTTACTTTTCCTGTGTAATGTTGATTGTGTGTTCTAATAGAATATGCATAAACTCCAATTTGACAATTACTTCCGGTCCATGGTGTATTGTTGCTCGTTTCATATACTTTCTCTCCCCATCTATTAAAAATTATCATTGATTTTATTTCATCTTCATCAGCCCCGTGCACATAGAACACCTCGTTGTGATCATCTCCATTAGGAGTAAATGAATTAGGTATAAATATCTGGAGGTATGGACAATCTTCAACAATGACTTCATGATATGAGGTATCTCCCTCGCATCCAAATTTAGTAGTATAAACTGATATTATATATGTACCTATAGAATCTGGCCATTGAACTGTTATGGAATTTCCTTCGTTATATATGATTTCTCCTTGAGATATATCCCAATAATATACTTTGTTTATATCATAACTTACTTGATATTCTTGTGGCATAATCTCACTACAATTCGTATAAGTTTCCTGTGCGAATATTTGTAATGGTAGCAATATGTATACTAGCCACTTCATATTAAAAGTGTTGGATAGGTCCTGTTACTGGTCCATTATTTACTATAACATTGATCGTGGTATTACAACCAGCCATAGAATAAGTTAATACATAAGCTCCAATTCCAGCAGTTGTAGGATCGAATGCATTTGCTGATACTCCTGTTCCAGACCATGTACCGCCAGCTGGAGTACCAACTAATGCTGTTGTTGGATCTCCTGGACAAAATGGTCCTATAGCATTTCCAGATAGATCTAATATAAATACATCTAATAGTACTGGAGCTCCTGGACACCCTGCTGCATTTGATTCAATAACTTCTACAGCATTCGGATATAAGCCGCCAACCGCGCCCCAATCTATTGTAATGGAATTTGAACCTTGTCCAGTTTGTAGAGCTCCACCACCACCTACAACAGTCCACTGATATGTCGACGTTGCTGTGTTTGTAACGAAATATTGTTCAGCTACCGCATTTACACATACAGTATCTGGATTAATTGTTGTTTGACCAAAAGTTAAAGTGGTCGTTGCCATCAATATCATTAAGATAAAGAGTGCTAATAGTGTTTGTTTGTTTTCTTTGTAAGTCATAGTTTTTAGTAATGGTTAATATTAGGTGTTATTATTGGTATTATTAATACGTTGTTATTGTATATATTATATGCTGGGTCTACGCAGCATGATCCGTTGTTCCAGCCTCCTGTTAGACAATCTCCAATTACATTCATACTAATAGATAAATTATCTGGTGTACATGTTGGAGCTACAGTTACTCTAAATCTCATGGTAAAAGGACCGGTTGATCCTGTTCCCCAGTTTGCAGTTCCTGTATTGATAAATCTCCAACCAGGTCCCCAATTCAATCCACTTGGAAATGTGTTTTGTAAATCCCACATCCAGAATCCTGTCGACCCTATTGGATTACCTGGGGTAATTAGAGGCTGTAGATTAGTCCATCCTGGTCCTAGATTAATTTGAAATGCAATAATCCAATTTAGGTTTAGTTGGGTAAATGTTCCCAATGTGTAATTAATCGTTACAACTTGACCTGGTACATAAGGACCAGCTGGTGTCATATTTGAAGATTGATTAGAAACACACTGTGAATTAGCAGTTAAGCTAACTAAAAAACATAATATGAATAATAATCTTTTCATTCTAATTGCTTAAACCTAAGTTAAAAATAGTATCTACTATTACAAGTATAATTAATAGGCTACATGCTCCTATGATAAAAATCCATGGTGCTAATAATCCGTATATTGCGTCGTCATCTCTCATAATAATATCATATATTTTGGTTTGCCTACCTCAACTTTCAATGGTCCGAACGGTGTGTAGTATACTTTATCTCTGCTATCTAATACCTCTCTTGATTTGCTTCCATCAGGATAGGTAATTATTACCCTTCTAACTCTTTCTGTAGTATCACTAAGATCTAGGCATAATACTTGTCTGTATCCTACTTCTATAGAATAGAACCTAGTAGTTTGTTCGTCATAAGTCATTACAGTATCCATATCATAGTCGAATTCATAAACATCATCGTGTATGAAATAAGTACATATAGTATCTTGTGCATTCGAAGTTACTGTTGATAATAGAGTTAATACTATCGTCCAGAATACTAATACTATTAAGTATCCAGTTGATTTGTTAATGTTTTTCATTATTTACTCATATTAAAACCTACTATTAATGATATTCTTGCTCCTGTTGATTCTCCACCGTCACCCCAAGCTGATGATTTACCAGGTACGAATGCAATATTCACTGGAAAGTTTAAGTCTCCTGATTTGAAGTTCTTTCCTAATGTAAATACCATACCAATTCCTGATAAAGATAAGTTAGGTCCTACTGCTGCTTCCAATCCACTTCCAGTTCTTATTCCAACTAATGATGATACTGCAGGTAAAAACATTCCTTGTTCCATTCCACCTACAACTATTACCCATTCTACTAATCCTGCTACTTGACCATTATCTACAAATCTAGTTTCCCATTGCCAACCATATTGAGATATGAATCCCATCTTCTGATCTTCAGTCCAATATGAACTACCAGTATTCTCATCATAGTCTTCTCCTCTATCATTAATAAAGTCTGCAGAACTACCGTGTGTTAAAATTGTAAATCCAATTCTTGGTCCTGATAATCTGTCAATCTGTGCATTTGCTGTTAGTAATCCTAACGCTAATACTAGTGTTAATATAATTCTTTTCATAGTTTTACTTTTTATTTAATTAAATTGCGAAACCGTGTTTTTCTTTTACACGATCACTTATTGGGATAGCGTCTCCCTGTTCGTCTACTCTAACGAACGTTATATTTGTACATAATACCATACTTTGGTTTCCATTGTATACATTATGGGTTCTTGCTTCTAATTTAAGTTTTATACTAGTTGTACCTATTTTATCTATTTTCCCGTATATCTTAATCAATTGTCCTTCTTTTGCTGGTCTTTTAAAGACGCATTCATCTATCGCAACAGTAACCACTCTAGGAGTATCACAGCATTCCGAAGCATAAGCTGCTGCTCCAGCGTCCAACCATGCTAACAATTTACCACCGAATAAATTACCATGAAATCCTAAATCAGATTTCTTTACTGGATGTGTGTTTAATAATATCACTATTGTTTAATATATTTCTTTTTGTTTCTAATGTACATTACTCCTACTGGAACTTCTAATACTTCTCTACCTAACATATCAAAAACTTTATCATCGTTTGCTTCATCTTTTGATATTTCTGTAATTGATGTCGTAGTAGCGTTTCCAGTTTTAAATGCAGCCTTATCTTCATCTATAAAAGCTCCTCCTGAAGCTAGTGTCGTTCCATTTCCATCTACAACCGAAAATGAACCAGTACCATATCCAGCATCCATTCCATCACCATAGCTATCATATATCGTAAAGGTATGGCACTCATTTGGGTTTAAAGTACCTGAAACTGGAGTTTGTGGAGTTGTTCCTGCAGCTCCTAAATCGTTATAAGGTCCTCCAGATAATACTGAAGTTCCATTTACATCTTTAATATCCCATGTTGTTTCAGATCCATAAGCATCGGTTTCAATAGTAACTGTTACGTCGTTATGCGTGTTTTGAGTAGCTAAAGATACATTAAATGAAACCGTTGGATTATTAGAAGGATCTGCATCTGTATAATTGTTTGGCTGAGTAACATCAATAGTAACTGCATCATTATTTGCTAATCCAACCAAAACAGGAAGCATAACATTATCAGTTGCATATGTACTTAGATTTCCAGTCCAAGGAGTAACTGACTGGCTTGTTCCATTAACTTTAACTTCAATTGATAAAGTAGTTAAGTTGGAAATACCATAATTTTGAATTGTAATTTGAGGAATTAAATCTCCTGCACATGTTACAGTTTCACCATCGTAATCAAAAGTTCTAGCATCATTATCATTTGAAGCAGGTGGAGGACAATTGTTTACAAAAGAATAAAGACTTTGAGATTGTCCAACTTCTGTTGTTAATCTATCAGGACAAATCATGTATATAGTTGGCCAATAAGTTAATGCATAATCTGAAGTTATTTGATTGTTGTTAACAGTACCATCTGTACAGAACTGAGGGAATATATTTCCAGTAATCCAGTCTCCTTGAGTTCCGCAACCTGTACCATACATACAAGCTAACGCATTCTCATCTCCTTCAACTGCAATAACCATTACGTCATTTGTTGTATTAGAGTCGACGTTAGGATAACCTGATGGTCCGTGTTGTGCATAAAGGTCATCCATAGCACCTGATAATTTATAAGTCCAACAAGGACCACACCATACTGCGTATAAATCCATAAATACAGTATATCCGCTATCAAGATATGTATAAAGGTTGTGAGTTACTCCATTAACATCAGTTAATGTAAAGTCTGGAGCTATTGATCCGTCCTGTAATTGTGCTCTTGTTTGTGTTTGTAGTCCTATTAAGACTAGTAGTACTAATAGTAATTTTTTCATTGTTTTTCTTTTTATTGTTTAATATATTTCTTTTTGTTTCTAATGTACATAACTCCTACTGGAATTTCTAATAATTCTCTACCCAACATATCATATATCTTTCCATCATCTTCCCATGTAAATTGTAATTCATTTATTCCAGTCGGATTACCCATATTCATTAACACCCATGTATCAGTCATGAAATCATACACTAATGAATCACAATAATTACAAATATAAGTCATGGAGTCAAAATATATAAAAGCATCGTAACATAATTTAACAGTGTCTTGTGGGGTTATAAGTGGAAATGAGTATGGGTCGTTACCTTGTGGTATATAACAAGCTAACGCATTACATGCTGAAAAATTCCAATCTATAGAATCTACCATATTAATTATTCCAGGAGCGTTTCCAGTTACCATTAATGTGTTCCAGGTTGTACTATCTATCACTATTGAATACGATAGTGAGTCACAAGGAATCATTTGTGCTTGTGTTTTTGTTTGTAGTCCTATTAAGACTAATAATACTAATAGTATTTTTTTCATTTTTGTTTGTTTTTATTAAATTATTTCTACTGTGAATACATCACCTTCCTCTATCTTTGAGATTATATCTAACCCTTCAGTGACTTTTCCAAAGCAGGTGTGGTTTCTATCTAAATGCTGTGTCTGTGCCCTGTCGTGTACTAGGAAGAACTGAGAACCTCCAGTATTTCTACCAGCATGCGCCATTGATAAAACTCCAGCCTCATGATATTGATTTTCTCCTAAGAGTTCACAATCAATACTATATCCTGGTCCTCCTTGTCCTGTTCCATCTGGACAACCGCCCTGAGTAACAAAACCTGGAAGAACTCTATGAAAAGTTAAACCGTCATAGTAGCCTTGCTTTGCTAGTCCTATAAAATTTTGTACAGTTTTTGGTGCGTCTTCTTCAAAAAACTCTAAAACCATGCTTCCTTTACTTGTGTTAATTATACCTTTCATATTTATTATTTATTTAGTTTTTGTTTCTAATTTAGAAATAGAGGTTTTCCAATCTGTTTTGTGATGAACCCTCTCTAAGCCTATTAAATGTTCTTCTTCTATTGCATGTCTAAAATCTCTTGGGCATGTTAACAGAAAATCTTCGTGTATATTGGCACCGAAGTTTTTACCGCCTCTTATTAAATTCTTTGAGTTTTTTAATATGTACTCTTTTGCATAAACATATGGATATATTTCATAATACCCAGATTTTTCGTTAGAATCATAGAATACATCTCCAAAGATAAAACCTCTTACCTTATCGTATCCTTTCTTCTGATGTGTAGGATAGTATAGCTTTTTAGTTCCATTTGCTAATCTACTTTTAACCTGTATTGGTGCATTATATAGTTCTATATCTTCCTCTCCATATCCATGCTCCCATTCCTTATTAAATGCATTATACAAAGCCATTTCAGCACAAAATCCTGAAAACCTTCCGACATTTAAACCAAAATACTGACTTGCGTTATCATAATCCTCTTCAGAGAATGGCAGTCTAATTTTATTTTTCATTGACAATGTTTTTACTTGGTTTGATATATCCATTACGATGGGTTATCATATAATAAAAGAAACCAAAATGCTAAAAATCCTAAACAAATAACTAATAGTATCGGTAGCCATAATGGTGATGAAACCCAAAACCACGACCAGGCTATTATATTAGTTAGTTTAAGTATTACGAATACTATAAAGAGTCTTAGCAGTGTTTTCATTTTAAAATCTATTTACGAAACCAGGTACCTCTACATTATCAGCTTCTGCTGTAGTCGCGTCTTGATGCTCTACAACCTTAGGAATATCAGTCTCATACCAACCACCACATGTATATATGTTCATGACATCATTAAAGTATTTTTCATAGCGAGGTGCTATTGCTTCTAATGAAAACTTCTCTCCATACTCTCTACATACTTCGCGACTTATAGATCCTTCATTTACATTCTTAGCTGCTTTTAAATAATCATCAAATGTTCTGCATCTATATCCAGTAACGCCTTCTATGTTATTTTCTGTAAATGCGCCCCAATCTGTTGTTATTGTTGGGGTACCTGACAATAGCATTTCAATTTGCACACCTCCGAAGGGTTCGACATATTGCGATGGTAGAAAAGCGCCTTTAGCTTTAGCCATTAATTTCTTTCTTGCATCAATATCAACATATCCTACGAATTCTACGTTTTCAGGCCAATTATAGTTTTCATATTCTGTGTCGAGTTGTCCCGCTATTTTAAGTTTTAATCCAAGATGTTCGCATACCTGTAAAACTATATTGACTCCTTTACCATCATATACTCTACCTACGAATAAAAAGTAATCTTCCTTTTCTTGAGTATTATCAAAATCATCTAAATCGAAATAATTTGGAATAACTACATCATAATTAGATTGATTACAATTACCTACATTTTTTAAACTACAATATGCATGGTATATTGCATATGATTCCCATACTTTAAAATTAGCCCAATGATCTTGAGCATATCCAATACCTGGTTCGACTGTAATTAAATCGGGATGTGCGTCACATACAGGTCTTCCACCTGCGCCCCAGAATGGTAAAATAAAATCATTCTTCTGTTTACGCTTACCTACCTCTTCTATTGCGTTTTTAAAAAATGTAGTATATGCATTATCATTCATATCAAATGTAAATAATTTACTCCTATAATCATGATTTCCATAAGTTTCTTCAAATACCTCATTTGTTAAAACAGATACATGTTCAGTACATTGTAAATCTGAATATTCATGACCATAGTGAATCACTGTATGTCCTCTATCCGTCATCATTTTAGCAAATTTAAGAACCTTTTGAGTATATGCACATGCGCTAAATTCACTATTAGTAATAGTATGTGGTAAACCTAATACATGAAATCTAAATTTCTGATCTGTATTCATCTTTTAATCTTTTTTATTTTCTGAACAAACTTTATGTTCTATCTTATGTTCTTTATGTTCTGCTAATTCTACAATATCCTTGATTCTTTCAGCGCCCCATTCGTATGCCAATTCAGGCGTCTTATGTGTTTTGCAATCTTCAGTTATCCAATTACCTGTCTTTTTACCTCTTTTATAAACTCCGCAAGTCCATGCCCATTTTCCTTTAGACATTACAGGAGTAACTGACATCCAATAACCTGCTTTCATTAGATATTCAATATCATCTTCCATCATTATTTGTATTTTAAAAATTCTTTCATAGTTTTATATAGCAATTATGCTAATTGTTTAATGTCCAAAGTATCCTGTGACTATTTGTCTTTCAGCAATACTCTTACTCTTCCACCAGGCTGAAAAGTCAGCACCTGAAGTACTTAAATATTCTTTAATGACACTATCTTCTTCAGTAGTATCCATAGCATCTTTATGGTCTTCTACGTTTCTATTCCTGTTGTATTGTTCTTTTAACCAATGCTCAGATCCCCAATCATTTTCAGATGGTTTATTATCTTCTAACTTTGCGAATTCATCGACACTTATAGATACCTGTACCAGGTCTTCTGTGTTTAATAACTTCTGTTCTATTACATGTTTACCATGCAACCAGTATTTTCCTGGCACTAATCTACCTTTTACTGCGTCTTCTACTCTTATCCAAATATTGATTCTCATTTTATATATAGTTTATAGTTATTATCTTCTGTTGTGAATTCTACGAAATCTTTTCTTTTTACTTTAATATCTGTTATAACCTTCGTTAGCCAATTATAATATTTTGAAAACTTATCTGACTCATACATTATTAGACTTCTATTAATAGCTGGGGCAAGATACATTTTACCAATAGTTCCATTCTTATTCCATACAACCCATTTAATTGCTGAAGAATGCATAGTCTTTCCGTCATCCCTAACCAAGGTGTATTTAGTATTAGTACTCATATATTATATATGAGAATTCTATTTTGTTTAAGGAAAGTTTGGTTGAATTAGTGCTTCGCTCTGACTGCTTTGATCTTTAGATCTGGATTTTCTTTAGCAACCTTTTTAATAATCTTGATATTTTCTTTGTCGTCATCGAAGAAAGTTAGGTTAATATAACCCATATCAATAAACTCGGTAAATGCTTGTTTCTTTTTAGCTGCTATATTACCTTCGAATCCATGTATTGGATCGTTAACTGCAAATATTAATTTCTTATCTACATGAAAACCTACGTGTTCCTTTAACCATGTGAATATTAAATCCTGCTCGTCTCTTGCCGTTATAACCCCGATCGCATTACCTTTCTTATAGTTCACTTCTAAGACCTTTAAATACTTTTCTATTAATTTACCAGCCTTTAGAATTTCAAGTGACTTAAACTCATCGAAATCTAATACATGTTTATCATTTGCCTGGTATGAATTAAAATCTTCTGGAGATAATGATAAAGTTTCACCGCTATCGGTGTCAGTTACTATAATCTTAGCATTAGTAATAACTAAAGTGTCATCAATATCAAAAATAAATATATTTGATTTGGAATATCCTTCGTTAGTACTCATCTTTATAGTTCTTTATTTTGTTATTGATTCTCTCAGTATCATGTGAGAATATAGCCCATTCATATTTGTTTAACGGTAATCTATATATTATGTTCTTTGCTATAAGTTTTATAATATCTTCTGATACTTCACCGGTATCTACCCAATGTTTATATTCCTTATCTGCTATTTCAAACCTATCTTTAACATCCATAGTATTATATAAGATACTTTACAAAAGTTTATGCAAATTTCACTGCTAAACCAAGTCCAGTAGTACCTGATGCAGCTATAGTAACTCCCGAAGCTACAATTGCAGAAATATACAATCTATTACCAGAGGCATTAACCGAAGTCGGAAGCGTGTATGTATATATTGATTGGGAAGCAGGGTGTGGAATTATAATTAATGATCCTACTTGATTATTTGAAGAGTCTATTATCTTTACAGATATAGACAAGGCAGCACTAGAAGTTGAATTACCTAAAAATGTAGTCATAGAAACAATATTGTTAAATGTTCCTGGAATGTAAACAAATGAATCTTTAAAATTAGTTGCAGTTACGGGTATATTAAACCCTACTGCTAACAACTCAATATGTTCACTTCCTGTGGTTCCAACTCCAGAAGATCCTTGAGCTCCAGAAGATCCTTGAGCTCCAGAAGCTCCAGTAGGTCCAGAAGATCCAGTAGGTCCAGAAGATCCGACTGCTCCACTAGGTCCTTGAGGACCATTAGGTCCAGAAGATCCTTGAGCTCCTTGAGTTCCAGCAGTTCCAGCAGTTCCAGAAGCTCCTTGAGGTCCTTGAGGTCCAGTAGGTCCAGAAGATCCTTGAGCTCCTTGAGTTCCAGCAGTTCCAGCAGTTCCAGAAGATCCTTGAGTTCCAGAAGATCCTT
>Ga0307995_1002548_pt1 | contig 10544 bp, 8 predicted proteins | sample EllFjometagen262_FD_203132 | JGI IMG/M metagenome (GOLD analysis project Ga0307995, IMG submission 203132) | Marine microbial communities from Ellis Fjord, Antarctic Ocean - #262 | ecosystem: Environmental > Aquatic > Marine > Unclassified | place: Southern Ocean | collected 2014-11-02
GCACTTTTATATTTTCCTTGGCGAATTACTTCCATTTTAAGACCATATTCATCCTGAAAATTTTTGTAATAAAGAACTTCAGATGCTAATCCTTTAAATTCCAAAGCACCTAATGGATTTAGATAAATAGAGTCAGACACAGAGGCTAAATAATATCCCTTTTGAGTGTATATATCCCCATAGGAGTAGATAAATTTCCCACTATCTTTAAACCGAAGTAGAGCATTTCTGATACTTCGTGTTTGCGCCCATCCTGCAGATATTAAATCCGCACGTAAGTTAATGCCTTTAATCTTGTCATGTTTACTAGCTTTATCAATAGCGGCAATTATATTTGGGAGTCCCAAGGTGCTTTCCTCCAGACCTAAAACACGCTGTAATTCATCAAATGTAGGTGCGCGGTCTAAAATGGTACCGTTTAAATCTAGCTTTAAAACACTATTATCTGAAATTGATCCCCCTCCTGAAGGAGCATTCACAAGGCTTGCAAATCCTGAAATAATAAGTAAAACCAAAACAAAGAAAATACCTAAAGCAGTAAAAGTACCTAAAACTGACGCAAAAAAACTTTTTATAAAATTCATGGTAAAACTATTAGTGTTGCAAATATAGGGTTTTGTAGCTTTGTGAAACAGACTAAGAAATGGCTGAGAAACATATTTTTATATCATTAGGGAGTAATCTAGGTAATCGTCTGGATAATTTAACAAAAGCTTTGATTTCACTTGAAGCTGAGGGTATTGAGGTACTAGCAATTTCATCTATTTATGAAACCCTTCCTTGGGGATTTGAGAGTACTTCTTTTTATAATGCATGTGCCCAATTAGAGACGACCTTGACCCCTGAACATTTAATAAAAACACTTCTAAGGATTGAAGAAAAATTAGGACGAATTAGAAATTATGAAAAAGGATATTCTGCAAGAATAATAGATTTAGATTTAATATCTTTTGGTGATCTGATTATTAATTCTCCTTTGTTGACCTTACCACATCCAAGACTCTATTTACGTAATTTTGTTTTAGTTCCTCTTTCTCAAATCGCTCCAAATTGGAGACATCCAGTATTTAAAAAATCAATATCAGCGTTGATTTATGATAGTCCTGATAATGCACTTTGTAAACCTTTTCCATTATCATTTTGGACTCCTGTAATTTTTGAGGATTCTGACTTTATAGCAATTGAAGGAAATATAGGCGTAGGGAAGACAACCCTGGCAAAGAAATTAAGTGATCGATACCAGGTCCCAATTCTGTTAGAAGGGTATGCCGATAATCCCTATTTAAAACTTTTTTACAATGAGCCTGAAAAATATGCATTGGATGTAGAGACCTTTTTTTTACATGATAGATTAAAACAAGTTGATGACTTTTGGACTCAGACTACCGGTCCAGCAGTTGCAGATTATGTGCTATATAAATCATTGGTTTTTGCAGCCCAAAACTTAGACTCAGAAACTTTTAAAAAGTATAATACATCATTTTTAAAGCACATAAATAAACAAAAGCTGCCAAGTATCTTAATTTTTTTAACAGCTGAAGTTCCCTATTTACAAAATCAAATAAAGAAAAGGGGACGGAGTTATGAGCAGGATATTGAGGATACATACCTCAAAAAAATTGAAATAGGATATGAAAAAATGTTGGAAACAGAATTGCCTTTTTCAGTATTAAAGATTGCTGCTGCTAAATATGATTTTAAAGAAAGTGAGCAGGCATTTCAGCACTTACTAAGAAAAATCTATGGAGCTAAATTTTTGTAAAATAGTCCCAAACAATAACACCGGTAGCTACACTTATATTTAAGGAATGTTTAGTTCCAAACTGAGGGATTTCTAATGCTTGGCCACAGGCATTTACTACTTCTTGTGAAACTCCCCGAACTTCGTTTCCTAATACAAAAGCATGTTTTGTTTTGGGTTTTGGTTTGAATGAACTTAATAAAGTAGCATTTTCAGTTTGCTCAATAGCCCATACTGAGGCACCTTCTTCTTGAAGTTTTTTAACAACTACTAAAGTATTCTCAACATATTCCCATGCAACATTATCAGTTGCTCCCAGAGCAGTTTTGTGAATATCTTTATGAGGTGGTATGGCAGTGATTCCACAGAGATATATTTTTTCTACTAAAAATGCATCTGCAGAACGAAATACAGAGCCAATATTATTAAGACTTCTGATATTATCTAAAATAAGAATCAGTGGCGTTTTTGTAGCCTCTTTAAAATCTGCTACTGTTTTACGTTTAAGTTCTTCGTTTTTTAATTTGCGCATAACTTTTTAGAAAAAACAAAAATACAATCTCTTATTTTTATGAAGCTATTTGCATCTTTATTTTTCAAAAACAATCAAATTTTAAATACATTCGTATAAACCTTAAATTTTGACTAAAACAGTAAAAGAAACACCTTTAATGAAACAGTACAACAAGATAAAGGCAAAATATCCAGATGCCTTGTTGTTGTTTCGTGTTGGTGATTTCTATGAAACCTTTGGTGCTGATGCAATTAAAGCTTCAAAATTACTGGGTATTGTTTTAACAAAAAGAGGCGCTGGAAGTACTAGTGAAATTGAGCTTGCAGGTTTTCCTCACCATTCCCTTAATACTTATTTGCCTAGACTTGTTAAAGCAGGCTGTAGGGTTGCTATCTGTGATCAACTGGAAGATCCTAAAATGACAAAAACCATCGTAAAAAGAGGAGTAACGGAGTTAATAACTCCAGGAGTTTCCTTACATGATGATGTATTAGACCAAAAAAAGCATAATTACCTTGCTGCAGTATTTTTTGATAAAAAATGGGGAGTATCTTTTTTAGATATATCTACTGGTGATTTTTGGGTTGCTGAGGGTTCTGCAGAGCAAGTGGAACAGTTACTTCAAAGTTTTTCTCCAAGTGAAGTGTTGGTGCCAAAACCTAAAAAAAAAATATTTTTACAACAATTTGGCACACAATTTCATTGTTTTTTCATGGAAGATTGGGCATATGAATTAAGCACTGCCCAAGAAAAATTAAACACGCATTTTAAGACCAATTCATTGGCTGGTTTTGGAATCGAACAATATAGTGTTGGAATTAGTGCAGCGGGAGCGGTACTCCATTATTTATCTGAAGCACAACACAGAAAGCTACAACACATTACCAGAATTTTACCAATTGCTCAGGATGGTTTTGTTTGGCTAGATCGTTTTACTCAAAGAAATCTTGAACTTTTTCACGCCACACATCCAGAGGGTATTCCTTTAATTTCAATTTTAGATCATACCCAAACACCTATGGGTGGACGTTTGATGCGACGTTGGCTAGCATTTCCATTAAAAGATAAATCACAAATTGAAGATCGACATAAAGTGGTGCAAGGGTTTTTAGATCAAGAAGAAGTACTTCAAGAAACACAACGTTTGTTAGCTAATGTTATTGATATTGAGCGTGTCATGGCCAAAATAGCAACTGAAAAAATTAGCCCACGGGCTTTAAATCAATTGTATCAATCTCTAAGTGAGGTTGAGGTGTTAAAACATCAATTGGGAAAAAGTCCTAATAAAACTATAAAAGCACAATTAAGAATCCTTCCTGGATGCAATACCATTATCTCATTAATTAAAACAAGCTTACATCCAGAAGCTCCCGTTTTGGTTTCTAAAGGAAATGTGATTGCAGACGGGTTTTCAGAGCCCTTGGATGCCTTAAGAAGCTTACGTGACACCTCTCAATTCCACTTAGATGCTATGTTAGCTCGGGAGTCTGAAAGAACTAAAATTCCATCTTTAAAAATTGCCTTTAATAATGTATTTGGGTATTATATAGAAGTACGTAATTCTCACAAAGACAAAGTACCAGAAGAGTGGATTAGGAAACAAACTCTAGTAAATGCAGAGCGATATATTACAGAAGAATTGAAAGTTTTTGAAACAGAAATTTTACAAGCAGGAGATCGTATTTTGGAATTAGAACAACAATTGTTTACTGCTTTGTTAATTAAATTACAAAAGGAGTTAGAGGTTTTAAAAGTTAATGCTAATGCCTTAGCTCAATGGGATGCACTTAGTTGCTTTGCTAAAACAGCATTAAAAAATAATTATTGTTGCCCTAAATTAACAGAAGGAACTGATTTAGAATTAAAGGGAGCTCGCCACCCTGTGATAGAACAAAACTTACCTTTAGGGACTCCTTATATTCCCAATGATCTTTCACTGGATCGTAAGTCTAAACAAATTATGATGATTACTGGACCTAATATGTCTGGAAAATCAGCTATTTTAAGGCAAACAGCCATAATTACCTTGTTGGCGCAATTAGGAAGTTATGTGCCTGCAACAAGTGCAAAATTGGGAATTGTAGATAAAATTTTCACTAGAGTAGGAGCGAGTGATAATATTTCTATGGGCGCCTCAACTTTTATGGTAGAAATGAATGAAACAGCTTCAATATTAAACAATATATCGGAACATAGTTTGGTCCTTTTAGATGAAATTGGAAGAGGTACCAGTACTTATGATGGAATCTCAATAGCATGGGCAATAGCAGAATATCTTCATGAGCACCCTTATCGCCCTAAAGTTCTCTTTGCTACTCACTACCATGAGTTGAATGATATGACAATTGGCTACGAGCGCATTAAAAACTTTAATGTTTCTATTAAAGAAACGAAGGACAGTGTATTGTTCTTACGTAAACTTATTCCCGGAGGAAGTGCTCATAGTTTTGGAATTCACGTAGCAAAGATGGCCGGTATGCCTCAGTACGTGTTAAGTTCAGCTCAAAATAAGTTAAAAGCCTTAGAGGCTTCACATGGTTTGAGTAAAAAAACATCTTCCTCTACTGATGAAGAAACGGAATTACAACTAAGCTTTTTTAATTTAGATGATCCACTTTTAGAGGGCTTACGGGATGAGATAGCTGCCATTGATATTGATACTTTAACCCCCGTAGAAGCTCTTATGCAACTCAATAACATTAAAAGGCGTTTGTCTCAACAGTAATTCATTTTTATTAAAACCCTGACAGGTAAATTTTTTTAAAGAAAATCATCTACTATAATTCAGAAAGAATCAAAATTATTTTACATTTGCAATCCACAACGCGAAAGTAGCTCAGGGGTAGAGCATCACCTTGCCAAGGTGGGGGTCGCGGGTTCAAATCCCGTCTTTCGCTCTGTCGATTGCTCGAGTGGTGGAATTGGTAGACACGTTGGACTTAAAATCCAATGACCATTGCGGTCGTGCGGGTTCAAGTCCCGCCTCGAGTACTATAACCCTTGTTAATCAATTGATTTTCAAGGGTTATTATTTTAATATCACTTTTTTTGTACGATATATGTACGGTAAATTATTTTAAAAGCTAAAGGTTTCTAAACATTATTTAATTCCTAAACAAGGGGTGGGGTTTATAGAATCGTTTTTTATGTAGACACTAGTTCTTATATCTAGTATATAACCCCAAACCTCAGCATTTAAGACCTTACATACATTGCACCTCAAATATCCTATCTAAAATAATAACAAACAGCATATTAGGGATTTATAAAGTAGGGGTTGTCCTTAGCAGTTTATTGGCATAGAGGGGGTGTAATTCAAATTCTCCTGTCCAGAGGTGTTTTCGTTTAAACCACAGGCATATCATCTTCTGTAAGTTCAGGAACAAACCGTTTTAATATATTTTAGAGTTTCTAATATTAGATGCTTATTAATTTTTGACTTTCATAATTAGATTCTGAGATTTGTGCTATCGATTTATTGTACTCTTTATATAATAAAAATAATGGATCAGATGCAAATTTAAAACTATTCATAATGATTACGTTCAAATTAAATATAATAATCTATTATTGCCTTTTAAAGAATTTAAAAAGCAATAATAGATTTAATCATGAAAATAATTCGGAAAATAAGCCTAGATAACGAATTAGACAAGACTGACGAAAAAATAATTAGAATCTTACAAAAGAATGCTAGATTATCTAACAAACAAATAGCAGCGGAAGTTGGTATTGCGGAGTCTACATGTTCTGAAAGAATGCGAAAATTACAAAGAAAAAAAATATTCTTCGGGTTTCATGCTTTTATTGACTCTTCAAAACTTGGCACTAACATAGAGGCTATGGTGGCGATAAAACTAACCAAAAATACAAAAGATGAAGTTGAAGATTTTAAAAAATCAATGTCTTTATTGTCAGAGGTTGTCAATATTTATCACTTAGCTGGTCAAGTAGATTTCATGCTTTATATTGCCGTAAGAGACAAAGATCATTTAAGGGATTTTGTAATGGATCATGTTACAAAAGATTATGTGAAAAGTTTAGAAACGTCCTTGATTTATGATTTTTCACAAAACCCATTATTCCCTATTTATTCGGATAATGAATGAAGGAGATGAATTGTTAAACAATCACAATTTTATCCCTTTCAACAGTTCATCAAAAGAATGAAATGTGTTTATATTTTTAATTTAAAACAAACAACTTTGGTTTCTGACATCGCTTCAATTGCTGATTTCACTCCCTCTCTACCCATTCCACTACTTCTTACACCACCAAAAGGCATTGAATCAATCCTATAATCCGAAGAATCGTTTACCATTACACCTGAACAATCTAATTCATTAATTGCCTTGTGTGCATTATTAATGTTATTAGTAAAAATTGCGGTATGCAAACCAAAAGGAGATTTATTACAACAGGCTATAGCCTGATTAATGTTTTTTACTTTTGATAAGGTAACAACAGGACCAAAAACTTCTTTATAATTTGCAATGTTATTATCGCAGTCAGCCTCCAAAATTGTCGGTGTATAACAATTTCCAATTATTTTTCCTCCACGAATTAGTTTAGCTCCATGATCTTTACTTTCGGTAATAAACGCATCAATCTGACGAATCGATACTTTACTTATAATAGGGCCAATATCTGTATCTTCAGATAATGGTGAACCAATTTTCAAAGTAGACGTTAATTGAGAAAATTTTTTTAAAAATGAATCATAAATATCCTCTTCAATAAAGATTCGTTTTACACCAACACAATTTTGACCACTTGCATAAAATGCCCCTGAAACACATGACTTAACTGCTTCTTCTAAATTCGCGTCCGACAAAACGATTACAGGTGAATTAGAACCTAGTTCCATCACTATTTTTTTTAGGCCCGCTTTTCTTTGAATAACCTTTGCTGCTTCTAAACCCCCTGTAAAACTTATAAGTCGTACTCTTTCATCACTAATTAAAGAATCTCCAAACGTTTCTGGTGATCCCGTAATTACAGTTAACATCTCTTTTGGCAGTCCAGATTCAAAAAGAATTTCTCCAAACTTAATAGCCACTAAAGGCGTATAATCACTTGGCTTTAATATTACAGGGTTTCCTGCTGCAATAGCTGGCCCTAGCTTGTGGCAAACCAAATTTAATGGATCATTAAAAGGAGTGATGGCAACAACAATACCGATAGGGAATTTAGTTTCATATCCAAATCTATCTTCTGAACCAGGAACAGCATTAAATGGAATTGTTTCTCCAATTATTCTTCCTGCTTCTTCAGAAGAAAGCTGCATCGTATTTATAGCTCTAGTGACTTCTTTTCTTGCTTGAACTATGGTCTTAATACCTTCTGTTGCGATAAGACTAGATAACACATTAAACTCCCGCTCCATTATTGTAACAGCTTTCTTAAGAATTGTTATCCTTTTTGCAGCTGGCATTTTTCTGCCAGTTATCTCACCTATTTTTGCTAAATCAATAGCATTTAATACATCTTGCTTGGTGGACTGAGGAACAGTTCCGATTTTATCTCCAGTAAAACTATTATAAACAGCTACTGTTCTTGGGTGTATTTTTTCTAAAACCATGTTTATAATTTTAACGATTAACTATAGATATAATATCATTATATAAAGCAAAACCTGTTTCTATTTTTCCTGCTCCTTCTCCAACAATTGTGGTATCTCCTAAAATGTTAGATGTTATTTTTAAAGCATTAGTCGCATCTGAAATACCATATAATGAATCGTTAATTGAAATAAGCTTAGGACTTACTGAACCATGTACTTTACCTTTATTATCCTTCCAAACGCTTCCAATTAGTTTCCATCTCTCATCCTTTGATGATGCTTCTTTTATATCTGAAAGTATAATATCTGATATTCCAGTAACCTCTATCTCTTCTTGAATTAATTGCACATCAAAAACAACATTTGCCAAAATCATTACTTTGGCTAATGTATCTAGACCTTCAACATCACTTGTTGGATCGGCTTCCGCATATCCAAGTTTTTGTGCTTGTGAAAGCGCATAGTTGTATGTCATTCCTAATTCCATTTTAGATAAAATATAATTTGATGTTCCATTCATTATACCGCTTATAGCCGTTATATCTGAACCAAAAAGACCATTATTCAAGACATTTATTATTGGTGTACCACTCATTACAGTTCCTTCAATTGCTACATTTTTCTTCATTAATGCTGCTAAATTGAAAATCTGTTTATACGCTACAGCGAATGGTCCTTTGTTAGTAGTGACGACATGTTTATTAGATTTTAGTGCAGATTCGATATGAGATATTGCAGGTTGTCCTGTTTTTATGTCTGTGAAACTAGCCTCAATTATGATGTCTGCATTTATTTCTTGTATTGCTTTAGGAATATCAATTATACTTTCTGTGAGTAAACTATAATCACCATTTTTAGCATTGAAAAGCATATCATGCATATGAATTCCGTTAGAATCAATTTTACAGCCTTTCATTGTGTCTAATATCCCTACTGTTTGTATTTCTTCTCTGTTAACAGAGGGTAACACAGAATTATTATCTAAAATGATTTCAGCCAAACCTTGTGAAACAATACCAAACCCAACGTATACTAACTTTACCATCTTTGATTATTTAATTTATATTTAGAAAAGCAAAACTATATATACATTCGATTTAAATATTAAAAAATGGATTATGTTCTGAATAAAATTTATATGATGAATTAAATTCGAATGATAGAAAAATAAGTGTTAGAAAGAAAATTATAATCGTTGCAGGAATAATTTATTCAGTTGATTTCAAGCAATTATCATAAAATTTAGATTAATAAACACGAACAAACTGGGTAAATTATTTTTACCATACTAATTAATACTATTATAGTTTAATTCCTTGTTTGTAGTAATGAATTATCGCTTAACCCAAGTGAATTTATGGAACTGTGAGGATAATTGTCAATTCCTTCGTATTTAAGGGTGTCTTATAAATCGTAGAGTTGATAAAGGCCTTTGTAAAAAAGTTCGAGAACTGAATCGTCTCTGGTACTTGGTTCTTTAATGAGCCAATTAATGCCCTCTGTTTTCACAGTTTTTTTTAATCTATTTTTCTTTTACGAGTGTACTGCTGAGATTAGTAAATAACCAAAAAGTTATATATTTGAAATATGAATAAAACTACTAAAAGATTAAAAGCGCTTAGTAATCTACTTGATAAGGAAGCTCAGCACTTCGATAACTTGATTGATATACTTAATTCAAACAAAAGCAAAGAAGAAATAATAGAAGATGTGAAAAGAGAGTTACTTCTTGGTCAACTTAAGAGGAATATAGTAGTGACTCAGGATATAGCTAACTTAATAAAAGGAGATACACTTTTAGATGCTGAAGCTTTAGTGATTTTAGCTTACACAGAGGATGTTTTAAAAGAGATATCACAAGATAAAAGGAAAAAATCCCTTAAACTTTATTAGAGGAGTTGATTTACCAGTGAGATTATGTTTTGTTTCAATTAAATTCAGAAAGGTTTAGCACTATAACATTTGTTTAATATTACATCTTCAAGTTGTGTTTGACATAATACTTGAAAATAAAAAATTATATCTAACCTAATTATCTAAAGTTTGAATTAGGGCTTAAGAATTAATTTCCTAATATAAATAAATACGATTATTAAAACTGAATATCCAATAAAAAAAGGGATAACAAAGCTTTGGAGTTCAAACACCAGCATAAGTGACATAAGTAATAATTGAAATCCGAGTCCGTACAAAGAAATTAGCGTCATAAACCACTTTGGAAACGGCTGGCTGTATCTTGCGTTTTCATCCATGTAATACATACTCTTGTCAAAACATATATATAAAATATTGTAAATTTTATAAAATAAATTTACTCTGGACTGACTTTCGCCTTTCAAGGCTTTTGGCTTGGTATTTTCAATAACCCGACTGGTAGTATCACCTTCTACGGAATTTCGTAAAATTACATAATAGTAGTTATAAAGAGTCCCTTGAAGTTGGATCCCTAAAAAAGCGATTAGCATAAAAATTATGGAAATATCAGTGATATACCAAAAGGTTAATAAAAAAAAAAAGTTGAGTACTAAATCTGCTATTGAATCATAATAACGTCCAACATACGAAGGATTTTTTTTTAGCCGCGATAATTCTCCGTCTGCAGCATCTAAAATGGATTTTAATATTATAAAAAAAGCAGATGTTATCAAGTATCCATTTAACAAGAATCCAATTGCTATAAGTCCGGTTATAATAAACATTGTAGTTACATGAATAGCTGTAAAATC
>Ga0307995_1002549_pt1 | contig 10541 bp, 15 predicted proteins | sample EllFjometagen262_FD_203132 | JGI IMG/M metagenome (GOLD analysis project Ga0307995, IMG submission 203132) | Marine microbial communities from Ellis Fjord, Antarctic Ocean - #262 | ecosystem: Environmental > Aquatic > Marine > Unclassified | place: Southern Ocean | collected 2014-11-02
TCTAACTCATTTAAGTCTAAAGAGTCTATTAAATCGTCTAGTAGGCTTTATTATTTGTCTTCAAATGGTGTAGAGGTGTTTTTGATTGCTTCAGAAAAATAAAACTTGAATTTCAACTTCCCTTCTTCTTTTACCAGATAAACACTTTCAAGCCAATCAAAAACTAACTTTTCCTTTCCCTCTGGTGTATTGACAATAAACTCACCGTGATGGTCTAATGTGATATGCGCAGAATTAAAATCGGTATCAATTATTACATTTTTAAAAGTTCGCTCTTTTTCAAGCATATCAAACCCAGAAACAAATTGAATAAATTCCTCAGTATTATAACGTCTACTATTTTCAAAAATAATAAAATCCTCAGTGACTAATTCTCTAAATGCATTTGGGTTTTCATCTACAGCTACAAACAATTCATCAAAAGCGGTTCTTACTTCTTCTACTGTTATTTTTTGATTCTCATTAACACAAGAAACTGGAAGGATTATAGTCGTAAGTAAAAATAAAAGAAGAAGTAGCTTTTTCATAATATCTAATTTATCCATACAATGTACAAAACTGTTTTAAAAGCTTGTTTTCATTATCTGAACTTACTGAAGAGGATATGCCTCTTATTGAACTGTAATAGTTCCTGTTACCGTTTGAGTTGTTGAAGCTCCTGCAAAAGCTAAGCTATAGTTAAATGTACCTGTTGCATTAGCACTACCTGATATAGTAGCTACATTATTCCCAAAGGCTAAACTTACTCCTGACGGTAAGCCTGATGCAGAAGCTGATATTGAGCCTGCACAAATAGGAGTAGCTGTGTGTACTATATCTGTAATAGCATTAGTTGCTGATACTGTTTGTGATAGTGAGCCACTTGTTAAGGCTACTGTAAACTCTTTAAGCCACAGAGGTTTGTTAGCTTGTGTTAGGGCTAATTCTGCGGTAGAAAAGGCGGACCCTTCATATAATATACCCGAAACACACCATCCTGTTAAATTTTGATTGAATGCTGTTGCGCCGCTAAACATCCCTCCCATATCAGTCACACTAGAAGTATCCCAGTTTCCTATGTCTTGATTGAATGCTGTTGCATTTTTAAACATACTTCCCATAGTAGTAACACTTGAAGTATTCCAGCCTCCTATATTTTGATTAAATGCTGTTGCATTTTTAAACATATAAGCCATATCAGTCACACTAGAAGTATCCCAGTTTCCTATGTCTTGATTGAATGCTGTTGCATTTTTAAACATACCATACATATCAGTCACACTAGAAGTATTCCAGCCTCCTATATTTTGGCGGAAGTTGAGTAAAATAGTTTCGGAAGGCTGTCAGCTGTTATTTTGTTCATACTTCCTTTTGGTCTTGGCGTATATTTCAGGGTATTTTATTTAGCAAAAGTATGTTGAGGTACTCATTAAAAACCAATCCTTTTTGATGAGCAATTTGAGTTAGTTTTTGCATTCTTTTTTTGATTACACTTAATATCATTTTATCCATTACAACTCTTTTTTTATTTCACGAAGAATAATGCTTGCTCTTGCATACTGTATCTAGCAAAACCACTTAAGGTTAAACCATTCTCTCTAGGAGCTTCTTTGAACTTTACTAATTCTGGTTCTGTAAACCGAGCTTGTAAATGCTTATCTCTATTTATACTTCTCATATGCTACTTCTTATTTATTAATTACTTATATATACTTGTTACTACACTTGCCTTAACTCTGTATGTTACTTACAGAACACACCAACCCCAAGCAGACAAAGTAGGGCTACGCCTAGAAGAAGATGTGTAAGTCTTGCCTTGAACTCTTGCAGAGGCTACTTGACTTTCCAAATAAGCGACAACCAATAAACGCACTTACTCTTGTAGGTACATCCTAACGGACTTAATAGCTCACTTGGTTGCTATTCCCTGCGGTCATCCTACTTGCACCTGACCTTCCATTTTGCAGACTCATTCTAATGGACTTTAATTAAGATTAGCCGAACCGTATCTAGCCGAAAACCAATCTGTATATATACAATACGATTAGGGTACAAGTGTTATACTAGGATTGTTAACTAACAAGGGATTTTAAAGAGCTGTTTAACTATAAGTATTTGATTGTAATAGAGATAGGGTTAGTAATTTGCTTGTTAAAAACTTTTACCTTTGAGTATGAATATAGATTTAACTAAAGTTTCGTACAAAGACCTTAACAGTAAACAAAAGGAAAATTATAACTATCACAAAGTAGCATCCGCACTTGCAGAGTATGGATATGATAGTATGAGATTAAATAATGATTGGGAGGGTGCAGACTTTATATCCGTTAAAGGAGACGAGATGATTAAGATTCAACTAAAAGGAAGATTTACCTTAGATAGAAAATACATTGACAAAGGCATTTATATAGCTTTTATTGAAGATGGTATTATCAAAATGTACAAACACGATGAAGCTGTTAAAATAGTGCCTGAAAACGTTTCTAATTCTTCATCTTGGGCTGATAAAGGATTGTATCATTGGGGAAAAACTCCAAAACATTATAGCCAAGTAATTAAAGAAATTTAGACACTACATCCTTCCTGTTTCAATAGCCAACTTAGAAACCTTTTGAGCAGTTCCAAGAGATACACCAGACAATGAAGCAGCTCTTCTTAAACTTTCTCCACGCTTAAGCTCTTTGAGACACTTAGCATTCTTTTCTTTATTGAAAAATGCATCTAATGAAAGAGGTTCTTTATTACCTCCATTAGTTTTATACACTCCACGTTCTTTTGCTCTTTGTATACCTTCCGATTGACGTTCTAAGATACGTTCACGTTCAAACTCTGAAAGGGTAGCCATTATATTAATCATTAGCTTGGCAATAGGATTTTCTCTGCCATCAATTAAGGTCTCTAAACCCTCTTTCTCTGACTTAACATTTATACCTAGATTAGTGAACTCCTGAATGGTTTGAAGTATATCTAAAGTGTTTCTACCAAGCCTATCAATAGAATGCACTAGAAGTGTATCAATAGCACCCTCCTTAGCCATTTTAAAGACTTTAGGGGCGTTATCACGTTTATTGAATGGTATTGTCCCACTACACTTGTCTACGACCTCTAAAACGGTAATTCCATCAGGAGTATTTTTAATAGTCTGCCTAGCTATATTCTGGTCTTTGGTACTTACTCGGATATATTTAACTGCATTCATATCAATATTGTTTGTTTAAGCTAATGTAAGTATAATTTATTACACTATAAAATGAACATCGGTATTTATGTACTATTTTTAAAGTGTATTATTTTTAGTTTCTTGTTTTAGTGTTTATTACCAATTAAATATATTGGTTTAGGGTATAGGTTAAAAGTGAACAAACTACAACGATACTACACCAGAGCTAATTGAGACACTTTGTCAATCAGATTTAGTATATTTAGGTTTTGATTGAGTAGTTCTTAATTTTAATAAAAAATATGAAAAAGCTTTTTTTAGTTTCAATAATTATTTCCTTAATTGGATGTTCATCAGAAGAAGTAGTAGATTATAATGATGATTTTTTTGAATGTACAGTAGATTATGTGGAGTTTGTGGATGATAACAATGCTATAATTAGATTTGAAACGACATTAGGTAATGAAACTAATTATTACTACGGAAGATATAATTACACAAGAGATGGTAATGATTACATTATTGGTGATGATATGGTAAATATTAGAGGATTTGAATCAACAGGAAATCAAGCATCTTTCACATTTGAGTATGGAGAAAATTTAGGCTTTTTTTGTGCTTCAATTTTTTCAGCTTTACCTGTTCACGTACATTATACATTTGACGCAGAAGCAGAGTTATCAAACTCTTCTAAAGGAGTTGGTAAATGGAAAATAAAAAGAAAATCTAATCTTAGAGAGTAATTTAAAATCAATAAAATGGAAACTTTAGGGATTATAGGATTTATCTTTGGTATTGCTTCGTTAGCACAAGTACTTCAATTAAAAAAAACTGTGGACGATTTAAAAAAAAATATTGAAGATTTAACCTACTTATATCTTTAGAGATTTAGTAGCTTTAGGGATAATTTAAATTCAATTAAAATGAACTCAAATACTGTAATATTTGAAAAAAAGTGGGTTGATAGGTTGATACCATTAAGGTTTAAAATAAACTTTTGGCTTTTAAAACAACTAGGTTTATTCGGTTTCGGTTTTTTTGCCTTTTTGATAGGAGCGGGAGCAACTGTAATTATATATGAGTTTTTTCTATAGAGATTTAGCTTTTAAGTTTAGAGCTTTAAGTAACTCTTTTGCTTTTGGTTTAATTATATTAATAGTTATATCAGCTCTTACAGAAACGTATTAAAGTGTTTCTCTGTATATATCTTTCTCATCATCAAAAGAACGTTTTCTTCTTGTATAGGTTTCCCTATCTAGTACAGTTCTCCAGGATTCATCAAGATGCTGGGTTTTATCCAATTCGTAAACTTGGTTGTCTAATGTTCTTGCAGCATTTTGCATTAACCCTGTTTCTTTAATGTGCTTTAGAAGGCTTATATAGGTTCTTATTATATCATATTGCCCTAATACATCCAAGTGTATGTAATCAAGTCTCTTTTCATCTATTGTAGAGTATGAAGCTATTGAACCTTTTCTTGATTTATTACCTATTAATGCACTTTGGTCTGATAATGCAACTCCTAATGTGTCGGCTGTTGATGTAAACGTGTGTCTGGTTGATTTAAAACTGTTACCTAATATCTTTGTTAATCTACCTTGTAAAAAATCAGCGTATAAATCCCACTTTCTTTTATTGGTTAATCTATCCCACTTAAATAGTTTTAAGCCATCATCTTCATTTACTTCATCTGGTCTATTAATCCGTATAACTTCTTTTAAGAGTTCGTTTATACTTAATGTAGGATAAGCGTTAATTAGTAACGTAAAGGTTCTTGCAGCAGTCTTTGTCCGCTTTAATTCAATGTGTATAGGCGTATCATATCCTTCAATATCAAAATCGTAGATATAATCGGCAAGGGGAAAATCTTCAACTAATAATTTATCACTTACTAAAGTAACATCTTGCCCATCTAAACCCCTTAAACAAAAACTGTAAAGCCAAAACAAAAATGCTTCTAACCTTTTAAGTGAATTAATTTTTTTAATTGCGTTGTTAACGGATTCAATTTTAACAGGTCGTTTTAGCTTTTTATCTTCAGTTTGATAATACTTTTCAAAATACTTATCTCTAAATTCATTTGAATCGTAATCCTTTAGAACGGTATTTAATTTCTTTAGATATTCTGTTGTGGTATTCTTGCTTGTAGTGCTATACAAGGCTCTTACTATCTCATTAGTGTACGTTTTGAAGTAAACCATCTTAATAGGCAGTAGGTGGCTTAGTTTAGCTACTTGTAGTGATGTTTCAAGTTTATTAAATATAGCGTTATACTTTTCGGTATTGTAGTCTTTGGGTTTAGAATTTAAAAACTCCTTTTCAAAGAAATCTATTAATTCTGGACTATCTGAAATGTGATAATGCTGGATTTGTTTTAATGCATCTACAGGTAATATCTCCTGAAGGTTAAGTTTATCTATAAGTTCTTGTCTCTTTCTGGATAGTAACTTAAACTTATTTCTGTATTCTTTAAATTCTTGTCTACTCTTTACTTCTTTCTTTTTTACATCCCAACAATTAGCAGGAATAACTATATCAGTTTTGGAATAAGAGTATTTACCTGAACCAAACTTGTGTCTAACCCAAAGTGATAAATTGCCATTAGCTAATGGTCTTGTGTATATAGTAAGGTTGTGAAATGACCTTTTCATACGACTAAGCTACAAATCGTAACCTAATTGTAACCTTATTAGTAAAAAAATGTGTTAACAAGGAATGTTAGTAAAAACCCCTTAATCTGCTAAAAGTTTTGATAATGCAAGTGTTAAGGGGGGTTGACATTGAGCCAGCGAGCAGATTTGAACTGCCGACCTCTTCCTTACCAAGGAAACGCTCTACCCCTGAGCTACACCGGCAAAAAAAGAGAGCGAGAGACCGGGTTCGAACCGGCGACATTCAGCTTGGAAGGCTGACGCTCTACCAACTGAGCTACTCTCGCATTTTAAAACCTTATAAAGGTTAGGTTGTGGGGAGAGCAGGATTCGAACCTGCGAAGACGTAGTCAGCAGATTTACAGTCTGCCCTCGTTGGCCGCTTGAGTATCTCCCCAGAGTATTTCAATAAACAAGAATGATGATCTTGAATGAATCGACAACGTATTCGATTCTTTTTTCTTTGAGCCGATGGAGGGACTCGAACCCACGACCTGCTGATTACAAATCAGCTGCTCTAGCCAGCTGAGCTACATCGGCTTTTATTAGTATAAAACCACGTTCTTTCGAATCGTGTGCAAATGTAGATATTTATTTTTTTTGATTCAAACGAATTGAAGAAAAAAATATGAATTATTTGATAATTTCTTTATGCTTTTTCAAAACACGTTCTGCGGCCCTGACATTCAAATCAATAGCCTCCTCAAAGGATTTACATATTTTCTTCACTACAACATCATCTCCTACAATTCTTAGTTTAATCTCTGCAAACTTATTTATTCGATCAGAAGCATTCTCTACTTTGAATGTAACTTCTGCACTTAAAATTTTATCATAGAACTGTTCTAGCTTTTCAATTCTCTTTTTTGCGAATTCAATTAATTTAACGTCTGCTGTGAAATTGATGGATTGGATGTTGATTGTCATAATTATTGGAGTTTAAATTAAAACTATTTTTCAGTTCCTCTGGGATGTGCCTCAGCATAAACCTGCTTCATCTTATCAATACTGGTATGCGTATAGACTTGAGTAGCTGCTAAGGAAGCGTGCCCTAAAAGTTCTTTCACCGCATTTAAATTTGCTCCTTTGTTTAGTAGGTGTGTTGCAAAACTATGTCGGAGAATGTGCGGACTTCGTTTAACTTTTGTAGACACTTTACCAATATAATCATTTACCGTTTTGTAAACAAAATTCTCTGAAATATTTTTACCCTTTTCAGACTGAAGAAAGTTACCCTTTAAAACATAGTTTGAATTTTGCTCTGCTAAACTAAAAAAATTCTTCATCGAATTATGCAAAGAATCTAACATCGGTATTATCCTTTCTTTATTTCTTTTACCTAAAACACGGATGGTTTTAGAATCAAACGAGACATCGCTTTGCTTAAGCGATATTAACTCAGCACGACGCATCCCTGTTCCATACAAAAGCTCTATTACACTTCTTTGCAACCAACCCTTGTAAGAATCCTCAAAATGATCTCCTTCAAACAACTCTTTCATTTCTTTTTCTGAAAAGGGAATTTGTACTTTCTTGGACTGCTTTAGTGGAATGTGTTTTCGAAGAGGAGATATTTCAATAACCTCTAGTCGCAATAAAAAATTGTAGTAAGACCGTAATACTGAAATTTTACGATTAACTGTTCGGTTGCTTTTTCCTTTTTCTACCAATGCTACTACCCAAGAGCGAATATATGTATAGGGGGCTTTATCAATATCAGTGTCATCAAAATTATCTTTACAGAATTGCTCAAAGTTAAGCAGATCATTAGAATAGGCGGTTTGCGTATGTAACGAATATTTACGTTCATAGGTTATGTACTCTATATATTTGGGTATGGACATAAAAAAACGTTGTTACTCAAAGTTATAAAACTTTAAACAACAACGTTTATATTTTAAGCAACAATTAAAATTAAAGAGCTTCTGAGTCTCTCAATTTTTGGATGTATTGTGCTTTCTGAATTTTTACTCTATTCTTGACAGAAGGTTTTGCAAACTGTTTACGAGAACGTAGCTGACGCATGCCTCCAGTTTTATCAAATTTACGTTTAAAGCGCTTTAAAGCTCTATCGATATTTTCACCTTCTTTAATTGGTATAATTAACATAATAATGCACCTCCTTTCGTTAAAATAGTAGGCAAATATAAGCAACCTTTTATATAAATCTAATTTTTATTTACTTAATCTTTCAAGAGTTCTCTTGAGATTACCAGTTTCTGAATTTCAGTTGTTCCCTCGCCTATAGTACAGAGTTTTGCGTCTCGATAAAACTTTTCGACAGGATAGTCTTTTGTAAACCCATAGCCTCCGTGAATCTGTAGGGCTTCGTTGGCAACTTTAACACAAACTTCAGAAGCATACATCTTTGCCATTGCCCCTATTTTAGTTATATTTTTGCCTTGGTTTTTATCAAAAGCTGCTTTGTGTAAGAGCAATTCAGAAGCTTCAATTTCTGTAGCCATTTCGGCTAGTTTAAACGAAATTCCCTGAAAAGAACTGATCGGCTTTCCAAACTGTTTTCGTTCTTTTGAATACTGAAGTGCTGCTTGGTAAGCTCCTTTAGCTACCCCTAAGGATAACGCTCCAATTGAAATCCGTCCACCATCTAATATTTTCATTGACTGAATGAATCCTTCGCCTACCGCTCCCAATCTATTTTCGTCTGATATTACGCAGTTATCAAAAACCATTTCTGCAGTTTCTGAAGCACGCATACCCAATTTATCTTCTTTTTTTCCAAAACCAAAACCAGGAGTTCCTCGCTCTACAACAAAAGCGGTCATACCTCGACTGTCTCCTTTTGCTCCATCACGAGCAATAACTACAGCAATATGTCCACTTTTTCCATGGGTTATGAAATTCTTAGTTCCGTTCAACACCCAGGTGTCTCGTACTTTTTTGGCGGTGGTGTTCATACCTTTTGCATCGGATCCTGTATTGTGTTCTGTAAGCCCCCAAGCACCAATATGTTCTCCAGAAGTTAATTTAGGTAGCCATTTTGAGCGTTGCGTATCGTTTCCAAAAAGGTAAATGTGGTTAGTGCAAAGCGAATTGTGAGCTGCTACAGAAAGTCCAATGGAGGGATCTACAATAGATATTTGTTCTATTACAGAGATATACTCATGATAGCCTAAGCCTGAACCTCCGTACTCTTCTGGAATTAAAACTCCCAAAAAACCTAGTGCTCCAGCTTGACGCATTACATCAATTGGAAAGTGCTGACTTTCATCCCATTCTTTTATATATGGTTTAATATATTTAACTGCAAAATCTCTTGCAGAATCAGTAATCATGTCTATTGACTCTGAGGTCTGATGTGAGAAGGAGTTTTCAATCATAGGAGATTTATTTACTACAAATATAACGCTAATCTTTCTAATTTCAAGGAATCAAATTCAGGTTCATTCCGAAGACTTTTCAACGTTATTTTTTTGTTTTTTGTTTGGAGTCCTATAATTTTTTTCTCTTCTTTTTTTGTTAAAAATGGAATCCTAAAAAGATCCTCCATAGTAGCCTCAGCTAATACTATTTTATTGCATTTAGCGGGAGTCAAAATTTGATATTGACTCTTTATCTTGCTGATCACCAAACTGTCTAGCCCATAAACCTGATTGAGCTGTTCCATAAGGTCAAATCCTTTAATACTGGCTCGATATTTAACGATTCACTTAGAAAGAACTGCTCCGGTTCCGGGAATTTCTATAAGCTCCTCGGCTGTTGCTGTGTTAATATCTTTTATTACTGAAACATTTAGATCCTTAGCTTTTAGCTTCTTCGAAGTTACCCATTCAGGGAATTTAAAATAAGAGCTGTATTTTATAATCCAATCCGACGAAACTTGAGTAACCGCTTTGAATTCCGCAATGGAATTTGCGAATTTTCCTGAATTTCGAAACCGATGCAAGCGCTCAATTTCTTCTAAAGAAAGATCTAATTGGTAGCCTTTTGATAAAGATATGTAGTTTGGATTGAAAGGATAAATTTGATCTTTTCTTTCTCGTTGTTTCAAAGAATCAAATTGCTCCTGTAAAACAAAATCAAAAGCCATAATGTCCCTTGGCTCATTCTGAAGAGAGAAAAATTCAAGATAGATCTGAAAACCTATCAATATTGAAAACAAAAAAAGCCATACGCTTTGTTCGAAACGAACGAAAAGCGAATGACCTTGTTTTTAACGTCTTTATATTTTAGCCTCTATCGTACGAATCGCTTTTATAAATTTATTTAATTCTTCTTTTACTTTTGGAAAAAGGAGAAGTAATCCAATCATGTTAGGAAATACTAATGCAAGAATCATTGCATCTGAGAATTTAATTACCGCATCTAAAGTAGAAGCCGCACCAATAATCACAAATAATAAAAATATGATCTTATACACTAAATCAGCCTTTTTTCCTTTACCAAAAAGATATTTCCAAGATTGCAAACCGTAATAAGACCAAGAAATCATTGTGCTAAATGCAAATAAAACAATAGCAATTGTAAGTATGTAAGAAAATCCTGGGATAACAGAATCAAAGGCTCTAGAAGTTAAATCTACACCTCCTAGACTTTCACCAGATCCATTAAGAATTACATTACTACCTTCCACGGAACCATACTTAAAAACACTTTCTAGATTAGATCCATCGATATTAAAGAAAATAATTACTAGAGCAGTCATTGTGCAAATCACTACAGTGTCAATAAACGGCTCTAATAGAGCTACCAATCCTTCTGAAGCTGAATATTTTGTTTTAACAGCTGAG
>Ga0307995_1002553_pt1 | contig 10536 bp, 11 predicted proteins | sample EllFjometagen262_FD_203132 | JGI IMG/M metagenome (GOLD analysis project Ga0307995, IMG submission 203132) | Marine microbial communities from Ellis Fjord, Antarctic Ocean - #262 | ecosystem: Environmental > Aquatic > Marine > Unclassified | place: Southern Ocean | collected 2014-11-02
ACAGGCTTCCTAACGACATTTGGTGGTAACTAGTAAAAAAATTAAAAATAAATGAATCTCAAACAAGTACCATATAATATAAGCGACAAAGAAAATATTATAGATTTAATTAACTATAACTTTGATCAGCTATTCGCTAACTCATACGGTGCGGCAGGACCTACGGGTTCAGGCGGTGCGCTAGGTTTAGTAGGGTCGGTCGGTGATATCGGTGGGGTTGGAGCAACGGGACCTTCAGGTGCAGCGGGCGATACTGGTATATCCGGTAATTTAGAGTGGTCTACTGGTGTTGTTGCGTTTGGTGATAGCAGTATAGTAGTACCGAAATCTACAACATCACATAACATTAAAGCTACTGTACTGATAGGTAGTACTTCAACTACAGACATAGAAAATGATGATTACTCTCTAAACATTACGGGAGTGAATGCTAGCGGGACTAGCCAAATCTTCAGCTCTAACATACAATTATCATCACCAGGTTCTAGCTCGTATTTTGACATATCTCTACGTGAGGACGTTCTACGCCTTGGGTTTGATTCTTCTGGGACGTCTAATGTTTTAAAGTTAAGAACGAAGAACGGTATAATATTCAAATCAAGTACAGGCGCAGATGTCGCAAAGTTCAACGATGGTGACACTGTTATTTATAAAGATATAATTTTCAGGGATAGTGTATCTCTTGGCTCATCTACATTCACTGATGATGTCGGTACATTACACCCAAATCGCGGGCTAACGCTTGACTCGAGTTTAGGTACTCTCTCTGATACATTCTTAGTTAAATCTATAGACAATCAAGGCTCGTTACAGACAGTCGACACGGGGACAATGGGTACTGGTGTTAAGGTCGGTACAGTAGTGCCACTGCACCATAATTTCTTTACTCACCTTAATTTCGAGAGGTCATATGAGCCAGCAACTCAGATTAATGCGGGTTTAGAGGATTGGGAAACTCAATTAGGTAAAGGAAAAACAGGGACTGACTACGAGAATTGGTATATATGCCACGGATACACTTGGTATAATTTAGCAAGTAACGTAGCATTCAATACACCCGACAGTGCACTACGGACGTTTAACTCGGATTCTTCGACTGCTGTTTTAGAAAGTGATACGAGGAAAAGAATATCAGGAGGAGGGAGGAGCAGATTATATGATTCTACTGGTTCTTCAACTTCTCATGGTTCCGGTAACTTCTCTTGGAAAAAAATGGAGACCTCAGTAAATCCAGCATGGATTGACGACAGTAACGGCAGTAGCACATCGCATAATGAATTTCCTTTTAATATCGTAGTATTACACCATATAATATACCTAGGTCGCGATGATCTGTCATGGAGGTTTACAGATACCGAAAACAAAGGAAACACGGCTGCTACATCACCGGCATATATAGAAGAAGAAACAACATACAATTGGTTTAACGCCCAATTTACGCCTAACGTTGATCATGGTGGTTGGCTAGGTCCTGGTATGCGCGCAACACCTAGTCCTAATTACCACTATTACAGTAGACCCACGAATCTATATAGGAAATATTTACCATCTGGTCAAAATTCAGCAAAAATTATAACTAGCGGTGTGGGTCCGTTATATATGAGTCCTGGTAGAATGGCGCCTACTGGAATCTATAGAGTAACGGAGGATCCGCTAAATCAGTCATCCGCTGGTTATTACTATGCACAGTTCACGTGGACGCTAGAGACTATGACGTTCTCGAACGTTACGTACTCATCAGTACAATAATACAAATAAATTGAAAATATATAATAGATGGTAACACTTAAAAATATAGTATACGACGAAGACAATCCTAATGCGATAATTGATTTAATTAATTTTAATTTTGATCAATTAGTTAAAAATGGACACGGTCCCATAGGTGCCGCTGGTAATGTAGGTACCGCTGGTGTTACTGGCGTACAGGGCGCTGTTGGTACTATTGGTGTTACAGGGTCTATTGGTGTAGTTGGTTCGACAGGTATTGCAGGATCTGAGATGTGGGTTGACGACACTACTTCCGTTGTTAATACTAATATACTTAAACCTATTCAGTTGCAGACACATTCTAATCTTCCTAATGTAGTTATTGGCGGGGATTTAACAAACAATAGAGCTCAGCTTTCTGTCAGTAGGAACTTAGTGGATATGGCTTCTACTTTAAGGCTAACTAATACCCCGAATAATCTTGATAGGTTTTTTGATATGACATTAGATAACGGTTCTATGTTAATGTCATTTGATGTGGACTCAGCCGCTAGTGCTATAACAATACAATCGAATGATACAAATCTTTACGATTCTGTAGACTCTGAGCTTTTTGCGAAATTCTCACAAAACATTGTGGATTTTAAAAAAAATACAATAATAGATAGGACTGTTACCTTGCTGTCGGGCGCTAGATTTGAATCACAATCACCAGCACAGGACGACATCATTGTTGCTATTGATGAAACAGGTAAACTAGGCTGGGCGGACACAACGTCGCTGAATAGTAATGTTGCTATGGGTAGTATAGTTCCTATTCTTCCTTCTGAAATTAAAGCCGGTAACTTTGAGATGTCTCATAACAGTAATACTGCTAATAAAACAGGCAGGGGTATTGGTTTATTCTCAGGCTGGTATATATGTCACGGTTATACTTGGTTTAAAAATGACGTAGGGGGTATACCCGGTAAAGCGTATTATACACCTAGATTTAACTTTGATTATGGCGGTAAGACTCTTATAAACAAAATGTACACTTCGTTTAAATCGGGATCATCATATTTAACTACAGTTATCGTGCCTGATGCGTATTCATATAACGTAGGTGCAAAAACACACATGAAGAGTGTAAATTGGAAAGTGAAGGTAGATGAGTCACTCACAGAGGGTGCCCATGCAACAGCATCTGTTCATCAAAATATAGTTTTAGGTGACCAAACACATATAGTCTTCCTAGGAAGAACAGACCTAACGTGGAGATTCGTCGACGTTTCTTCATTCACGGAGAAGCATTACATATACTACGTAGAGGCACCTATAAATGCCAATGGAATTTATTGGATTCAGCTTTGGTTCTTCTCCATCCCGGCTTTCAAGATAAGGAGTCAAATGATGACCGGAACTATAGGAGGGTCAGATGATGACGATGACAATAATATAGGGCCTAGGATACTACCAAGTTCCCTTCAGGTCACGCCACAAAAGGAATTTAGAATATACCAGGATTCCTTGCTGAATTCTTGGATAGATACAACTAAACCAATATATGAGAGTGATGGTCTTTTAGCTAGGAAAGGATGGTACGGCTCAAATCATAATTATTCGCCGCCTTCTGGTCAATCTAAAAACTATGGATATTGGGATGGTAAAGAATGGTACTACGTAAACTGGGGTACTGCGTTAACATAATATAAACACAAGATAAAAATAAGATAAATAATTAAATGGCTCAATCATCAAAATACGCAAGAGTAGACGAAGACGTCTTAGTAGAATTCATCTACCATGACCAGAGTGCTTTGGCTCTGGCTGAAATCGAGAATGACAATAACGGAAGTCAACTTAAGTTCTTGAATATAAATAATACAGCAGCGTCTCCAAAATATCTAGTTCATGAATTGGGAGGTAATGTAGTAAACTTTACAGTTAAGGTGTCTGGTACTTCTATTATTATAAACAACTTCGCAACCAGAGAACTTCAATTAAGAAACGGTAAAACGTATAAGTTTGATTTATCTGATGCTTCGATAGATAATATTGCAGGATTTGTAATAGCGAACGCATCGCTAACCGGGAATATACTAACATATATACCGTCAGTGAATGGTACTTACTCGTACGATTATACAGACACTGCTGGCGTTACTAACTTTACAAAAGGTGTTATTACTGTTGCTAATAAAGCTAATTCGCTGTATGCTGAACCTGTGCAACAGACGCATAATACTATCGAAACAGCAACAGGAGAGTCAGGAAAATACCTAGCAGTTCCTTCAACCAAGGCAAATCAGTTTGCTCTAATTGGAAATTCATTAAAATATCTAGACAGTACTGAATTCACAGGTACTAATTCTACAACCTTTAACACAGTAATACCAACAGGTACTGTAAACGAGGTATACTATGATACGATTAGATTACACCTTAGGACTGGTTATTCTTTCAATGGCAGAGGGTATGATGGTTTTTTACTTCAAGTAAAGTCTAGCAGGCTTGATGAGGTGGAGAATGTATTTACCTCACAAGTTTACCTAAATTCATCTAGTTTTGAAATTCAAAACCCTGCACCATTCACGATGGGAGACTCTATGTTCTCCAAATATATTGAAGTTAAAGTTCCTGCGTTAGTTCATATGTTTACTGCTAATGTAAACGATGAATTCCATAACAATTTCTATGGAGCAGTAGCAAGTACAACACAGTTAGACTCTACCTCTAACTACAAAATAAGTTTCAGTTTAATTTCTGAAACAATAACTACTAATATTAATGGTAGCGGAGGATTCTATGATCAGGATTTCATCAACATAGCTAGTACTACTGATTTAGTGGTTTCGCAGGTAGATGAGTATTCTGGTATTTCAGTAAGCGTAACAGAACCTGCTGAAAGGGATTATTTTGAAATAAATGGTTTATATAACGGTGGTTTGGCTGGGTTTGCTGGTTATGTTAATGGGAGAATACAACAGACTTCGGATGATATTTCAGTATTCTATGAGATAGAGGTATCAGAACAAGTAAGTACTAATTTTATAAAAACATACAAAACGACATTTGTTCACGTCTCAGACTTCGATACTCCTGTTATGTTTAGGCCTGTTATTATGAATGCTGGTATAGCTAGTTCTTTTCAACTTAGGGTAACTATGAGAATATACAACGAGACCGACAACACACAAATAGTAAAAGTAGGTACTTTAATATATGATAGGCCTAAGAAATACGGAGTACAAATGGAAAAGATACAGATTTCTGGAGGAACCACAAACCCTGTAATCTACAATAAATTGCCAAACACTGCTGTAAATAGAGAACTTAATTCATTTATAAACTCAATTAGACCTGACGTCGGTGAGACTAAGTATGTTACCGTAGCATTAGACAAGTATAATGTAGTTGCAGCAAGTAACGAATTGGTTGGAAATTCTGCTGATGGAATTTCACTGGGAGACGCAAAATTTAAGGCTGAAGGTAAATGCGAACTTAGAATAACTGGAGCGTCGAACACTCTTGTTAGGTTTACACTAGCTAATTTGATTGATGGAGATTATAGAGCGCTTGATTTAGTTGGCGCGGATAACATAAAGTTGGTAATAGACACTGGTTCTAAAAAATATTGGAGATCACACGATCCTACGTTCCCGGGTATTAACCTTTCGAATGGTGAGGTTATGTTTAAAGTAAGTTCGTGGTTTGCTAGGAAATTTAATGGAATAGGATCTACAGGAACCTTCTATATTACATTAGTCTACGGTAGCAACAAATCAAGCATGCTGTACAACGGAAAAGTCAAGATAATATAAATGATATTAAATAGCAGAAATAATTTATTCAACTTTAAGTTTAATAGGAATTTTATCCCGAAAGAGGTTGCAGATAAATATAGGAAGTATTTGAATAGAATGCCAGGTAATATAATGACAGAGCCAATTGATTTTGTAAATTATAGTATACAGGGCGTAAGTATACCTGGAATTGCGTTTGATCCGATAGAGCAATCTCCGAATGATGGAACGAAAACATATCATAGAGGTTCTATACCTATACAGAATACGATAGCAGATAGACAAGTAACTGTGGAGCTTCAGTTGTTAGATGGTTATATAAACTATTGGATTCTGCAAGACACTCTACTTTATTATTATTCAAAAGCAAATAAGAAGCCGTTTTTAGAAGATTTAAAACTTCAGATAATGGATGCTGAGGGTATTCATGTTATGAGTGCTATATTCGAGAAGCCTATAATGAATGAGATATCTGAACTTGAATTAAACATGAGTTCTAATGTAGCTGAATTTGCAACATTTACATTGAACTTCTACTACAATAAATTTAACATTAAGTTAGAAATAGATTAAGATATATACTAATATGAAAACATTTGAACAATATTTAAAAGAAGGAGAATTAACAGACGGCGACGTTAGTATGTTAAAAGAATCTCTACAGACTGAGTGGACTCCTGAACTTGAAGAAAAGGTAGACATAGCACTTGAAGGATTCGTAAAGCAATATGCAAACGAAGATGGAACTTACGATATTGATAAGTTTGACTATGATGCAACTAACGAAGGTTTCTTTGGTTCAATATTTGGAGGACTTGCTGGTTTTGCTCTTGGTAAAACAGTTGGGAAAATGATAGCAAAGGTTCTTGGTATAAGTAATAAAGGAGTTATGTATGAAATGCTAACGTCAAGATTAGTTGGAGCTGCATTAGGAATCGCATTAGGTAAGAAAATATAAATTAAATTAAAATAAATAAAATTATGAAGCTAACAGAACAAAAACTAAGAGATATTATTAGAAAAGAATTAATTTCCCTAAATGAAGGAGCTTACAAGAAAAACGATAAGGGTAGTATGTTAACTTCTATTATTAAAGCTAAATCAGCTCAGGACTATGGATTGGATAACTTGATAGTACTACATAAAGATATAAAGAAAGTATTCACAAGCAAGGAAAACAAGCAAGAGCTATTAAGTGATCTTAACAACGTAATTGAGTATATGAAAAAGGCAGATAAATTCAAAGATACGGGAAACGATAATACAATTGCAATGGTTGAAAAGTATTGGAAACAACTTTCAGGTCAAACGGTAGATAGAACCCAAAAAACAATTACAGAATCTGTAGTTAATGAAGGTTTCTCTACATGGGAAATTGAATTTGGAAGAGGTAAAGTATCTGGTACAGATTATCATGCAGCAGGAAAAATCACAGTTAAGGCTAGAAATACAGTAGAAGCTATTAAAAAAGCAGTTGCTCAAGTTGGTAGTAAAGATGACTGGATGGCTGTTGATATTAAAAATCTAACTAAGAAATAAAATATATGGCGATACAATTATCATATACTAGTTTACAGGGTGTGGTAGCTACTACAGCATACCATCAAATAGTAAGAGTGGATTATCTTGTGGATAATTCGCCAAACTGCAGAGCTACGGTAAGGGTGTATAAAGACAAAACAGCTAAAAGCACTGGATACGAACCATTGGATGAAAATATAATTAAATTTGATTTGACGTTCGGTGGTAAATCACCCGATCCACTAGCACAGGCATACACTGCTATCAAAAAAGTAGAAACAGTTACTGATTCAAGAGGGAAAAGTAAACCAGTAAACTATAAAACCGGCCCAAGAACGGATGTTTAAAATTAAAAAGTAAATAAAATGAACGAACAAAAATTAAGAGACCTTATAAAGAGTAATATCTCTGAGGTATACGAAGAATTAAATAACGAATCTAATAATATAGTAGAAGTTAAAGAAGCTATTGTATTAACTGAAGACGAAATCAATGAGAAGATTGAGGTTTTGAATATCAATGAAGGTCAATTTTCATGGATGACTCAAGATACTGGTCAGCAAATTGGTTCAGAAAAGCAAAACACTATAGTAGTTTACATGCATGATGATAAAGGTGAATCTTGGAAAGAAACTGGATATGAAGGATATGGCGTATTTGGAGGACTTGATTACTATGCATTACTTGCTAAGATGAACGGATACGAAGAAGATAGAGGTGATGGAATTGATATCGCATTTGGTAAAAAGAAATCTAAGACAAGTAAGAAAACTTTATTCCCTGCTTTAACATCTTCTAAGAAGTTAAAAGGAAATCACGATTTCACCAAAGAGCCTGAATCTGATCCAGATCAATCATGGTTCCAAGAAGAGGAAACAGATTGGAGATACGATAACTAACAAAATCAAAACTATGAAACTAACAGAACAAAAACTAAGAGAAATCGTAAGAGAAGAATTAACTTCAATTAACGAGGGACGATCCCCTAATGAGGAAGCATTAATAGTGAGTAGGAAAAAAGCATTAAAGCTATTATTATCGCTACAATCTCAATTTGATAAATTAAAAGGTAAGGCGTTAAAGATAGAAGAAACATATCTACATGATGGAGGTACCGGATATATGGGAGGTGTTGAAGAACAATTTTCTAGCGAATGGTTTAAAGATACTATACAATATCTAGAAGTTACTACAACTAATAATTTCGAAGACTAACCCTTTAAACAAGAACACCTATGAATTTTGTTGCGATTGATTTTTCAATAAACTCGCCAGGAATCTGTACATATAACGATGAGACTAGTAAGTTCCATTTTATAAGTTATATTAAAGAAAAGTCTGGAACCAAAAAAGAACAAAAACTACAAGAAGAAATCTCGTTGCTTAATGACGTCACACTCGTTAAACAGCCAGATTTTTCTTCGTCTACTGATTTTTCTAGTATAGAGCTTCTTAAGATTAGACGCTTCGATACCATGTCTAACCAGATAATTAACCTCATTTTAAATATTTGTACAGATGGCAGTGGATTTACCATTGCTTTTGAAGGCTCGTCTTATGGGTCCAAAATGGGCACGAATAACCTTATTGATATGGCGGCTGGAGCAGCAATATTAAAGATGAAAATGCTTAATGTTCTTAGACCTGTCGATATATTAACGATAGCTCCAACCACAATTAAAAAGTTTGCTGGAAAAGGTAACTGGAATAAGCGTGAAGTCTGGAATTCCTTTGTCGAGAACAGAAATGAAAATGAAAGCATTGAGACCTCAGAGTTTTTTAAATTCTGCGATGGCTTAGTTGATGCTGACGACAAGAAGGTCCCGAAGCCATTTGATGACCTTGTAGATGCTTTCTTTTTGTGTGATTTAATTGCTGGAAGAAATATCTAAAACCCTTTTAAAACTAATAAAAAGAAAGCTTAAATAGGTCAACTAGCCTTGCTATCTTACCCCCACCTTAAAGACTTAAAGGTTATATAAGCATTCTCACAGTTTGTTTCACATTCTATGAAAAATAATTAAAAAAGTTTTGAACAGTGACTCAGATAACATAAAAATAAAGATATATAATAAGTATTCAGAGTATGAAACATTTTTAAAACTCTCTATATAATAACCAAGTTAACGACAAATAAACAATTAACCAAACTAAACAATTTAAAAGATTATGAAAGAATTTGACATTTTCAACCTGAATATCGCAGACGTCGATACTCACGAAGTAAAAAGTAAATCAGCAACAAGCGACATTTACAAGCCTTCAGCAGATGAAGGAAAGGATGGAGTATATAAAGCGCTAATACGTTTTGTACCTAATCCAACAAACCCAAGAAACTCTCTTATTAAGAAGTACGTTCATTGGCTAACAGTGCCTAATGGTGATGGAAAAATCGTAGATTCCCCATCAACTATTGGAGACAAGTGCCCAATTGCAGAAGCGTTCTTTAAATTACGTAAATCTGACTCAGCAGTTGACAGAAAGATGAGTGATAGATTAAAACGTAGAGAGCAGTATTATTCTTTAGTGAAAATCATTAAAGATCCTCAGAATCCAGAATCAGAAGGTACTTATAAAGTATTTAGATTCGGATACAAGATTAAAGAGAAAATCGAAGAAGAAACTAAACCAGCTTTCGGTGAGCCAACTCAGATTTTTGACCTATTTAATGGTAAAAACTTTGAATTAATCATCACAAGACAGGGAGATTTCAATAATTACGATAAGAGTAAATTCTCTGCAAGTACTTCAGCTATTACAATGTCTGGAGAACCTGCTGAAAGAAACGAAGAGTCTATGACAGCAATTAAAGCTGAATTAGATACTGCGCCATCTCTTGAGCCATACGAATATAAGCCATGGAACTCAGAAACTCTTGACTTCGTAAATACAGTATTAAGACAATACTTAAGTCCTGGAACTTCTATTGATACTGTTGTTAATACTACTACAACCAAACCAAAGGTAGTAGAAGCTAAAACAACGGAAGCAGTAGCTCCAACTACAAATGCAGCAAAAGTCGATTCGAGTGATGATTTAGATTCATTCTTAGACGATTTAAACATATAAGCTAAATTAACCGTCGTTAACTTATTAGCTTTAAGAATTAGGACGCTGGGAAACTGGCGTCCTTTTTACCTTTAAAATGGAACAAACAAAAAACATATCAGAAGAATTAAAAACCAAGGTTAGAGTCATGGTTAAACAGGTCGTTGTCAAAGAGCACAATAGTCCTGATAAAAGCATGATTAAAGAAATGCCAGGTCGTTTGACTATTGCATGTCCTTATTGTGGCGATTCGCATAATGATACGCATAAGAAAAGAGGTAATTTATATTGGACGACTCTACAATACCATTGTTTTAATTGTGGTATTCATACTGACGTTTATGGTTTATTAAAAGACCACGGAGTAAACTTTAAAGATAAAATGGATTCGATCAGTGTTATTGAATATATCAAGTCTAATAAAGTTGCTATCAATGATGTAAAAACGATGCAATATGGTATCTTTCAAAAG
>Ga0307995_1002554_pt1 | contig 10532 bp, 9 predicted proteins | sample EllFjometagen262_FD_203132 | JGI IMG/M metagenome (GOLD analysis project Ga0307995, IMG submission 203132) | Marine microbial communities from Ellis Fjord, Antarctic Ocean - #262 | ecosystem: Environmental > Aquatic > Marine > Unclassified | place: Southern Ocean | collected 2014-11-02
TTTTTTGAACAAATTCTGTTCGCAAGACAATTTTAGTTTTGTTGATTTTACAATCAATCTCATCTTTGTTATCAGTTAAGCGAATGTTTTTAACGACCACGCCTCTTTTAAGAGTTATTCCAGCATCTTTAACCTTTAGGCCTTTGGCAAGCTTTATTGAGCTTCCGTCCTCAAGATTATTGCCATTGGCATCAGTAACGGTCATAGGAGTCATTTTATCAAAGATACACCGAAAAGCCTAAGAAACAAAGGCCGACTCTATTTGTTAAAGCGCTATTGATAAGAAAGATAAATCAGTGCTTAAGGAACTTAATTTTGTAATAAGAAACTTTGAATATCAGCCCTAAGTTGCTCTATTTCTAATTGTAAGGTCCCGTTATATATTCCACGAAGACGAAGTTGTTTGTCTACCAACAAAACATGTTCCGTATGTAAAAAATCACTGCTGTCTTTAGTAAAACCCAACTCTTCTTCTGCAAAATATGACCCTCTCGCTAGAGCATAGACAGACGCAGTTTCTCCAGTCAGAAAATGCCATTTGAAAAAAGAGGCCTTTTTGGAATAAAGAGCAATTCAATGACCTAGTCGTTAAGTTTTAAAACAGCCATAAATGCCTGTTGTGGGATTTCAACATTTCCTATTTGGCGCATTTTCTTTTTCCCTTTTTTCTGTTTTTCTAAAAGCTTACGTTTTCTGGAGATATCGCCTCCATAACACTTAGCGGTTACATCCTTACGAAGAGCTTTTATAGTTTCTCTTGAAATTATTTTTGCTCCAATGGCCGCTTGTATTGGAATATCAAACTGTTGACGAGGAATAAGCTGACGTAATTTTTCACACATTTTTTTTCCAATATTATATGCGTTGTCAGCGTGAATTAAAGCAGAAAGCGCATCTACAGGGCTTGCATTTAACAAAATATCCACCTTTACCAGCTTAGATGAGCGCATTCCAATAGGAGAATAATCAAACGAAGCATAGCCCTTAGAAACGGTTTTAAGGCGATCGTAAAAATCAAAAACTATTTCCGCCAAAGGCATATCAAAAGAAAGCTCTACGCGCTCAGGGGTGAGGTAGGTCTGATTGGTTATCTGCCCTCTTTTTTCAATGCAGAGGGACATAACATTTCCTACAAAATCAGCCTTAGTGATTATTGTCGCCTTAATATATGGTTCTTCAACTCGATCTAAACCAGAGGGATCTGGTAAATCCGAAGGATTATTTACTAAAATAACCTCATTCTTGTTTCTAACCGAATAAGCATGGTATGATACATTAGGAACGGTAGTGATGACAGTCATATTAAATTCACGCTCCAATCGTTCTTGAATTATTTCTAAATGTAACATTCCTAAAAAACCACAACGAAACCCAAAACCTAAAGCGGCAGAACTTTCAGGAGAAAAAACAAGAGAAGCGTCGTTCAATTGAAGTTTTTCCATTGAAGAACGAAGCTCCTCATACTCTTCAGTGTCCACAGGATATATCCCCGCAAAAACCATTGGTTTTACCTCTTCAAACCCTGAAACTGCATTTTGAGTTGGTTTTTCATGATGAGTAATCGTATCTCCAACTTTCACCTCTTTGGCTTCTTTGATTCCTGTAATTAGGTAGCCCACATCTCCAGCTTTTACCGTTTTTTTCGCCACCTGTGTTAGTTTGAGCGTTCCAACTTCATCAGCAAAATAAGTTTTTCCTGTAGCGATGAATTTAATTTTTTCTCCTTTATTAATGGAACCGTTAAGGACCCTAAAATAAGTTTCTACTCCTCTAAAGGGGTTATAGACAGAATCAAAAATTAAGGCCTGTAGAGGTTCGTTTACATTGCCTTTTGGAGCAGGAACACGATTAATAATTGCAGTTAAAAGATCTTCAATTCCTAAACCCGTTTTTGCAGAAGCAAGAATAATTTCTTCAGGAGAACACCCTAAAAGAGCAACAATATCATCAGTTACTTCTTCTATGTTGGCAGAAGGAAGATCAACTTTATTGAGCACAGGGATAATTTCCAAATTATTTTCTAAAGCAAGGTAAAGGTTGGAAATGGTTTGTGCTTGAATACTTTGTGCAGCATCTACAACCAATAGAGCGCCTTCACAAGCGGCAATTGACCTTGAGACTTCATATGAAAAATCAACATGGCCAGGGGTGTCAATTAAATTTAGAACAAAATCTTCACCTTCATGCGTATATTCCATTTGAATAGCATGTGATTTGATGGTAATCCCTCGCTCTCGCTCCAGGTCCATACTGTCAAGTAATTGGTCTTTTTTTTCACGCTCAGTTACTGTCCCAGTGAAGTCTAGAAGCCGATCGGCAAGTGTGCTTTTTCCGTGATCAATATGGGCAATGATGCAAAAATTTCGGAGGTGATTCATAAGGAGCCTTCTTTCTTAGCGAGGCAAAGATAACTATTTGTACTTTTGTAAAAGAAGATATGGCAAAAATAGGTAATATTGAAATAGGAGAATTTCCATTGCTTTTAGCTCCAATGGAAGACGTGAGCGACCCTCCTTTTCGAGCGTTATGTAAAGAAGGAGGCGCAGACGTTGTTTATACAGAGTTTATTTCAAGCGAAGGATTGATTAGAGACGCAGCAAAAAGCGTTCAAAAACTAGATATTTACGAAAAAGAACGACCAGTAGGTATTCAAATTTTTGGCGCCAATCTGGAATCAATGCTCCGGTCGGTTGAAATCGTAGAAGCTTCAAAACCGGATATCATTGACATTAATTTCGGGTGTCCCGTTAAAAAAGTCGTTAGCAAAGGAGCAGGAGCAGGAATTCTAAAAGACATCCCCCTAATGGTAAAGCTTACTGAGGCAATGGCAAAACATACGTCATTGCCTATAACTGTAAAAACGCGTTTAGGATGGGACGATTCCTCTATTAAAATAGTAGAGGTAGCTGAACGTCTTCAAGACGCAGGAGCAAAAGCTCTTTCTATCCATGGTCGAACTCGAGCTCAAATGTATAAAGGGGATGCCAATTGGCAGCTAATTTCTAACGTAAAAAATAATCAAAGAATGCATATTCCCATCTTTGGGAATGGAGATGTAAATACCCCTGAAAGAGCAAAAGAAATGAGAGATGAGTATGGCTTAGATGGAGCCATGATAGGAAGAGCAAGCATTGGGAACCCTTGGTTTTTTAATCAAGTCAAATATTTTTTAGAAACGGGAACTTATGCCGCACCACCTTCCGTTCAAGAGCGCGTTCAGTTTGCAAAACGGCATTTGGAAATGGCAATTGACTGGAAAGGAGAAACCCTTGGTGTCTTGGAAACACGACGCCACTATACCAATTATTTTAAAGGAATTCCCAACTTTAAATCCCTAAGAACAAGAATGGTAACGTCAAATGAGTCGGCTAAAGTTTTTGAGGTTTTGAACGAAATTACAGCTCAATTTTCAGATTACGAAATCGCATAATTCCGCACTTTTTTTGTTAACCCTCTTGTAGCCCAGGCCGTGCTAATTAATCCCAAAACGACGAGTGTCAAAAAAACAATCAGGATGTTTTTAAACTCAAAGATTACCGGATAGGCCATGTAAGTTCCGGGTACGTAAATAAAAGGAAACACTGACTGAAGAAGAACTAACCCTCCCCCAAGGATTACTCCAATAAAACCGCCAAAACCACAGATTATTAAACCGAGATTAAAGAAAATTTTATAGACACCCTTTGGCTGGGCACCAATAGCCAATAGAATTTTCAATTGACCTTTTTTGTCTAAAATCATCATTATCAATGCTCCAACCACATTGAATAGAGCTATAATCATTACAAGTGTAAAAATAAAATAGATTGCGAGATTTTCAACATTAAGCATCTTATGTAAAGCCAAATTCTGCTCTTCGCGAGAAATTAATTGAATGGGATCTTCAAAGTAAGGCATAAGTTTTCTTAAAAGGGTGTCTTTGTCTCCCTTAAAAGAAGTTTTTAATACTACAGAAGTATATCTATTTTTTGGAAGCTCAAGCAATTCCTGACCAAAGGCAAGGCTTGAAAAAACATATTTTTTATCTAAATCCTCACTTACTTGGTATAGGCCAGTGACAATACTTGGCTTTGAATTAAAAGGGTTTTGATTTAAAACAGAGCTTTTCTTTTTTTTGGGAACAGCAATATTTAAAAAAGAATTGTAATCAAAAACTCCAACGCTCATCTTTCCCGCAATTCCAAAACCTAGAACAACTTCTGAGCCTTCAAAAGAAAGCCAATCTCCTAACACCACTAGATCATGAATTTTTATTACTTGAGAATATTCTATAGGTACCGCCTTTAGATAGGCAATCTGATTTTTCTCTTTATATGATAAAAAGACTTTTTCTTCAATTTCAGGTACCGCAGCAATTATTTCTGGAATTGACTTAAGCTGAAAGAGAGCTTCAGAGCTGAGATTAAAATACTTTCCCTGTGAAGGTTTTATTTCAAAGTCAGGATCAAAAGCTTCACTAAATGAGAGACCAAAATTTTTTAGGCCGGCAAAAGCACTTAAAACAACAAATAAAGAGGCGGTTGAAACCACAACCATGAAAAAAGCAAAAGCATTTATCCGATTGATAACAGTTTGCTGACTTTTTGAGAAAAAATAACGCCACGCGATTTTAAGAGAATACGTCATTGTCCTTTAGGGTTATCTTTTTTGCCTTGACTCGAGAGCGTCGGGATTTTTGATTGGATTATCTCCTCGGATCAATTCTTTTTCAATAGAATCGATGTAGTCTAAAGAATCATCTAAAAAAAAAGTTAGTTCAGGAATTCTTCTTAATTGATTTTTCATGATTTGGGACAAATCATGACGTAGTTGAAATCCATTGGCTTTTATGCCCTCAAAGTATTTACTGGCGCTTTCTGTAGGAAAAATACTTAAATAAATTTTCGCAGAAGTTAGGTCAGAAGTAACATTGACTTTGGTGACAGAAACCATCAAGTTGCTAACGCTTTCCTCTCTAATCGCACCCTGCAATAAAGTTGCAATCTCATGCTGCAATACAGTATTGACTTTCTTTTGCCTAGGAGATTCTTGTTTATCCATTGAACAAAAATACGGATAAAAAAGGGCTTAAAAACGCCTCCACTTATAATCACCACTTAAACGAAAGGGGGCCAAGTATTTTTTGTTCCATTGATCAGGCTTAATAAGTGATAAAAAATCTTCTTTTTCTCCCCTATAAAGAGGATATGTTTCTTCCACAATAGGCTCAAATTTGAAACGAGCAAAACACACTTTTTGAGTATCTGCGGCAAAGGAAACAAAAGGCTTTATTTTTTTTGAAGGTCATCTAATTCTGCCTGAAATTATTGAGAGACTTTGTCTACATCTTTCTTTTTAAAAGCATCTATATTAGGAACTTGAATAACGGGACCACTCAAATTAGTAGAATAGGGGAGTAACTTCGAAATATAGCTTTTCGTGGTCTTGATCCCAAACAACAGTATCGGGTTTTTTCTTTTTAAAATGCTTTTTTTTCAAAGACAAGAGGAATCTTTTTTATAGAAGAGATTAGTGCATAAATCTAATTCTAAAAACGCGAATTCTCAAGCGAGCTTTCTTCTCTTTGGAGGGGACTATTATTTTTATTGGGACGAACAAGCAAATGATTTAGATCGACCAAATCAAATTGCGCCTGCAGGATCTGTTTCAGAAGAAGTTTACAACACGCATGGAGTGGGTGACACCGATTGCCTTGACTAGAAAACAAATGTATTTTCACATTATCCTTTAATCATTGGGTCTAACAAAGGCTTTTCTAATATGTTTATATAATTTATTACCATCGTTGTTGCAATAATATCTATTTCAACTAAAGCCGAAAATCATATACTTCTTTAACTAAACTATTAATTAGATATTTACTTAATTCATCATAATGTTCTTCATTACCATCGTCTAACAACAAATTTTCACTTAATCCAAATAGTTCCCCTATAGTATCAAATTGTTCTAAAACATAATGAGAATGGTTTCCGCTTTTAACTCTTAAATCTATTTCCTTTTTAAACTTCTCAATTTTATGAAAGGTTTCACTATCCATATTGTATTTTTTTAATTCTTAAGTATCGGGATAAAGGTACAACCACTTTTACCCATATCCACAAAGAAGTATAATCACCTAAAGCGTTTTTATCCCGTGTTCTTCTTCGTGAGATAGTTAGGTAAGTGCTTTTAAAAAGGTGGTCACGATTATATATTCGCATAGGCCTCTTTGCGCAACCTAATAAAATAGCTGGGGAAGAAGAATTCCTAGAAAAACGATAGCTAGAATATACATGATATTAAGTGTCTGTTTCATGATTTTCGGAGAGTTTAGATTACTCCAAAATGCTTTAAAAGATAGCAGGGAATTACTACTAGAAAAATGCCAGCAAGGATACTTAATAGAAGTTTTTTGTTGGTGCTCATCTTTATTGATTTATGGTTAGTTTAAAGACATCCTATTATTATGGATTTTGAACCAGGACAGAATTTAAGCAAAGGGAGACCAAACACTATTGGGGTTCAAAATCACTCTTTTTAGTCAAAAAAAAGAGTATCATCATATATGACAAAACATTAGAGTAATTCTTTTTGATTAAAACCTAAAGGATTATTAATCAGTTGTTTATAGTAAAAACTTATTGTATATTGAGATTAAAATACAATTACATGAAAAATTCTATTTATTTATTTATTCTGTTTGCTACTTTTTTATCTGTAAATTATTTTTATGGGCAACGACCCAATATTAAAAAAATCCAATTCAAATATATACAACCACCTAAAACACCGCTTTCAAAAAATATTAAATCATATACTTCTAGAGCTATTAACCAAACATCTTACTCATTACCTATACCTTTTCCTAGCCAAAATAAAGTTATTCAGCTAAGTGGTTACGAAACGGCAACGTCAATTGGCGAATCTGATTTAACAATTAAATTTGTTGTCAACTCTATTTCTTTTGACGGGTTTGCAAGGGAGGTTAAATACAAAGAAAAAATTAATGATAGTGTTTACATAGAAAGGACAGGAGGCGATTATACTGTCGAAGCTTTTTTAAATTATAGTGAATATATTGAGGACATTAAAAACAATAAAAACCTAATGTCAAATGAAGGTATATCTAATAGAAATACTTTTAACTCAAAAAGATATAAAACCTATAGTGAAGCAATAAAAGCTTATGAAAAAAATAGAGGTGCTGACGCAAAGAGAATGCATTACAGTCTATACAAATCTGTATTAGAAAATTTCATTTACAGATTAAACGATAGGTTTGGATTTCCACTAAAACAAAGCCAATACCCTATAGCGCGTGGCGCAGGCAGAAAATATGATTACTCAGATTTAGAAAATGCTTTCAATCTTTTAAAAAGCACACTGAAAGAATACAATGGTGTAGACTTAACAGATGAAATAAAAAACAGTATACATAGGTGTATAGAAATTTGGGAAAATTCTATTCTAGAATATATACCAAAAAAAAGAAGAACTAGGATTGGTGATAAAATTATATCTGAATTACATTACAATATAGCTTTTGCTTATTTTGTTTTAAGAGATTGGAATAAAGTATATGAAAATCTAGACAAAATGAAGGGGAAAAAACGGTTAAGGAAAACATCAAATAATTTTGAGTTAAAAACAAAAGACATGCAGAATAGATATATTAATCAGAATACATTAAAATGAAATAAATAATGATGTTATTTATTAGCACCTCTTTGATTTAGTTCTTTTTCTTTTTTCTTTTTTTGTCTTTCTTACGATCAACTCTCTTTTGCTGAGTAAACTTAAATTTTTCAGACGCAAAATTGTCATCTTCCATTCTCCAAGTTTCATTCCAATCGGGATTTTTCTCAAAAGTTATACTTGTATGTTCTCTTAGCTTAATTGTAATGGTTTCCGGAAAATTAAAGGTATAATCAGGAAAAGTATTGTTAGAAGTTGCTTTATATTGACCTACTGTAGCTTTTGTCTTTTCACCCCCAACAATATATTTTAGATAATATCCAAAATCAGAAATTGGACTTCTTTTGATTTGAAATACATCAGGATTTGGTATCTCTACAAAACCCCCGTCTTTAAAAATACGTTTAGTTAAATCAACTGATTTTGTCTGATTTGAAGATAAAACTTTGGAATTCGAAATAATTTCTTTTGAGGTAAAATCGAAATAATTCCTAAAATCAAACGTTTTAATAGTGTATTCAATGTTAACTTGGTTTGAATCAAAAACGTTGGCGCCAGTATTTTTTGAGCTAAGGTTAATATTGAAATTTTGTGGATTAAAACTATTAAAGTTAGACGTTCCCCCTGCAGTTTCTATACTCAAATAAGGACTATTTCTTTTAATGAATTCATCTGTAGGTTTAAGACTATTAAACATTTTTTGTTTATTGGATAGAATTTCTCCTTTAAAATACGCGATCCTTTCTTTAAAAACACCTTTCATGTTTTCATAATATTCATCCATGACATCTTTCTTGTTAATTAAAAACTGAGAAGTGTTTTCTTCATTCAACAAATTCATTTCGTTTAATCCAATTTTCCTCAAAGAGTTAAACGTTTTGTCATAAATACCTTTTTTGTCTTTTTTATGATCAATGTTGTCTAGTATGATTTCTTTTTCAGAGATATTCCTTATTGATAAAACCACATCTCCTTTCATTCCAAGCTTATGATTAAAAGTCAGAAAAAACAAAAGAGAATCATTTTGATACTTATAATGGTAATTAAGATCTTCATATTCTCGTTGATCATTAGCTGAATTTTCTACTATTTTCCCACCTGGAATTTTATTGAGCATTTTTCCAGCGACTTTATTACCAATTTTACTCTGCTTATCTTTTAATCTTTTAAGTATTTGAGCATTTATTTCTATTATAGGACAAATAAAAAAAAGTAAGCTAAAAAACACTGTAAATATTTTTTTCATTTCTTTAAGAATTAGAGTTTATTCAATTATTCAAAATACAATTTATGGTTTTTTTTTAGAATATGATTAATTCAATTGCATTATACTAAAAATCAGTTTTTTATTTAAAAAAGGGAAGGTAAAACAAGTATTTCCACATGCCACAACGATGCAATTTTTATACATATTTTAATAGACACTTTAGATAAAATATCCATACAGCAAACCTCTACCATAGAATTCATGTTTTAGTATTATGGAACATAAAACGGAATGGTTTTTATTTGCAGTCATACTTCCTCATATCACACATTGGGACTTAGAACGAGAAAAACGAACAGTTAATAGTGATTTTCTTAACTTAACGGATAAAGAGTTTAAAAGGATACAACAAGGAAAGATTAAATCAAGAAAAAAGCAGATTAAAATATTCATTATCCGTGGAATCGTTATGCTGTTTTTACCGAAAACTGAATCATACTCATTTTAGTCAAGAATTAGTAATCTTTTAGGAAAAACACCTTAAAAAAAATGTTTCTTTTTGGTCAAAAAAATAAACTCCATAATTTCATTGATTCATCCCTGCATAATTAATAGAAGTTAAAAACATTAAAACGCAATTAGATTACTTAACAATACCAATATTTTATGTCAATTTTGTAAATTAGATTAATGAAATTTTTTTCTTGGTTAATTTTAAAGGGCTCTACTCTTTTTTTTATAAGCTGTAGCATATCATTAATCCTTTTAATTATTTCTTTTCAGACACCTATTCAAAATGAAGAAAGAGAAGAATGGATCTCACTTTTTAACGGAAAAGATCTAAACGATTGGATCATAAAAATTGCCAATCATGAAGTCAATGATAATTTCAAAAACACCTTTCAAGCCAAAGAGGATATGATAAGTATTGTTTATGATTCCTATGAATCATTTAATGATAAATATGGACACATGTATTATAAAACTCCCTACTCATATTACAAAATTAAGTTTGATTATAGATTTACAGGTCAACAAACTCCAGGAGGTGAAAGCTGGAATATTCGCAATAGTGGGATAATGTTTCATTCACAATCTGCTGAAAGTAATGCTTTCGAGCAACACTTCCCTGTTTCAATTGAACTTCAACTATTGGGAGGTTTAAATAGAGGCAATCGAACTACGGCCAATTTATGCACACCTGGTACAGCAGTTATTTATGAAGGAAAACTTGACTTTACACATTGTATTTCATCTCAATCTAAAACCTACCATGGAGATCAGTGGGTTCATGTAGAGGCAGTCGTTTTAGGAGAAGAGTCCATAACTCATATCGTTGAAAATGACACTGTTTTGACCTATCAAAACCCCCAAATTGACAAATATTTTATCTCAAGTACTAGAAAAGGTCGGGATTGGGACTTAATGGGTGTGAAAAATAAAGAAATCTGGCTTAATAAAACAGGTGAAATATTGAAAGAAGGTTACATCGCTTTACAAGCCGAAAGTCATCCTATAGACTTTAAAAGCATAGAGTTATTAAATCTTTGTGGTTGTATGGATCCTAACGCCAAAAATTTCAAATCTTATTTTGTAAAAGCTGATAATTCGTCTTGTCAGTACTAACATAGGTTTTTAAAATGTATGC
>Ga0307995_1002559_pt1 | contig 10526 bp, 10 predicted proteins | sample EllFjometagen262_FD_203132 | JGI IMG/M metagenome (GOLD analysis project Ga0307995, IMG submission 203132) | Marine microbial communities from Ellis Fjord, Antarctic Ocean - #262 | ecosystem: Environmental > Aquatic > Marine > Unclassified | place: Southern Ocean | collected 2014-11-02
ATATCTCTTTGTCATCAATATCTGGGAAGGTGGCAATATATACATATATACTTACATTACGGTCCCTTGCGTCTAAATCTTTATGCGAACCTTTTCTAATGGCGCGACCAATTACCTGTTCTAATCGGGTGAAATTCCAATATGGTTCAATGATATGAACAGATCTAATATTTTTCAATGATATACCTTGGGCCCCGGCAGAAGATATTAACATGACTAATATGTCTGGATTAGCATTAAATTCATCTATATTTCCCTGTTTATCTTCTTCGTCGCCAGTTACTCTTTTGTATCTAATATTTTCTTGGGTCAATAATACTTCTATATTATTTAACCCGGCATTCTGAATAAATTCTGAATATATCAGACATTTGTCTCCCCGTCCCGTTTTCTGGTTAATAATTTTCATAAGATTATGAAATTTAGGAGAATACACCTTTAACAATTCAGGACTTTTTAAGATATTATTAACATCGTATTTCTTATCACTTGTTATTGTACAAATTTGTCTAGACATTATACTATAACTATCATCATCACTGGTAGATGCAGTATTAGATTCCATATCATACATAGTTCTAGCGTTTCTGGTCATTTGAATTTTTTTCTTGGCTTCTCTCTTTCTCTCTTTCTCATACACTTCAAACTGTGGTATGGAAAATGGACACGATACTATATTAATATTTTGTAATGTTTTATAATTATCAAATTCTTCCATTGAATGTTCTTCTTCTCTTGGGTTCTTTTTTGCCATATCTTCTGATTCTACTGCATCACTACTGGGATAATAGGATACACACCCACTACATAATCTTAATAATAAATCCCGTCTATCCTCTTTGATATTATAACTTGAATCAAAGAATGTATCCAGGAAAGTATTATTCTTAGTACAATCCTGGATATTTCCCTCGTCATCTATTAATGAAAAAGTATTTAATTCTTTATAGAAATCATTATTTTTACCTAATAATGAAGATATTTCCTTTTTACTTGGTTGTATCTTTTTGTATTTGGTATATAATTTATCATATACCAAATGAAGGAATTCTTTCTCGGGCATATCATTATTCCCGGCAACAGTCTTTACAACACCACCGCGACCCATAATAGATACAAAATTGGGTGGATTTCTGATAAATGATAATAATACTTGATCCTTTCTATTTTTTTCTATTAAATATTGTCTAATAGGACTTTTATCGGTAACTATCCCTTTAATATCTTTGATAAATGTGTCATATTCTTCCTCACTCATATTTGAAAAATTAAAAGTGTATATTTTTTGGATTCCTTTTAGCATATTTATTAGGAATGCCATTTCATTGGGTTTGTTAACCACAGGTGTTCCCGATAAACATACTAATTTACAATTATTCGCTTTCATTATCCACGAATAAACGAGTGTTGCCCTGTCTAATTCTTTCTTATCTATTTTATTCACAACATTACTTATAAAACCATGAACTTCGTCAATTATCAATACCTTTTTATTGAATGGCGTACCTTCTTCATTTGCTTGTTTCAACATGCCCCTGATATATTTTTCTTTTTCACCCTTGCGGATAGTTTTCTCTCTCATTCTTAATTTGAAATCTAAAAATGGAGAATAACCGAAAAAATGATATTTTTTACGTATCATAACCGATAATTGTCCGTCCAAATATTGCTTTTCTTTCACTGACATATCACTTACCTTTTTGGCAGACGCGCTATCGGATAACATCCACATACCCGCTTTTTTTTTATCTCCGTCTATATCCCGTGCTATCCCTTCCTGGGATGATTTGGACAATCCATACTCGACCGAAAATTTACGTGATTCCATCGTCATATCCCGCCATTTTTCAAATTCCCATTTCATTGTTGAACCTTCTAATTTAAATATAGGCGCTCCGAATTTTTTTACTTCTTCTATAAAATTACTTGTTAAAGAAGAGGGTAACATTGTAATTATTTCCCAGTCACTGCCAATACCTTCTGCAACCGTTATGGCAGTAGCAGTTTTACCAGTCCCCAAACCATGAAATACCAATGAACCTCTATATGGTGATGAATCGTTTAGATATTCTCTTAATAATTCTTGATATGGTTTCAACGTCTTGTCTTTATCTTTCCTTTGATCTATTATTCTAGCGTAAAATTCGTCATTAAAATAATCTATGAATGCTTTTCTTTCAGGGAGTATATATTCCATTCTATTAATATTACAGATATTAATATTATAATAAAATATAATCTTAATTATATAATGTTAAAAAAACTAAAAAAACAAATTGGTGGATCACTGAAAGCAATAGGGTGTCCGCCTGGGATGATATGCATGTCCAATAGTATGTGGATATTTATATTTATATTTATTATCGGGGTGTTACTATATTTAGGCAGTATAATAAAGAATAGCAAACAAGATACCATCTACAAAACTATTGTTAGAGAAGTATTACCTTTAACCCAAGATAGAGATTCATCCCTAGACCCACCCGAAAGAGAATACAGAGGCAGATTCACGGGACGGTCCCAGGGCGTTCCTATTAATGTAAAAACCAGGGGACAAGATTCCTATCAACAAGTAGGCTTACTGTATAAAACAAACGATTCTACCAATAGAACTGTATTACCACTTTATGGTAGAAGAGTATATCTTGGAAGCAATATGTGGAATTACTATACTACGTCTGATTCCCATTCCATAGTTAAATTACCGTTACACAACAACGGAAATAATTGCACCAGTGACCGCGGTTGTAGTGAGTTCATGAATGGTGATACAATAACCATTAATGCACTTGGCGATGGCAGTTTTAAAGTTGAAATCTATGAATACGACGCGCCAAGATATATTCCATACCTTTAATTTTATTTATCTCATCTATATATATAAATAGATGCCTAGACGAAAACGTATTGTAGATATTAAATCGTATGAAGAAAGGGAAGCACAAAAAGAACGTGACGAAGAAAAAATCCAGGAACAAAAAGCCCGGATACAGAAAATGAGGGACGATGAAAAGCTTGCCACAGAAGAAGAAGAAAGAAAAGAAAAACGTAGAGAGATGTTAGAAAAACACGCAGCGATGTTGAAATTTGATAAGGAAGAGTTAAAGACCGCGGTAGATGAGAAAAAGAGAAAAACCGAATTAAAAATAAGACGCGCTAAAGCACTTCAGGATCAAAAACTTATGAAGGGAGAGATGTTGGCAATGAAAGATAAGGCAAAAGGTGGTAAGAAAAGAAAAACCAAAAGAAAAAAGAGAACCAAAAGAAAATCTAGAAAAACAACAAAGAAATCCAGAAAAAATAAAAAAAGAACTAAGCGAAACACTAGAAGATAATTTATTCATTTTTCTTGTCGGTCGGTGTTTCAGGTGAGGTTTCCTCGGTGTCTTCAACGATGTCTGCGGTGTCTTCATCGGTGTCGGTGTCTGCGTCGGCGTCGGTGACATCAACACATTCAAACCCGTGGTGGTTTTTGGTTAATTCGAGTAATTTGCGGACACCGATCTTGAAATGTTCCCAGGGCACACATGGTTCAATGCAGTGTTCGTACATAATGTCTACACGAGTATCAAGTTCGCCGTCATAATCCTTAAGTTTACTTTGAATATCAAGGGGGTAGTCTGCCTGTTTACATTTTTCATAAACATAGTGAAGACTGACAAACGCGTCGTATGCGTTATAGAATTTTTTCCGGTACGTTTCACTCAACCAGCTATCCATGGTGAAATGTTCCCAGAAATTAATAATAGCATTATCAAATGTCCACTGAATAATGTGGAAAAGTTCTAGCGGATCAATACTGGAAGAGCGAAGCCATGAGTGTTCGTTCATAATAATTCGGTTATTTTCAACTCTAATATTTAGAGGTGAAGAATTATCATCAAGAGAAATAAAGAAGTCGAGGTTATGTCTAACTGTATCCATATTCATTATATTATATTATATTATACACTGATATTTTTTTTTAAATACTTTTTTCAATTTTCCGTAGAATTAAACGAAAATAATAAAATCAAACTATACATAAGATAAGATGGACAAATATAATACCATCAAATATATCGGTAAAGGCATTTTTTCACAGGTGTATTTAGTTGAAGATATAGAAACTAAAAAACAATATGCAATGAAATGTATATTTATAAAAAATAATGAAGATATAATTGAACGGGAATTAAAAATAATGCAAATGATGGATCATCCAAATATAGTGAAATACATCGAAGTTGTCAGAGAAAAAGAACAAATTAAAGTGATAATGGAATATTGTAAAAATGGAGATTTAGACAGTTATGTCAGAGGAAGAAAGATGAATGAAAAAGGAGCGTGGTATTATTTATATCAAATATTACAGGGAATAAATTATTTACATTCCAAAAATATTATGCATCGTGATTTAAAACCACAGAATATATTGGTGGATGATAACAATGTCTGTAAAATTGCTGATTTTGGTTTCGCTAAAATACAAGGGAATGATATGATAAACACTATGTGTGGGTCCCCTATGTATATGGCACCTGAAATAATTAAACATCAAGAATATTCAGAGAAAGCAGACATATGGTCGTGTGGAATAATATTCTATCAAATGCTAACCGGCGAATTGCCATTAAAATCTAAAAATTTTTATGAATTGTCTAAGAAAATAGATATGGGTCAGGATTGTATTCAATATCCCCTCTATGTATCCTCTGTATCAAGAGGTATTATGGATAATATGATATTATTTAATTCTAACGACCGTTATAATACAGCAGAATGTATATCTATTGTCAACAAAGCTATAACATTTGAAGATGATATATTTGAGTTAGATATACCAGATAAATCGCCAGAAATATCGCTAGATATCGTATCATTTAAAGGTTCTATTATGGATTCTTCCGATTTAGAAGAATCAAATAATCTATTAGAAATTAGTATCGAACCATTACCAATACCAATACCAATACCAATACCATTGCCAATACCTTTGCCTATACCATTACCAAGGTCACTCTTAGATAAAAAAGATATACTTATAAGTCATCAAACAAGTTCCACAAGGATTATCGTTAAATCAACCGAAAATAAGTATGAGGATTGGTTTAATATAAAAAATACTGATTACATTCATAAAGAACCTCAAAATAAAATGTATTATTCAGATCCGTTATACAATGTAGTTTCCAGCGTTAATAATGTCATGGATGATACATGGAGACTATTTAAAAAAGCATCCAATATTGTTTCTGACATAAATAATTCATATTAAATTAAAAAAAAAATATGTTTTTATAGTAAATGACACAATTAAAAATGCCATCATGGAACACACCAATACTTTTACCGGTGATTTTACTATTGCTTTTACTATTAGCGTATGTTATATGTTCTTGTTTTTCAAAGGATGACACTACCGAGGGTTTTTCCCAGAATGTAGACATAGAAACCATACAGATAATAAAGAAAGACTTAAAATCTGAACAATATAAAAAATACATAGGGAATGAAAAGGCGTTATTAAGTGATATAAAAGATGGCGTGATCACTGAATTTAAATTAAAGGATTTTATGAATACTTTAGAAAAAATACCTACTTCTGGATATGAAAAAACAACAAAACCTTGGAAAAAACAGATGGGGCAGGAAACAGGGACAATATGCTATAAACCCAAGGGTGTAATGTGGGGTGCTGCAAACGGACCTTCGATATATGACCAAATTCACTATTTAGACAATAATTCCTGGAAGATGATTCCACAAACTAAATTATCAGACTCACTATCTAAATTAATTTCATTATATACAACACCAGATGGTAAATGTAAATCATTAAAATCTGGACAATCTATTACAGTAAATGGTATTGAACTTCTATGTAATAATGGTAAATTAGTTATAAAAATCACACCTCTGGCATATAGTAAATCCACCGAAGAATGTAAAGATGATAATAAATGGTGCGAATCTTGGGCCAAAGCTGGAGAATGTAAAAATAATCCAGGATATATGCTTGCGAATTGTAAAAAATCCTGTAAAGTGTGTGGATCTGGTGCTACTGTTGGATCTGGTACCAAGGTTGCTACCAAGGTTGCTACCAAGGTTGCTACTGGTGTAGAAGAATGTAAAGATAATAATCAGTCGTGTGAATCTTGGGCAAAAGCAGGGGAATGTAAAAAGAATCCGGGATATATGCTTGCGAATTGTAAAAAATCCTGTAAAGTGTGCGGGGCTGGTGCCTCTAAAGTTCAAAATTATCAAGGTTACGAAGGATTCGAAGGATTCGAAGAACCCGAAGGATTCGAAGAACCGCTTTTTGGATTTGATGCTAAATCCTTACTTGCTAGCATAAAGAAAACTGTTAAACAAGAGACTTCATCTATTACTAAAAATATACTAAAAAAAGGTGTTGTTCAAAATTTAGACAATGCCATTAGTAGTGCTGCAAATAAATCGGGATATGTTGATACATGTTCAGGAAATGTTTGTAATGTAACAGACGAAGGAAAAATATGTAAAAAAGGTGTTCCTGGTGCTACCAATCACAATTATATATGTAAGAATAAAAAGTGGGAAATAATTGCAGAGTCGTGTGAGGGAGATAAATGTGCTATTGACCAACAGGATCAGATATGTCTATTAGGATCAACCGGTGCCCCCAGTTATAATTATATATGTAAAAATAAAAAGTGGGAAATAATTGAAGGATTGGGTGATGTAAGTGGTAAGGGTATATCCAGTTCCAATATACCAGTATCTATTAATAATAAATTTGTAAGTGTAATAAGAAACGACCGTAATGGTTATAATTGTGGTAATACTTCTTATAAAGGTAATGAGAAAGTAAACATATACATATCATCCATAACAAGTTACTGTGAGAAATTGATAAATACCTATGAAACATTGAATAAAGAACCTTCAACTGTAATAGTAGAAAACAAGATTTCGGTACCAGATGATATGTCACAACAGGAAAAATATAAATTAAATAAATTAAAAGAAAGTATCTTACAGAATCAAATAGATACATTAGAAAGAGAAGCACCATTTAAAAATACAGTAAGCGACAAAAAGAATCAATTAAAAGAAACAAAGAAAATAAGTGGTAAAATATTACAGCAAATAACATCTGCAATTGAAACTATCAATACGTTGAGTTCTATTACATTTACCACGAGTAATTCTCTATATGATGGTATTACAGTTGAAAATTACAATTCTACTTTTTACAATGATAATCTATTAATAATAATGATCGGTGGAAATAATGTAGGGGTAATTAATAAATTAAAAACTGGTGACCTTACTAAACTTACTAATAAAATAAATGTGGATGAAACATCTGTATTTTCAGAAGAGAATAAAAAAGTAATATTAGAAGTATTAAATCAATATAAAATAGAGATGGTTGAAAATAAACACGTTGATACTAAAAAGAAAGAGAATATTAAAGAAGAAACATCGGTTCTGACTGATTTAAATATAAATAATATTAATTTAAAAGGATTACAAAATATAGCAAATGCTTTAGCAGTTAAAGATAAAACATTAGAAAGTGAGATAAATCCCATCAAATACAATGAAACTGAACTTAGAAAATATATCAAAAAATATTTAGCAAAGAATCATAGTAACAAAAAAGATGTAACCGAGTATTTTAACGCTAATATATTCAAATAAATCAATATTTTTATTTTATTTATATAATATAATATATAAATATAATGAGTTCTATAAAAATAGGTCTAGAAGCTACAAGCGACACTGAGAAACCCGTGGAACCACCAGGGGTAACACCAATAGAATCTAAGACACTTGAGAGAATCAACAAGAAAGTAAAAGAAGGCAAGACGCTTTCACCGATAGAAATAACGGAGAAGAAAGATATAGAGGCGAAAGTAATTAAAGTGAAAGAATACAACGCGGTCATTAAAGATGCCGTCGTACAAGCAGGAGATGGATCTAATCGCCAAGAAGATGGGTGGGTGTGGAATGCATCTATTCCCCCGTGTCCCGGACCCGACGCAGCAATTCCCACAGATTCAATGTTAGAAAAAATACAATCATGCTATACAGCAAATAAAGGAGCAGTTAACAACGATAATTATAAAAACTTTGCTAAGTGTTATGGTACGCCAACTCCCGTAGCTAGCACCAGCGGCAGCAGCACCGGTGTTAGCGGCAGCGTCAGCGCCGTCGCCGCGTGGAATCCCCAAATTTCAGGGTGGGTTTCAGACTGGATTAGATGGGCATGGGAGAGGGTAACCTTTCCTATTCTCGCAGGCGTTATTGTATTCCTCATTGTCTTATCATACGGAATATCTGGTGCTTACAGAGCTGGTGTCCCAACGGTCACGGGACATATGCGGGCGACCTACGGACCTCCTATAAATTAGAAAAACGAGCTTTAGACACCCAAACAAATCTGGACCGTTCTGTTTTTTCTCTATCTAATAAACCCAACAATTTTTTTTCAATGTCCATTCTATTCTTAACAGATTGAGCGTATGTTGTATTGTTAGTGGAATCCATTTCTAATTCAGAATATTCTGTAATATATTCTATTAATTTATCGGTATGTTCCTCTATTTTATTACTATTATTCCATTGAAAATCATCACGTTCATTTTCACCCTCTTCAAATAGTTTATATTTTGGTAATTTCAATAGCCATTCACTACATTCACCTTTTGTGCTTGATTTTTTAATTGTATTTACAGATTCTTCAATAATAACAGGATCATCATCGATACTTTTTAATACTTGTTTTTTATCATGATAAAAACATTTGGGATTCGGATTATTTACTATACTGTGTTTATTTGTTAGATATTCTTTAAATATTCTGGTATACTCATCCTTAGTTATAATTTTAGACATTATAATATATTATATTATAATATATATCACATTTTTTTTGTATTGACTTTAACATATTTGACAAATTCCTTAATTTTCTTTTCTTTTTCTTTACGGGTGGTTTTATTTTTATAGAAATAGTACAATAATATTGGTATGCAACATAGTAACAAAATAGAGAATATATGCATATATTCTGAAAATGTCATTTTCTTTTTAATAGGTGTCCATGCAAGAATATCTTTTGTACCTCCTGCTACTAATCTGGGTTTTACCATAATTCTATATATATATAGAATAAACTAAAATAATAAAATAAATTTTATTATATATAATGAAATTTCAAGAGATCATCTTTCAGATAATAGTGCCACTATACATAATATACAAAATTGCGCTTATAAGAATTTTTGTATTTATGATTTCTTCTCTGGTAGGGGTTACATACTTATCAACCTTTATACTATTGGGACATCCCTTATTAGAATTGGGCGTCCGTGCTTTATTTTTATTAATATCTAGCAGTGGAATTATATTCTTAACTCAATACTTAAATAAAGAATCAAGAAAGAATAAATATTGCACAAATACTACGGGGGTAATATTAATATCAATATTATTTACCCTTACGATGTGTGCTATGATTTATTTCCAAAATACGGTTTATGCCAATCTACCCACATTCCCTTTTATTATAGGTGGTTCTTTATTGGCATCTAGTGTGGTATATTGGGAATCAATAATTCAAAAATGCAACCCGACATATAATTATATGTGGAATAATATGTTTAATAGAAATGGTGAAGAAATAGATGCAACACTAAAAGATCCTGTAGATAATAAAAAACTAGAAGAAGATAATTCTAAACATGAGAAAGTATTACATGAATCTAAATTAGAATTAGAAGAAAAAGCAACCAAGACTATGGAACAAGAAGAGGAAGATAAATGTAGTTTAAAAGTCACTTAATAATTAACCAGAATACCATGATATAAAATCATTGAAAAAGTTACTATTACAAATAAAAAATTAAAAGGTGTAGTTATTCTAGAAGATACACCTGGATATTTAGGTTTACCATTCTCTTCAAACATAATCCTAGGTTTACAATAAATAAGACCCAGGGAAAATAGTAAAGTTAACAAAATGCTTATCCGACATTTATTACTGATTGATATCATTATATTTATAATAATATAATAAAATAATAATAAATTAATGTAAAAATATAGTTGATACTTTTAAATCTTTTTCAGCTAACTTCATATTATCTATTAATCTCGTTGTTCTATCATGTGTGTAGGCGTAATCCGGTGATTTCATTTTTGTTTTGTCTAATTGTTCTAATTGTTCTTTACAGCAATGTTTATCAAACTTGTTGTCACAATTATGACACTCTGCCTTATCTAAATCCGAGATCATTGATTTATCTGTGTTATATCCCTTTTGTTTTATTCCAAGTGGTATTCCACAATAACCATAATTACAACTTCCAAATTTGTTATTATAATTTTTATTTGCAAAGGAACAATCTTTATCAGATATACATCTAGTAGACCATATAAAGGGTTCTTTACATTGTTCTTCAGATATAACCGATTTCACAATTTTGTTATCTTTTGAAAAACAGGACCCACGGATTTCATCTATAATAACTTTCTCTTTCCTTTCTCTTTCT
>Ga0307995_1002567_pt1 | contig 10514 bp, 6 predicted proteins | sample EllFjometagen262_FD_203132 | JGI IMG/M metagenome (GOLD analysis project Ga0307995, IMG submission 203132) | Marine microbial communities from Ellis Fjord, Antarctic Ocean - #262 | ecosystem: Environmental > Aquatic > Marine > Unclassified | place: Southern Ocean | collected 2014-11-02
TTGGCTATTTTTGTGGTGGTTAACATTGCAGCTACAGGGAAGCCGTTACCAAGGCCTTTAGCTGTGGTGAGAATGTCTGGCATGATGCCAGTTTGTTGGTAAGCGTATAAAGTGCCCAAACGGCCAGCGCCAGTTTGAACTTCATCTAGTACTAACAAGGCGTTGTGCTCGTCACAGAGTTCACGGGCGCGCTTGATAAAGGCTGGGTCTGCATCAATAATACCTCCCTCGCCTTGTAGTGGTTCCATAACAATGGCGCAAGTTTTAGCAGAAATCGCTGCTTCTAAGGCTTTGATATCGTTGTAAGGTAAATGAGTAATGCCCTCTAAGGCAGGGCCAAAACCAGCACTATACTTAGGCTGACCACCTACACTTACGGTGAATAAGGTACGACCGTGAAAAGCTTGTTCAAAGGCGATGATCTCATTTTTCTCTTCACCGAAGTTGTCCACAGCATAACGGCGGGCTAGCTTAAAGGCAGCTTCGTTGGCTTCACCACCTGAGTTAGCGAAATATACTTTCTCAGCAAAGGTTGCGTCAGTGAGTTTTTTGGCTAAACGCAGGGCTGGTTCGTTGGTCATTACGTTAGCAATGTGCCACAACTTTTCGCCTTGTTCTTTCAAAGTGGCGACTAGCTTAGGGTGGCTATGGCCAACGCTTGTTACGGCAATGCCGCCAGCAAAATCGATGTACTCTTTGTCGTTTTGGTCCCAAATACGAGACCCTTTACCACGCACAGGTATAACAGGGGCTGGTGCATAGTTAGGCACCATAACGTCATCAAAAAGGGCGCGTGTTACTGGAGTATTGCTCATAAAAATTCCTAATATGTCTGTGTTTTTTGAGTGATTTAAACCACGTTAATGGTTAAGCACAGCTGGTCTTCAGCTTGGCGATTTCTCGCACTGCTACAGATAGCATGGCTAAATTGGTGTTGGTATTGTTTTGTAGCTCACCAAAAATGCTTAAGCAGCGCTCAATCAAATCTTGGTTACGCATATCCCACGCTTGGCTCTGGTCGCTAGAAATAACCGTTTGGGTTAACTGGGCTAAACTGTCTTCAAACTCTTGTTTAAGGCTGGCCCTTGCTTTGCGTTGCCATGGGTCTTGGCTAGGTAAATTGGCAATGGCTTGGTTAAGCCAATCACCTTGAAAGCGCTTGTACAAACCATACCAAGTTTGGGCGGCGGTCATTACTTCGGTGCCACATTGGCTAGCCACTTGAGCTACATCTAGGCCATGGTATAGGAACTCTAGTTGGCTCAGACGCTTACTAATACTTCCATTCATCCCGTTAGCTGTTAGCTCATCAGCCTGAGCGTTGATGCGTTGTGCTGCCCCATGGGGTAATAAGTTAGCCAGCTGAGCGTAATAATCAGCCATGGGTTTTTGATACTGATCTACCATGGTTTGAATAGGTTCGCCCTGGTGGCGGCTTAATAACCACAAAGTGAGATCTTCCAATAAGGTCTGAATGTTTTTATGTAATTCCATGGATTGCTTATAGTCTAGTATCAAGGTGACTCGATCCAATTCACTCCACAAACTTTGGGCATCTATAATGTCGCAGGCTGCGGTAAAGGCTCTAGCCATATCTCCAGCCTCTGCACCCATTTCTTCTTGTAAATAGTTGCAGAAAGTAGAGCCCATGCGGTTACCAATTTGATTGGTGACATGGGTGGCAATGATTTCATTACGCAATTGATGAGAGCCCATAGCAGCGGGATACTTTTCACTTAGTACTTTAGGGAAGTAATCCTCTAGACTGCGTGCCAAATAACTGTCGTTGCCGATGTCTGCTGCCATGAGTTCATCGAACAAGCGCATTTTACTGTAGGCCAGCAATACAGCAATCTCAGGACGTGTTAATCCCGCCTGTACTCGGGCCCGCTCGTCCATGTTGGCATCATCTGGTAGGCCTTCCAAGGCACGGTTAAGTCGGCCTTGCTTCTCTAGGCTGTGTATCAGGCGCTTATGATCGCTTAAGCGCATACATGCTTGGCCCTCGGCAATACTTAGTACTAAGGTTTGATGGTAGTTGTGGCTTAGTACTAGATCGCCTACTTCATCAGTCATGCTAGCCAGCAAGGTGTTACGTTGCTTTATGGTCATGTCACCTGCATCCACCAGTTGGCTGAGCAGAATTTTAATGTTGACTTCATGATCGGAACTATCTACTCCCGCCGAATTATCGATGGCGTCGGTATTGATGTAACCCCCAGCCTGTGCAAACTCAATACGCCCATGTTGGGAGAAGCCTAAATTGCCACCTTCGCCAATAACTTTGGCCCCCAGTTGGTTGCCATTGACCCGTAAGTTGTCATTTGCAGGGTCACCAATATCACTATGGCTTTCGCTGCTAGCTTTAACATAAGTGCCAATGCCGCCATTCCAAAACAGATCTACTGGCATTTTTAACAAGGCATGGATCAATTCATTAGGCGCCATTTGTTTGACATCTGTGGCGATCATTTTTTGTACTTGTGGACTTAGTTTGATGGACTTAGCCGAGCGCTCAAATATGCCACCACCTTTAGAAATGAGTTTACTTTCATAATCACTCCAGCTAGACCGTGGTAGGGCAAACAAACGCTGGCGCTCGGTAAACGATGTGGCTGCATCAGGCTTTGGGTCGATAAAGATATGTAAGTGGTTAAACGCGGCCTGCAAACAAATGTGCTCTGACAAAAGCATACCGTTACCAAATACATCTCCAGCCATATCTCCCACACCCACTACGGTGAAGTCTTGGCTTTGGCAATCTCGGCCTTGCTCGGCAAATAAACGTTTAACAGATTCCCACGCACCGCGAGCGGTAATACCCATCTTCTTATGGTCATAACCATTGGCACCACCAGAAGCAAAGGCATCACCCAGCCAAAAGCCATTTTTTTCTGAAATAGAGTTGGCTAAATCAGAGAAGGTTGCGGTGCCCTTATCAGCAGCGACTACTAGGTATGGGTCATCGTCGTCGTAACGGACCACTTGCCTAGGTGCCACTACTTGCTTGTCGACCATGTTATCAGTGATGTCGAGTAACGCTTGGATAAATGTGGAGTAGCTACGGATGACCTCTGCCATGAGTACTTCTCGGTCTTGAGTTTGTGGCAGCTGTTTGCACACAAAGCCACCTTTAGCCCCTAAAGGAACGATAACGGCATTTTTCACCATCTGCGCCTTTACTAGGCCAAGCACTTCTGTGCGATAGTCTTCTTGACGGTCGGACCAGCGTAAGCCACCGCGAGCAACCTTGCCACCGCGAAGGTGCACGCCTTCTACCCAGGTTGAGTAGATGAAGATTTCGTACTTAGGCAAGGGCAATGGGACGCCTGGAATTAGACTTGGATCTAATTTGCAAGATAGGTATTCATGGCGACTGCCTGCACTGTCTGTTTGATAGTAGTTAGTGCGCAACATTGCCATGATAGCGGCCAAGAAATACTTCACAATGCGGTCTTCATCAAGATTGCTAACCTTTTCCAAGGCCAGGCCAATGTCTTCCTGCAATCGTGCGATAAGATCTGGTGATTGCTGAGTATCAGGGTCAAAGCGAGCTTCAAACAAACGCACTAAAGTATGAGTAATGCTGGCATTACGCACCAAGGTAGTCTGCATGTAGGTTTGGCTAAACGGCACTTGAATTTGCAGTAAGTAGCTACTAATAGCGCGAATGAGAATAGCTTGCTGCCAAGTTAAGTTTGCAGCCAATATCAGGCTATTAAAACGGTCGTTAGCTACGCGCCCGGTATAAATTTGGCTGAAGGCCTCTTGAAAACGTTCTTTTACATTGGCACCATCAAGGTTTATTTGCTGGTCAATTTCAATCACAAAATCAATAATCCACTGGTCTAAACCGGATTTAGATTTAATGATGTAGGGGTGTGCATTAATGACTTTTACACCCATTCGTTCCAAAATTGGCAACACGTCTGACAAGGCTTTAGCTTGGCCGTGGCCAAATACTTTAAAGCTAAGGCCCTGGTCTGCTTGATGCAGCGAGCGATATAAATAGGTAGATAAAGGTTTTTCAGCGCTGATCTTTTGCAAGCGCATCAGATCCATAACGGCCACTTGGGCAGAAAAATTTTCTTGGTACGCCAGTGGAAAGGCTTGGCCATATTGCTTGAATAGTTGGCTGCCTTCGGCTTCGCCTCGTTTGTTATTAAGGGCGTGGTGTAAGTGGTCACTCCAGGCCAACATGGCGTCGCGCATTTGCTGTTCAATATCATTAATATCAAACGGTGTATTGTGGATGTCTTTGCCATGAACAGTTAACTGCACGCGAGCTAAAGGTTGTTCCGAGAACATGACATTAAAATCAACGCTTGAACCATTGAATTCACGCATAAGAATATTCTGCATCTTAATACGTAATTGAGTGTGAAACCGCTCTCGTGGTACATAGACCAAAGCTGTAGCAAAACGACCAAAGGTGTCGAGGCGAAGGAATAGGCGTAAATTATGTCGCTCTTGGGTTTCTAATACGCCACGGATGATAGGGTAAAGCTCATCTACGCTGGCTTGTAACATTTCATCACGCGGATAACTGTTTAGTATGTGCTGTAAGGCTTTGCCTTTATGACTATTTGGGAGCAGCTCAATACGTTCGCGCAAGTCTTGGGCTTTGCGCCTTAGTAGTGGGATTTCATCTATACGGGCGGTATAAGCAGCAGATGAATATAAACCAAAAAAACGTTCTTCACCGATCACATTACCTTGCTGATCAAAACGTTTAAGACCTAAGTAGTCAAAGTTAACGGGGCGGTGCACAGTAGAACGGCTGGTGGATTTGGTCATGACCAGCATATTGCTGCGCAGTGCTAAATCTGAATTTTGTTGTGATAGGGTACTTGGTAACAGGCTATCGGCACTGCAATTAACGTCACGGAAGCTACCTAAACCAGTGCCCTTTTGCGGGATAAGATCGCATAACCCCGTATTGCCATCTTTTTTTAGCCCGTAAGAGCGGTAGCCAATAAACGTGAAGTGGTTATTGGCTACCCAGCGTAAAAAGGCGATATTTTCTGTCAGGTCTTCTGCCGAAACGGGTACGTTTTGAGACTCTAGAGTGTCGATAATAGACACCAGTTTGTCACGCATAGGCAGCCAATCATCTACCACTAAACGCACGTCGCTAATGATTTCTGTGAGAGTGGTAATGATGTTCGCCACTACTGCAGGATCACTTTGTTGGTCAATCTCAAAACGCATCACTGCTTCTAAATTGGCACTGTCGGCCTTGCCTGTGAAAGGTGAGATGCTGGTGATTTTACCTTTTACATCTCGCTCCACTGCGACCACTGGGTGAGTGGTGATATGTATGGTGTGCCCTAGGTGACCCAAGGCGTTAGTGATGGAAGACACTAAGAAGGCTTTGTCATCACAAACAATATCTACAATAGTGTGGCTGGTATACCACTGATGTTCTTCATAATTAGGATTGTACACACGGATATTAACCTGGTCGTCAAGGCGTAGTTTTACGCAATCCCATAAGCTAGATATCGCGCCATAAAGATTGTCTGTGTCGAATTGTAATAGTTCTACAGGGATGCTCTCTGCATAGTAAAGGCGCGCAAATTGTTGCATGGTGTCACATGGAGCCTTCTTTTGACGTTTGCCGATCAGGTCGCAAACTAAATCAATGGCGATGTTTTTTTTATCCGTTAACGTGCGCATGTCGTGTTTCCTTTAGGCAGTGATCGAACGTTGTCACCGCTGTACCTATTATTCAAGAAACTATGGGCCGACACTAGGGGGTAAGTTGAGTTAGTGCGACCCCATTTGTTGGTAAAATGACATTCAAGCCATTTGTGTCGGCATTCTACTGAGACTTGGGTGTTTATCGAGTTACGAATACGACCTTTTTTGGTAGAGCGAATGACGTTTTTATGCACTCACTCAATAATTCAGTGTATCCTTACGGCCTATGTCTAAGTTACAAGATTCCCACTCAGTTGGGCTGCTTATATTGCCCCATTCAAGCTTGAGTCATTACGGCCAAATTGCTGAACTGTTGTTGCATACAAATTGTGCTTTAGAACACCCTAAATATCGACTACAGGCTTTGTCTGTAGGCGGTGAGTGTGTGTTAGGAAAAGTGATCAATTATTTGGATAGCGAACGCGTTGATACGCTGTTTGTTATTGGAGATCTAATCGCTCCTAATGAAACAGACGCCATGTTAGAGCGCTGGCTGGTTCAGCAAGCTAAGATGGGGGTAAACATGCTGGCCATCGGTACAGGTATTCTTCCCCTAGCTAATGCGGGTTTGCTAAATGGTAAGCGCGGGTGTTGTCACTGGTCTGTGATAGAAAAGTTGCGTTCAACCTTTCCTAAAGTGTTTTGGACTCATCAACTGTTTGAGCAAGAAGCGCAGCTGATGACATGTGCTGGTGGGGCTTCAACTACAGACCTGATGCTTGCATGGCTATCGCAGCAGCAGGATTTAGATATGGCGGTACACTTATCTGAATGGTTCTTAGTGGAGCGAATGCGGCCAAAAGATGCACAACAGCGTATTCCGCTCAAAGCCCGCATTGGCACCAGTCAGCCGAAGCTGATTGAGGCGGTTACCTTAATGGAAACCAACATAGAAGAGCCCTTATCACCAGATGATTTGGCTTATCATGTGGGGCTGTCTAGGAGGCATTTGGAACGCTTGTTTAAAAAACATTTAGACAGTGTGCCTTCACGATTTTATTTGCAACTGAGGTTAGATAAGGCCCGCCAAATGTTACGGGATACGGATCGCTCTATTGTAGAAGTGGGCATGGCGTGTGGATTTTCCTCTGCTAGCCACTTTAGTACCACCTATCGTACTCATTTTAACGTTACACCCCGTCAAGAACGCGGGCGTGCAACCCATGTGGAATCAGCGCCTAGCTGGAACCACTCTGTCGTTATTCAGCGACGTTTAGATTAATTAGTTAATACTTTATTGAGAAACATATGGATATTTTTGCAGCCGCTACCTTGCTGTTTTTAGTTATGGACCCACTGGGCAACATCCCATTATTTTTGGCGGTATTAAAACAAGTGCCTGAAAAGCGACGTCGTTTGGTGCTGCGTCGTGAATTACTGATAGCCTACTTCGTATTGTTGATGTTTTTGCTGTTAGGTCCGTATATTTTGTCGTTCTTGCAGGTGTCTCAAGAAGCCATTCGAATTGGTGGTGGTATTGTATTGTTTTTAATTGCAATAAAAATGGTATTCCCAAAAGAAGGTGGGTTGTTGGGTAAAACACCTGATGGTGAACCGTTTATAGTGCCCTTAGCGATCCCCCTGATGGCTGGGCCATCAAGCTTGGCAATGATCATGTTGATGCGCAAGTCGGCCGAAGGCCAGTGGTTAGATTTATGGTTGGCCGTTACGGCTGCTTGGGCTGTGTCTGCAGCTATTTTGCTAGCCTCGCGGCGACTATATGGCGTGCTAGGGGAGAAGGGTTTGTTCGCCATAGAGCGTTTGATGGGTATGGTGTTGATTATTATGGCAGTACAAATGTTACTTGAAGGCACAGCGCAATATTTGCATTTGCGCTAGCCTTCTTGTCGTTTGGGAGCTTTAGGTGCGGGCTTTTTCAAACGCTGCCCAAGCCTGCTGAAACTCGGTTATGCCAAAACCTTCTTTCAATGCCGGACCTAGTATCAGTTGTTCGGTACTGAGCAGTTTGTCGATGGCTGCTTCGAGCACTGGAATAACTTCGGGCGGAATCACCAAACCGCCGTGCCTGTCGGCATGAACTAGGTCGCCATCGGTTACTTGCATACCAAAAATAGTGACAGGTTGGCCAATGCTGCGCACATGCACAAAGCCATGACTTGGGCCAATTGAGCCTGCGACCACGGGAAATTTAGTGGGTAAATCTCCCAAATCTCGCATAACACCGTTGGTTAACGCACCCCCAAGTCCAAAAGCCTTATGTACGGTAGTGTTAATTTCTCCCCAATAAGCACCAATAGCATGGGGGTAATCTAAATCTTCCACTACGGCAATAGCAGGTCGCGGTCCTTCAGACATATGCCGATAGTAATCTGCACGTCGTTGTTTTATAACACTGGCACTTTCTTTTGCGGGCTCTAAGGCTGCAATTTGTGCAGTACGAGCATAGCCTACCATAGCGCCTTCTGCAGGTGCCGAAGAAAGCATAGTGCCTTTGGTGAATTGATTAAACCCACGTTTGCCTTGGGCAACCTCAATTGCGTTACATACCGTAGGGGTGTCTACAGCTTGAAGTTTTTCCAACAAAGTTACAGTCATTGTTGAGTCATCCATTATTGAACCATCCATTGTTTTAAAGCAGCATTAACGGCTGCGGGTTGTTCGAGTGTGGGAATGTGCCCTGCGTTAGGGATGTTCACAAAGGCCACCTGAAATAACAGCGAAACCATACGTTCATGCCGATCTAACGGACAAAGTTCATCTTCTTCACCCATTAATACTAAACAAGGTTTGTTAAAACGTGCCAATGTAGCCTGCTGATCGAGGCGATATTTAAGGGCCAGCGATTGACGAACAAACACATCCTTGCCTAAGGTTAATGCCATATCGACACAAAGCTCATCTAATTGAGCGTGGGATTTATGGGTAGAAAAATAACGTGGCACCATAATTTCACGCATGATCTGTTCAAGTTGGCCAGCGTGAGCAGCTTCTATCTGAGGGCTGCGAGCGGCTTTTATATCATCCTCTTCAGCCCATGGACTGGTATCCATCAACGCCAGTCGGGTGACTCTTTCTGGCGCCTGACGAACTATTTCCATAGCCACGATGCCACCCATAGAAAGACCTACTAAGGAGAAGTTTTCGGGTGCATGAGCCAGCACCTGTGCAGCAATGTCAGCCATGTTTTCAGCACCGCCAATGTGGCCTACGTGACATTCAGCAATGTCCTTTAATGCCTCAATCTGCGGGGCATACATGCGCTCATCACACATCATGCCTGGTAGTAATAGTAGGGGCGGAAGGCTCATCACACCTCCTAACTATCCTGCCAGGTTAAGCCTGCGGCATCGCCTGTGCCGCTTATACGGTATAAGCTCGCTTCACCGGTTACGCATACTTCCAATCCATGAGCCAGATTAGGCGGTACCCAACAGGTGTCGCCTGGGTTTAACACCACCTCATTATCCAGCCAAGTGAGACGCCAATGACCACGCATAATCATGAGTACTTCATGTTGAGGATTTATATAAAAATCTGTAGTAATTGAGCCTCGAGAGAGTAGTTCTACTTCAAAACCAGGCTTGTCTTTTATGAGAGCTGCTTCTCCAATAACTTGGCAGGGCTTGTTGCTTGCCAACGCCATCATGTCCCAGTATCGGGCCACATAATCAGGCACTACTTTATCAACCGGAACTTCAGCGATTTCAGCCAACTGTGCGGCAGAAAGTTTGGTCATGGACTGCTCACCGGCAGGCAGTGCTTGACCTTTTTTGGTATCGTATAAAACGCCAGCTTCACTCAAAATTAATCCGTGGGCTTGAGCTGTTTCCAACACATGAGGTGCCCAAATAACGCCCCCGCCGGAATCATCCCCGCCTAATATCGCCATAATCATGCCGTAATCTGTACCCACATTTTCAAAACCTCGAAATACGCGGGTGGGGATGTTGAAGATATCTCCCTCTTGAAGAATTACTTCCCCAGCATCTCCGTCGACGCCCCAAAAAAAACGCCATCTGCCGCTCAATACAAAAAACACTTCTGCAGTGTTATGAAAATGTAGAGAATTGATACACTTTGGTGGCTGGCCTGCAGCGCCAATATTGAAGCCAGGCGTGGCTTTAATGTGCACATGTTGATCAGGGCTTTCGGCTACACCAGCGCCGATTATAGTGAAATTTTCTTTTTGATCTGAACCTGGGGTGTGAGCATCAATAAATGCAGTGCGGCACGGCTTTAATTCACCATAACGAACAACTTCTGGTTGTGTCATACAATAATCCTTTGTGGCAATAACATTACAATCATTCGCTATTTGGTAGCTTGTCTCAGTCTAGCTTGGTCTAGCTTGGTCCAACATAAGGTGCTTAACCTGTTTGCATTAGAATTTGTTTCCAAATTGAGGTCTCATCAAACACAACAAATTCACGTCTTAGTCCATACGGGCCAAACTCGGCGTGAGCAGCAGCCATGATATAAACCTCGGCACCAGTGGGTTTACCGAAACTCCCCCAGCCGTCATGCTTACCCTGCAAGCTAAAACGCAGGGCCGCTCTAGGAGGCATCATTGGGTCTTGACGGCCTATTTGATGATCGATGGTAAGCTTTGCGTTGGGGAAGCTAGCTCGTAAGCCCATCCAGAATCGCTCTACTGAGTCCCATGAATGAGAACTCATGCCGCCAGGGTATTCCACTTGACAAGCGCGGTCGTACTCAGCTTTGATGCAACTCATCTCAGCACCCATGATGCGTCGAAGAATGTCAGCGTACTTCTGGCCAAACTCTTCCTCGTTGCCTTTACCTTGATAGGGCCCCGGCACATCTATGGCTGGCGTGAAGGGCTGTACGCA
>Ga0307995_1002568_pt1 | contig 10513 bp, 9 predicted proteins | sample EllFjometagen262_FD_203132 | JGI IMG/M metagenome (GOLD analysis project Ga0307995, IMG submission 203132) | Marine microbial communities from Ellis Fjord, Antarctic Ocean - #262 | ecosystem: Environmental > Aquatic > Marine > Unclassified | place: Southern Ocean | collected 2014-11-02
GGGCGATGGCATCCAAACCTAAGCTAATTCTCTTAGATGAGCCGGCAGCGGGCATGAACTCTGCTGAGATCAAAGATCTTTGTCAGCGAGTGCTGGCTATGAAGGAAATGGGTATGACTGTATTGCTAGTGGAACATGTGATGGAATTGGTGATGAATGTGACTGACCGCATTACAGTGTTGAACTTTGGTAAGCCTATAGCACAGGGTACTCCAATCGAAATTCAGAATAACAAGCTAGTGCAAGAGGCTTATTTTGGATCGGCAGAAAACGCCCATGGAGGAGTTAGCTAATGTTGAGTGTAAACAATTTGGTTACTTCATATGGACTCATTAAGGCTTTGAAGGGGGTTTCGTTGGAGGCCAAGAAAGGCGCAGTGACTTGTATCCTTGGCCCCAATGGTGCAGGTAAGACTACCCTTATGTTTACCTTGGCTGGAATTTTGACTCCAGATACTGGCACAGTTAACTTGCTTGACCAAAATTTAACGGGCCTTGGAGCACCAAAAATACTGCGTAAAGGTTTGGCATTGGTGCCAGAGAATCGCTTAGTATTTGCTGATTTGTCAGTGTACGAAAACCTTCTCGCTGGCGCCTTTACCCAAAGTCGAGCCATGGCTACGCAAGTCAGTGACGACATAGAAAAGATGTACGACCGTTTTCCGATCCTTAAAGATCGCCACGATCAGCCAGCAGGTAACCTTTCTGGGGGTGAACAGCAGATGTTGGCTTTGGCACGTGCATTAATGTCACGACCAAGTATATTGTTGATGGATGAACCCTCTGTTGGCTTGTCACCTATTATTGTGGATGAAATTTTTGCCATTATTAAGCAGCTCAACGAGGACGGTATGTCTATCCTTTTGGTGGAACAAAATGCCACTAAAGCCTTGCAGGTCGCAGATTATTTCTACTTATTAGATCAGGGCAAGGTCACCTTTAGTGGCACACCAGATCAGGTAAAGGATGATGATATTATTAAGCGGGCTTACCTTGGTGGTGGCTAGAATATAGGGTGGTGCTGATGGATATGCTGCAAACAAGTCTTGATGGCCTAATGATAGGATCTACGTATGCGCTACTGGGACTAAGTTTTGCCTTAGTGTTTGGCATCATGCGCCGAATCAACCTTGCCTTTGGAGCCTGCCTGCTATTTGGCGCTTCCCTAGCTATTTACCTTGAACCCATACTTGGATGGGGTGCTTGGGGTCTGTTTCTAATTACGATAGTGGGAGTGGCTCTAGCCTCTGCCTATGTAGAACGTCTGTGCTTTGCCCCCCACAGCAAACGCCATGGAGCTTTAACAGCAATGGTTGCTAGTTTCGCTGTGTGGATGCAGTTGGACGAAATTTCATCCCAACTTTTACCACAGAGAACCCACGCATTTCAGGGGCTTGAGGTGCCAAATTTTTGGTGGGGAGAAATTTTTGTGCGTGGTGATCAACTGCTGCACTTTGCTATAGCCTTAGTTAGCATCCTCTTATTGTATCTGTTGCTTTATAAAACTCGCCTTGGGCTTTTGATTAGGGCCACGGCGGACAGTCCGGAAACGGCGCACTTGTTGGGTGCTCAGGTGCCTTGGTTGGGTTTTATAATCTTTTTGTTGGCAGGGATTTTAGGTGGTGTGGCAGCCTTCATGATTTTGTCTGCAGATGGTTATGTGACGCCTTTGTTTGGCTTATGGAGCACATTTAAAGGCCTTGTAGCCATGATTATTGGTGGTGTAGGCTCATTAATGGGAGCTGTCCTTGGAGGGCTCATACTGGGTCTTGTCGAAACTCATGCTGGGGCTGCACTGGGTGCTGAGTTTCGTGACATGGTGACCTTTGGTTTAGTTTTTCTAGTATTGATCATAAGGCCAGGTGGCCTAATGGGAGTTAAAATTTATCGTACCGATAGCCTAGCTCGGGACCGAGTTTAAGCGATGGATATTTACCTTGCCTCTGTATTGACCAATATGACGTTAATTGCATTTTTGGCTCTTTCTGCTTATCTGGTGCTAGTGGTTGGTGAAGTCTCATTTGGGCAACAGGCTTTTTTTGGCATTGGTGCTTATATTACCGCATCAGTAACAGCTCTGGCTGGCGCTCATATTTTTTGGGGGCTATTGGCTGGGGCTATAGGTGGAGCAGTCTGTGCTCTGTTGTTAGGACTGCTTACTATACGTTTGTCAGGTATCTACTTTGCTATTAGCACCCTTTGCTTTGCTGAATTGCTACGTTTTTTTTTGTTGCACATTCGTTTCACCCAGAATATTGATGGACGTATAATAGGTCCCGATGGTCCGGAAGGGTTTTCTAACATCCGCTGGATTTTTGAGAATCATTATGAGGTGGTGGATTTTTTATTATTGGCAGCAACGTGTCTGACAATACTGCTGATATTACTCTTTAGTCTAGAGCGCAGCCGGATCATGTTAGGCGCGCGTATGGTGGGTAATGACCCTATTCTAGCTCAGTCCCAGGGCCTCAGCCCTACTCGGTACCGACTTAGTTTTATTACCTTATCTGGCGCTGTGGCAGGTTTTGGTGGTGGCCTATTTGCCCTTTTTAATACCCATATTGAGCCAGCTATGTTTGGTGTCATGCTGGGAATACATGGCTTAGCCTATGCCATTATTGGTGGTCTCGGTTCGGCAATGGGTCCCCTATTAGGGGTTGTTCTAGACATAGGATTGCTGGAAAGTATTCGTCAACTGGCAGCCTACCGGATGATTATTTTTGGTGGTCTGGTGGCATTGTTGCTGGTGTTTCGACCTGAAGGTATTGTTAGCCCAAGGCTAGTGTCTCGCCTAAAAAGCCGTTGGAGAAACCGCCATGTATAGTCTTCAAGGCATAGGAAAATCCTTTGGTGGGATTGATGTACTAACCGATATATGTCTAACATTAAGGCCTGGGCAGCGCCTAGGCATTACTGGTGCTAATGGGGTGGGTAAGTCAACCCTAATTAATATTGCTACAGGCTTTTTGACACCTGATTCAGGTCATATTCATCTCAACAAAAAAATATTAACATATCGACCTGCCTGGGCCTTCGCTCACGCAGGTATTCAGAGAACTTTTCAAACTACTCGTTTTTTAACAACAGCCAATCTGGGAGAACAATTACTGTTCGCGGCCCGGGCTCCTGAATCAAAAATAAGATTGACCCAGCTAATAAGATTGAGTGGCTTGCAGGCAAGCTTGCACCTGTTTCCAGACGAGATCCCTCTACCTGTGCTGCGTAAAGCTGAAGTTATAAGGGGCCTAGTGGTTAGCCCAGAAGTGCTTTTTTTAGATGAACCATCGGCTGGTTTGACGGTCGACGAACTAGATCAATTTGGTGCTTTTTTGCAGCAACAACTGGGACAAAAAACGGCTTTGGTGGTGGTAGAGCACAGGTTAGACTTTATGGCCATCATTACTGATTCTATAGTCGAAATGAAACTTAATCGGGGGCTAGTTAAGAGGGTGGTTGATGTTAAAACTTGACCAAATAACGGTTCAATACGGTGCGCTTACGGCCTTAAATAAGGTGGGCCTATGCATAGCTGAGGGCACAATTAGTGTGGTTGAGGGGCACCATGGCGCAGGTAAATCCAGTCTCCTCAGAGCGATTATTGGAGCGGTACCTTCAAAGGGCAAGGTCTGGCTTGATCAGCGCCTGATAACTCGCCGCAGTCCAGCCCGGTTGCTGCAGGCGGGAGTGGTGCTGGTGCCAGAAGGGCGACAGTTATTTGGGCGTCTTTCAACGCGAGACAACCTTCAGTTTGGCCTCCACGTAGCAGGTGTCAGGGGCAGCATTGAAACAGCACTTGAGTATTTTCCACAGCTAACACCGCTGCTAGATAAGCCAGCCTATGTCTTGAGTGGTGGTCAGGCACAAATGCTCGCCATGGCTAGAGCAATGCTTGCTAAACCTCGTTACCTATTAGCTGATGAGCCATTGATGGGCCTGTCGGATGGCCCTAGAGAGCAGGTTTGGCAAGTGCTTGTCGATCTGCGGAGCAGGGGAATTGGCGTCTTGGTTACTGGTGAACATATGGTGCCCACTGGCACAGTTATTGAACAGCATAAAATAATTAATAATGGCAACCTTGAACTAGGAGAATAATAATGAAAAACACCATAACCTATGCTTTGGCCCTGACAATGGCCAGTGGTATTGCACAGGCTAATATGGCCAAAACTCAGACTAGTTGTATGCCCCATGAACAGGCATTAACCTATGCCTGCATGGTTAATCTATCCGTCCATAGCAATCCAGTCAGCAATGCTGGCATTAGTGTCAGTGCAGATATGCCCTCCATGCCTATGGCACACAATATGAGGCAAATCATAGCGACGCCCGTTGCCGGTTTAACGGGCCAGTATGAGTTTGTTCTGGTATTAGAAATGGCAGGTGACTGGAGGCTCATTTACAATATTTCCAGCCCATTTATTGATCGACTGCATGAACCTCTGGTTATAGGGACTAGTGATAAGTCTAAACAGCCTAAATCATCACATGACAATACCATGGCAGATCACTCAAGCACGCACAGTACAGACCATAACTAAACTATTACCTAGGTTGCCTAGGTTATTTAGGTTAGCTACTTAGAGTAAGTTTTATAAATTACCCAGCACCTATTAGATGAAAAGCTAAGGGAGGTGGTAACCGGTGTTAAGTTTTGTGGATGGTGTATCTGCTTTGGTGCAGTAGTTTAAATATAACCCCATCACACCTTAAAATTACGCTAGACTTTAAATATAAATAATCTCCTCATTAATGATCTTTTTATGGCTTCTATTCTGAATAAAATAATTAATGTAGTATTTTTCTATTTCAGCAATATAAACATAAATAATATGACTGCTAGGGTAACCGTGGCAAGATTATAATTTAATTTAGTAAATGTAAAAAATTTGCCATTTCGCTGTTATATTGTCGTAAAATGAACCGGGTGAAAAGGGGCAGACTGTATTGCCGCATGAAACCGCTTAGCGCAAGATTTAGACCGTATGCACCTAGAAGCAATAATGACTCAAATAACTCTAGCTCAAGCATTAAAAACTGTCCAAGGCCAAATTGATGGCTGCACCGGTGGTCGTTTTGTGGTTAATGTAAACGTTTAACTTAGGTATAAAATATGAATGCCATCAGCCGCTATCCTGTGCCTAAGCTTGAAGATCTGCCTGCAGACATTAAAAGCCGGGTATTAGAAGTGCAAGAAAAAGCGGGCTTTGTGCCAAACGTCTTTTTGGCCATGGCTCACCGGCCCGATGAGCTACGTGCGTTTATGGCTTACCATGATGCATTGATGAATAAAGACAGTGGCTTAAGCCAAGCTGAAAGAGAAATGGTCATTGTCACCACGTCCAACGATAATGGTTGTTTGTATTGTGTAGTGGCCCACGGGGCGATATTGCGTATACGGGCGAAGGACGCCTTGATCGCAGATCAGGTAGCTGTGAATTACCTTAAAGCTGATATCTCTAAGCGCCAAAAGGCTATGCTCACTTTTGCGCTAAAAATATCCAATAATGCTCAAGCAACAGCCGATGAGGATTTTGTGGCATTGAAAAGTCATGGCTTTAGTGATGATGACATTTGGGACATTGCTGCAATTACAGCCTTTTTCGGGCTCAGCAATCGTATGGTCAACTTTGCCTCCATGCAGCCTAATGAAGAGTTTTATGGCATGGCCAGAGAGATTTGATGAGAGTCAAAATAAGGTGTGGCAGTCTACTAAAAACACTCCAATAGTAGCTAAGTGAGTTATTAGACTTTAGTCACACATAAATCATCACTATCTAGCATTTTATAGCGTTCAGTCCTGTTGATTTTACTCCAAACGCGTTACCATATGCGACCTTATTATACACCAAGCCGACACTTCTGCCGTCCGTTAATTAACTACCGCCAAGGAAAAGTTCATGCCTGAGTCTCTCAAAGATAGCGCAATGCGCTACCATACTCACCCAACACCCGGTAAATTGTGTATTCAACCCACAAAACCGCTGGCTAATAAACGTGACCTTGCTCGCGCTTATTCCCCTGGTGTGGCATATGCATGTGAAGCGATCGTAGAAGATGAGGATATGGCAGCAGCTGTGACCGCCCGTGGTAACTTGGTGGGTGTAATCACTAATGGTACAGCAGTGCTTGGCTTAGGTAACATTGGCCCATTGGCATCTAAACCTGTGATGGAAGGCAAGGCAGTACTATTTAAAAAGTTTGCCAACATCGACGTGTTTGACATTGAAATTCAAGAAAACGAAGTTGATAAACTAGTGGATATCATCGCCTCGTTAGAGCCTACCTTTGGTGCTATTAACCTAGAAGACATTAAAGCACCAGAATGTTTTTTGGTAGAGAAGCAGCTACGTGAACGCATGAATATCCCTGTATTCCATGATGATCAGCACGGTACAGCTATTGTTGCTGCGGCTGCGGTTTATAATGGCTTACGAGTGGTAGGAAAAAACATAGAAGACATCAAGGTGGTTGGATCAGGTTCTGGTGCGGCCAGCATCGCCTGCTTAGACCTGCTTGTGAGTATGGGCTTGCCCCGCGATCAAGTCACCTTGATAGACCGTTCAGGGGTTATCTATAAAGGCCGAGAGCATGGAATGAACCCTTGGAAGGAAAACTACGCAAGGGAAACTGGCGACCGTACCTTAGCTGATGCCATGGTTGATGCTGATCTGTTTATGGGGCTATCTGCGCCCGGTGTGTTAACCCAAGACATGGTAAAAACCATGGCCCCAAAACCACTTATTTTAGCCATGGCTAACCCTACGCCAGAAATTATGCCTGAACTAGCTATGGCAGTGCGTCCCGATGCTATTGTTGCTACTGGACGCTCCGATTATCCAAACCAAGTGAACAACGTCCTTTGTTTCCCATTTATTTTCCGTGGAGCATTAGATTGTGGTGCCACTACGATTAACGAGGCTATGAAACAAGCTTGTGTTAGAGCTATTGCAGACCTAGCCTGCAAGGAAGTCACAGATGTTGTGGCAGCAGCCTATCCAGGTGAAGACTTCAGGTTTGGTCCTGAATACCTTATTCCTAAGCCCTTTGACCCGCGCTTAATCGAAGAAGTGCCGCTAGCCGTAGTTAAAGCAGCCATGGAAAGCGGCGTAGCAACGCGGCCTATTGAAGATTTAGACGCCTACCGCGTTAAGTTGCAAGGCTATGTCAACCAAGCTGGTTTGTTCATGCAGCCCATGATAGAAAAAGCCAAGCAAGGCCCACAGCGTCGAATCGTTTATGCTGAAGGCGAGAATGACGATGTGCTCATGTCCATGCAAGCCATGGTGGATGAAGCCGTAGCAAAACCTATTCTCATTGGCCGCCAAAGTGTGATCAAAACATCTATTGAGCGCTTGAGTTTACGCTTTAAATTAGGCGTAGACGTAGAGGTGTTTGATCCTAAAGATTGTGACCTACACGATCGTTATTGGCAGCACTATCACAAAAAAGTAGCACGTAAAGGGATCTCAATAGACAGCGCCAAACAAGAAATGCGTAATAATAGCACTGCGTTGGCTTCTGTCATGGTGGACCTTGATGAAGCACACGGTATGATTTGTGGCAAAGTAGGGCGCTTTGATACCCACTTTAAAACGCTACTGCAAGTGCTTGGCCCAAAGACCCCAGACACCCATGTGTCTACCGTATGTGCGTTATTATTGCCTAGTGGTCCGTTATTCTTAGCAGATGCGTTCTTAACCGTAGACCCAACTGCAGAAGACATCGTTGCCTCCACTGAAGCCAGCATGGGCTTTGTACGTCAGTTTGGTATTAAACCCAAGGTGGCACTTTTGTCCCACTCTAACTTTGGCACTTCCAATGACCCCCAAGCTAATAAAATGCGCCAGGCCTCTGCTACCTTACGTGAACGTTATCCTAATGAGGAAATTGAAGGTGAAATGCACTCATTCACAGCTCTGAATGAAGAATTGCGGCAGGCCATTTTCCCCAACTCAAACTTAACAGGCCAGCCCAACCTACTAATAATGCCTAACCTAGATACGGCCAACATTACTTTAGGTCTTATTCGCTCGTTAACTGATGCTCTGCTCATCGGCCCCTTTGTTCACGGTTTAGCCAAACCTGCACACATTGTTATTCCATCGGTTACAGGTCGTGGCATGTTTAACATGAGCGCCATTACGGCAGCCGATGTGGAAGTGCATTGTGAAAATAATGAGTGTAGCGTTTAGTTCATAGCTAATTTTTTGTGAATCCTTCTGCACTAAAGTGATTCATGGTCTATACTATTTATGCATAATGAGTTTATGCGTAACAGGTATCTTTAAGTGACTTTGCCCAGTTGATCTGGGCTTTTTTTGCTTAAAAATAATCAAACTAGAAAGAGAAATTTTTACAGCATTACGGGCCTTCGATAAAGCTTAACAAAATATTTTGTCGTCTTTGGGTCAGTATTTCTGCCACCAGGGACCTCTAACTATGGGTTCATGGAGTAACCGCATTAGTTCACCGATGCGTGGAATGACAAACGCCTGATCTTGCTGTTGAGCCAGCAACCTGGTCTGCTCCGCAGGTTCGTCCCATGGATGCAATGACAAGGTAAAAGCGCCCCAGTGTACGGGCATCATAATATGGGCATCTAAATCTTGCGCAGCTTGTACACTCTGTTTAGGCCGCATGTGAATCGCCTGCCAGCGGAAATTATATTGCCCTGTATCTAGGAGGGCGATATCAATGGGGCCAAAACGTTGGCCAATTTCTTTAAAGTGAGGGCCATAGCCGCTGTCGCCACTAAAAAATACCCGCTGGTCTGGGGCTTCAACCATCCACCCTCCCCATAAAGTAGAGTTGCGATTGTCCCAGCGTCTGCCAGAAAAGTGACGAGCGGGGGTGAGTGTCAGCTTAATGCTATTTAAATTGTTAGATTGCCACCAGTCCATTTCGCTAATGCGCTCTGGCGCTATGCCCCAATGTAGTAGATGTTGCCCTACCCCAAGGGGCACATAATAGTGCTTAACCTTGGCATCTAGCTGCATAATGCTGGGGTAGTCTAGATGGTCATAGTGATCATGGGAGATGATGACAGCATCTATAGGGGGTAGTTGTTCTGGCTCAATAGGCAGGTTTTTGTTATAGCGCTTGCTACCTAGAGCAGGGTGGGGTGCGGCTGTGTCACTGAATATAGGGTCGAATAACAAGGTTTGATTGGCGGTTTGTAGTAAAAACGAGGAATGACCAAGCCACATGAGTTGGGTTTTATTGTTGGCGTTGTTGAGTTGTGACGGATCAGCTTTAACTATTTCAAGGTTGTGCTCTGGGGCTAGCCCCTCTGCAGTAACGTAGTCCCACAATGCACCAGCCATCAGCCCAAAAGTTTGGTCCATGTCAGTGTTTATCTGATTAATGAACAGGGTTTCTGAAAAGTTACTTGAGGTGATGTAGCTCCGTTGCTGGGCAGGTGTCATTGACGCACCAAACACAGCAGCGTTGGAATACCAATAATAGCCCACTGCAACTGCGGCTAGGGTTAATGTGAGTGTTATGGCAGCTAGACTGAGGCCTATTTTTTTAATCATTGAAACTGAAACTCACGATATTTTTTCTAGAATATTACGATGATCACCATGCAGGTTAGATAATACCCTACACACTGTTCTTTTACTTGTTTCTATAGAACTATAGCCAAATATTAAGTGGGCGTTAGTGTATTGTAAAGTTAGTATTAGTTGATGTTTTTTACGGGTTCAATTAATTGATTTATATCATAGGTTAGGGTGAATCTAGTAGTTGCATGTAATGCTTGTTTTGGGTGATGATATGTACAAATTGACATGTTAGTGTCCAAGGAAAATGTAATGTCAAAACTGAAGTTTATGAAACCCTTTACCCAGCAAGAACCTATTCCCGAACAGGCTAAAATAAAGGTCATGGAGCTGCTTGATTCAGGGCGATTACACCGTTACAACACGTTGGGTAGTGAGTTGTCTGATGCGGCCTTGTTAGAACAAGATTTTGCTCAATACCAAGGTCGAAAATACTGTTTAGCCTGTACTTCAGGAGGTTATGGTTTGCATATCGCTCTACGGGCCATGGGTTTGCAAGCAGGCGACGAAGTGCTAACGAATGCCTATACATTAGCGCCAGTACCTGGCGCTATTCATGCTGCTGGAGGTAAACCAGTATTGGTGGAAATTGATAACAACTACCACCTCGATTTGACCGACTTAGAGGCTAAGGCAAAGGGCAGCAATGCTAAAATTTTGTTGTTATCGCTTATGCGTGGGCATATTCCCAATATGGATCAGCTTATGGCCTTATGTAATAAGTTAGGTCTGCAGGTATTAGAGGATTGTGCTCACACCATGGGTGGCGCATGGTCTGGTGTGAAGTCTGGAAATTTTGGTCAGGTAGCGGCGTTTAGCCTACAGACTTATAAACACATGAACACTGGTGAAGGTGGCTTAGTAGTAACTGATGATGCAGAAGTAGCGGCCCGCCTCATTATGCATTCTGGATCCTATATGTTCTACGAACGCCATGGTGCAGCACCGGCA
>Ga0307995_1002569_pt1 | contig 10513 bp, 20 predicted proteins | sample EllFjometagen262_FD_203132 | JGI IMG/M metagenome (GOLD analysis project Ga0307995, IMG submission 203132) | Marine microbial communities from Ellis Fjord, Antarctic Ocean - #262 | ecosystem: Environmental > Aquatic > Marine > Unclassified | place: Southern Ocean | collected 2014-11-02
TATAAAGTTCTGTATTGGGTATGTTTATATGGATGATAAGCCCTATGTAATATATGGATTATGAACAACAGTGTGTATTAGTTCAACACATCGGTATAAGTGGAGATATACTCCAGCCTTTGCTACCTCCAAACCACAAACACCCAAATGGTCGTAATGCCTATGCTCACCTCTGGGTATGTCTAAGGCACAAATATGGCGATTATAAATTACTCCCTAATGAACGATTATCTGAATTGATGGCCTATGTTAATTGGTTAGTTGCTAATCCATCGTAATGTTTAATAAGGAGAAACCTCCTATAATATAGTGAGAGTGAGTCTATGAATATATTTGTTGTAAATGAAAACCCTGTTGCTGCGGCACGCCAATTGTGCAATCGCCATATAATTAAAATGCCATTAGAAAGTGCTCAAATGTTATGCGCTGCGCTTCATGCTAACGGACATACTGATACAATTTACAAGCCGACTCATAAAAACCACCCGTGCACAAAATGGGCTGGTGAGACACGAAATAACTTCATTTGGTTGGTAGAGCATGGTATGGAACTCTGTCGTGAATATACCCGCAGATATGGCAAGACTCATAAGTGCGAAGCAGTTATTGAAAGTTGTATGACTGATGCAGAAATGATTCCTGCTGGCCATCGAACTCCTTTCGTTCAAGCCATGGGTGAAACTTACAAACATAAGAATCCTGTAATTGCCTATCAACGCTATTTAACTTTTGGAAAACAATACATGAATAAAGGTCAAGGCCCACAATGGAAATCCACACCTCCAGATTGGTTTAAGCCTCATGCCGCATAAATTGACTTCAAGACCCGAAGTATCAAATAGGTGGCTACACATAGTATATCTATGGGTAAGCAATTTAGCCAACAACTCTTTGATGAAAATGATGTCGCTGCACGAAAAGCAGCAGAAGGAATTAAAGAGGCATTAGGAATTGATACTCTGGAAGATAGCCCTAATCAATATGCTGTCGATTTAATCGGCACTCTAAAAGGCGAGTTCATTTCATATGTTGAAGTAGAAAGAAAGATTGGATGGACTGGGGAAAAGTTTCCATTCGGAACTGTCAATCTACCGGGACGAAAAGGAAAGTATGCTGAATTGATTCTACCTACTCAATTCGTTATCTTTAATAATGATTACTCTTATGCTGTCATTATACATCGTGATGCTGTTATCGCTGCGAACCAAAAGTTTATTGATACTGTCTATTCTGCTGAAGAGCGTTTTTTTGATATTCCAATATCTGCCTGCAAAATCGTAAAAAAACAAGTTACTCTAAATACTTGGCTTCAAGACCCATATTGAGTCATCTGGATTTTGGGGACATTTCCAAGGAATCGCAGAGGAAAGTGCTTTTTTGTGAATGTTTGCTGGGATTAACTGAATAAAGAACCTAAACCTTCAAAACCGTTCCTTTTTAAACCAGCCTCATCACGAAAACAAGATGAACAGCCATAATACTCAGGATTGAATACATTACTTACTGGCGATAATACATATAATGCTGACCTTAAATCTACTTTTTGCTCTGGGTCTGCTGCCTTGTGTAAAGTGCTAAATCTATGACAATTGGTGCAAAAAAAGGTGCTAACTAAGTTTTCACTGCGTAGTTTAATGTTTAATATCTCTCTCATGTATTTTGGATTTGCATTCATAGCCTGAAATGGTGGTTGATAACTCAACTCATTAGTTTCCCACAACTCTTTTGTAGCAATTGCTAATTCTAAGATTGCCGACTGAGGGATTATACCATATTTTTCTTCAGATGTGGGTTCTGGTCCAAATAATGAACCTAAACCAGATTGCTTTGGATTATTATACCTTTCCAATAACTTGTTTGCTATGTCTCCTGTCGAATAACTTAACCAAAGTTGGGGTTGGAATCCCTCATAATCATTATCCCATCCATCATCACTAATGAAAAAAGTATCTTTAATAAGTTTCATCCCAAATGTCTCAAGGCTACTATCACCAGACTCTGAAAGAGAAGGTATCCAATCACTTTTCAAAGGAATCTCTCCCATAGTATCGGGCGGAATTAGTGACCTTGGGCTTTGGTAAGTTTAATAACACCCGAATAACTGATTCAGGCAGTTTATTCCAATTAAGAATCAAGAAACTGTTTTTTCGATAGGGAGTGTAGGTGTTTTGCATAAAATCTGCCCATTCAGTAGGTGTATCTGGTTTGTTCGATGTAAAAGGATTATGGCTCAAATAACCTTTGGATAACTTTTCGTAATCATTGAATGACGATGGCTTATCGTAATTTAGACTATATTTTGATTCATCGGACAAGAAAACACGACCTTTTAGAACTTGGAACAGTTCTGGATGTAATTTATAGTCCTGCCACTCTAATAAAGTTTTCCATTGAAAATCTAAGTTCTCCCAATTAAGACGAGTTGGATTAAATGGCTCTGGAACTCTACACAAGAATAATTCGTTAGGACCCAATGAGGCCAGATATTCTAATCGAGTCGGTATTCGCATTCCTAATTCTTCATAAACTTCTCTATATGCGGCTTGAACTGCTGATTCATGGTCGTCTTGAAAACCACCAATTGCAGCCCATGTTAAAGGCTGGCTCACTCTATTACTTCGTAATCCTAAACCAACTCTCCCATCTTTTGAAACAAATACTACTGAAGATGATTTCATGAAAATTGCTCCTCAAGGTTTTTGTCCTACTTGTGTAATAATATAATCGTGGAAATGCCATGTTTCTTCCCACTTACCCACACAATGATTACATCGGTATTCTCTTGTAATGGAGCCTATCTCTATATCACTATCTGCTAAATCTACATCTGCATCATCACATTGAGGGCAACGAATTGGTTCTTTAGTTCTTTCGGCATTTATAGGTGCTGTTATCCAGTTCAAAATCCCAATCACTTCTTGATGCTGATGTTCAGTCCAATGTTTGTTTGCATAAGTGGCTGTAAGATATTCGGTCCAGCATGATGAACATAAGTCTTCGTCATAGTGTGCTGGCCTACTGCATATATCACATTGTCGTGTATAAGTTTCTGCATCCCACTCGATTTCATCCCAATCTGGAACTGGTTTGTCTGTTGTTTTTTCCCAATCTATCTCTTCCCAATCAGGGTCTGAATCTCGTAAAACTTTTAACCATTGACGAATCTTTGAGTCTGTGATTTCTTCTGCCATGTAATCTCCCTTTTCCCATCCGAGACCCAATGAGCGAGGAAAGTTAGAATCTTTTACATGAAACCAAACTCTTGTGCCAACGGGATGTGCCTCACTTCCTCCGGATATAATAGTGACCCATACTCCAATAAGATTCGGCCTATTGGGATTACTTTGTGAAACTCCTGTAACTTTTCCAAAAGTCCCGGGTGGTTGATGCTCACTGAATCCTACATCTTTCCACCACTCCATGTTTTGATTCGCAGAAACGGCTTCAGCCTCAGTTTGAGGACCCCACATTCGTATCTGTTGTCCTACAAGGTGGGAGTGTAATTGTGCTCGGACTTCTTCAACTGGCCTCTCATGTCCTTGATATGGAAAAATTGGACTGATAATATCTGAACTCCACATTCTATCTGGGTGGTCTGGGTCTTGTTGGTTGAACTCTACCATATCGAATCTTTCTTCTGTGTCATAAACTAAAAAATCTTCTGATGTGGAAAACTGCGTAACTCTTTCTACTGGAATTGCACTGAAAACATCAATAATACCGAAACCAGAATCTTGATAATCATCTGATGGTAATAATGCAATCTCAAACATCGGTAAAACTCCTTCTTTTAGGTGGTCTAAAGGGCTATCAAATAAGGGTGTTGTAGAAGTGTTAAACTTATCTGATATACTCCATGCTCTCTTGCTAATGAATCCATCTATTTCATGCCTCATTTGAGTAGGCATCAAATAACCTCTATCTAAAGCATCAAAGTATTGTTCCCAACTCATGCGTCGATAAACTATCAAAGAATCTTCTTCGGCTTCTAAAACTTTATTTTCATCTTCATGCTTTTTCATATGTCTAATAACTGTCCCTTGATTATAAGAGTCTATACTTTCTCCACAAATATCGCAAACATAATCTAATCCGAAACTTGACAAAGTTATGTCCTTTTGAGATTTAACGGTTTCAAACTGAGTATCTGAATTGTAAAAACAATAGCCACAACGATAACGCCTGCCTTTTGTGTTTATTTCACGAGTGAACATATCCACATTACCGCATACAGGACATCCTATTTCTTCAAACTGGTTGGTATGCAAATCTGCTACGATTTCTTGTTCTAATTGAATCGCAGTAGGGGCACCAAGATAATCTAATGCTACAAACGCATTTGGAGCAAAGTATAATTCAGATTCAAGGTCTTCAATAGTATAAATTGAACGACCCATACTGATAGTAGTTACTCTTTGATACTTAAAGATTAACCATACATCATATCATTAACATCTGAATCATCACCGTCTTCTTGGTGAGATTCTAACCTAAATACACTGGCGAAAACTTGAGTAATAAAGTCATTAACGAATACAGAAACTAACTTTTTGTTAATACCTGTGGTTTCTGCGGTAATGTGCGTCTCTAACTTTATGACAGATGTGCTCAAAACTTTTGTGAATACTTCCTCATCCATGCCTTCGTTTATTGGAATGTTGTCAAGTAAAACTTTCATAATCTCTGGTTTTATTTGACCTAAAAATCCATCTTCGGTTTCTTCTTCGATTTCCAGAAAAACACAATCTCTTATTTTTTTCATTTGACGGTCATACTGGGGTTCTGTCATATTTAATTCATCATGCACCTTCATTACCACATCACCTTCACTTTCATTTCTTTTTCTATGCCGTCTTTTTTACCAACGCCAAGGATTCTGCCTTCACGCCTACCAAAGAAATATATTTGTGTTGTATGTTTCGCATCACCGCAACAATATGCTAAAACTCGGCGATATTCACCATTGAGCCATGCTTTGGGTGCTTCTGCTGCGGGCATAAGTTTGCCCTCTGATTCTCCCAAACAGCCCTTAATAAGATTCTCTAATGAGAATCGGTAGCCATCACTAACATCTCGCAAGAATTGACAAATATCAATATGACGAGGTGGGAGGTCTCGCTCTCCATATCTGGTTTCTTTAGTCTTGGGTGCATTCAAGAAGTAATCAATTTGATTCTTGACACCACAGCCACCATCATCGACTGATTTACTAATAATTGGTAAATCAAATGTGGCACCGTTTTTGGTAATCAAAGTGTAACCTTGGTAAAACCATTCTTCTAAATCCCACGCTAAAAAAGACCAATCATAGATAAGGTCGTCTTCGGCTATGTCTTCAATTATAGATAAATCACGAACATATTGATAGGTTAAATCTCGATGGTGGTCGTGAATACATACACAAGAAACTTTCCAGTTGTCTGGATTGTCAAAATCTAAATTGTCTTCAGCCATATCCAGATTCAATGTTTCAATGTCTAATCCTATAATCTTCATATAATCAACCCTTCAAATAAATGTGCAATAACATCAACAGTCCAGCCGTCACCTATTAAATCTGTGGCTTTACTTTTGATACATAGAAAATGATAATCGACTGGTATCGTTTGTAATTCTTTATACTCATCTAAGGTCAAATCACGAATGATTCCGTTAGACATTGTTATGAATTGAGTATTCCATGCCGCATAGCCTCTCGCAGTAATCGGCATTGATTTCTCTCCATCTACTCGCACATACATTGTTTTATCTTTTGACCTATCAATAAATGCTCGCTTTTTAACTGACATTTTTTCTTCAGGAAGTGCACTTCTATCTATAATATCATCCAGAAGGATTTCTTGGTCTACGAGTTCATTCTTGACTGGGATGTTGGTCCAATACAACCTTCTCCTATGTTGTGCCGAAACTACTGATGAATTAATTAGTATTGGCTCTACACCAAGGGCTTCAGTGATAATTGCTTTATCTACATTTTTCATACTTGCTACATTTTCAAGCAGGAAATACTTAGGCTTCGTAATCTTTAATACCCTCACATATTCCCAAAACAATCCACTTTTTGCTCCACTCAAACCTGTTCGATTTTGATTAATAATGGTTAAATCTTGACAAGGGCTACCACCAATGAGTAAGTCTATACTTAATGCCTCAAGGCTTTCTTTGTCTAATTCTCTGACATCTCCTAATTGAACTGTGTCTGGGAAATTATGTTGCGTGGTTGAGATTGCATGGGATTTAATTTCCGATGCGTAATACTTTCGCACAGGGATTCCTAATTTATTCAATGCTATCTGTCCACAAGACATTCCATCAAAAAGACTTAGAACATACATCACAACATCACCAATAAATGATATGCCTGACTACCTACTTAACACTTAGTATTCACCAAGCGTTGATTGCCCTTCTTCGAGGCCACCAACTTCTGTAACTTCAAGTTCTTTAGTGTCTATGGTATAAGTTCCTTCAACAGTGGATAGTTTAACGGTTGCACGCTTAGATGTGGTCTTTTCTACAATTCCAGTCAAGGTGGCCTTGCGAACATCAAATTGGACAACATCTCCTACATTGACCTCTGGGCGTTCTCCACGCAAGTCGTCAAGTTTATCCTTGATTGCTTGTAGTAGTTCGGCAAGTTGTGTTTCACTCATTTCTTCGATGGCTGCATATATTTCGCTCATAGTTCTACTATGTGGAATCACCTTAATAAAGATAAGTTATTCTTCGCCAAATCCTGATAGATTGGCCTTATCCTTAGACACTTTCTTCTCTAATTCGGAAAGTTTAGGTTGGCACCAGCAATCTTGAGAGCATACTGCTTCTCCATCGACAGTCATACCTCCTAAAAGGTGTGTTCGCTCTGGGTCTGGGTATTGACAACCACACTCAAGACATAAAACATAATTAGTTGCTCCTAATTCGTATGGTTTATTACAACCGCATGGTTTCGTTAATTTTTTCACAGAACTTCCCTCTTTTTTGTCAAGCATCCAATGCCACTCATTTTTCATATTATACACCACTCGTATTTGAAAATGGGTCGTCATCGTAATCATCATCATCAGGATTAAATGATGCTATGTTGTTAAAAATGTATTCAAGCCCTGCTAATGGACTAAATGCTGTTGATTGCTCACGGAAGATTCCGAATAATACTAATAGGTCTGATTCTCTAATGTCTCCGATTTCTCGGCGAGCAATTTCTCTGAACTTTCTGTAATCGTCAATAAATTGTTTCATTCTTCTTCCTCCATGTAATATCGTTCCCAGTCGCTCTCAAAAATCTCTGGTCTAACATTTTGACATACTAAAGTGTTAATACAAGCCATAGTTCTAACCTTTGGACCCTGTATCACTACTAAGAATGCAATAGTTCCTGTCTTTTTATTTTTCCAAAGTTTATTCGTATCGTATCCAGTCATTCTTCTTCATCTCCTGCATTTGTGCGTAATGAGCGTAATGCTCGCATAAGCCTGCTTTGTCGCCATGTTCCTGTGTGCTTAATCATCTGTCAAACCCTCCATAAGTTTCTCTTTACCTAATTCTGTCAAAAAGTATGCTTTCCTTCGACATGAGCCAATACCAATAATATGTTTCTTTTCAAAAAAGATTAAACCATCATCCTGAAGTGCATTCAAAATCTTGTTAGTGTAACTACGACTACTGGGCTTTCCACCTAATGATTCAATAATACCTGCTTCACACAGTTCATATGGCACATCCCATTCCAACGAATAATCTGAACCTCGCTGGTGAAGGTGTATAATAACATCATTATACCTACTCATTATATACATCTCCATTGTCAATAACTTTTTGATTTTCATATGGTGCAAGCACACGACGGTATAATTCTAATTTAGCACACTCAAGCACACCTATAAGTTTATTCCCGTTTGAATAGTTGAGGCCAAAGTTTTCTAAAAGGTCTGCAACCATAGCAGATATGATATAGTTAAGTTCTCCTACTGGTATCTCTTCGTGATTTGTAAGACCTGCTTTTATTGACATCAGGTGATGTTCATATTTGAGTCTATCTTTCGAATTGATATATGGCATGGTTATCCCTCAGTCCAAATGTGAAACGATAATTGCTAATTCCTCTGCATTCAAGAGCGCAGGGCTAAGAATAGGTATCATCAATGGCTCACGAGTCTCAGGGTCAAATGGACCCTGTATTTCAGAAGGTGTAAAGAACATACCCATGTTGCCCTCAATAGGTATATGGTAAATAGTTCCAATTTCCTCGTGTTCAATCGTTAAGATTTTTTCATACTTGATTTTCATCGTTCCAGTGGTTAAGTTTTCGTAAGTTGTTTGTTCCATAGTTATTCCTCCTCGCTTATACTCTCACCAATGTTCATAACTTCTGCATCAGTATGCTCATGGTCGCAATTTTCATCGTGAATATGTGCGTGTGGTCCCTCATGCTCATTATGTGTATGCTGGTGTGCTTGAATCAATGCTTCTTTCTGCTTATTTGTCAAACGCTTCTGGCTTTGACGGAAAGTTTTGTAATCTGCGGCACTGACGGCTCTTGACTTAAGTTTTAATGGGGCTTCAATAACTTCACCACTGGCTGTGACTTTCAATCGACTCACTGGCTCCAGTGGCATACCTGTTGAATCATCATAAGATGTGCAATATCGGCATAAGCCCTTGAACCTGTAAATGGTTTCATCCTCGCAATCCTCTTTAATACACTTCCATAATGTCATATCTCTCATAGGTCATACCACCCTTATTAACTTAATCAGCCAACCACGCTTGTCTAAAACGCTTAAGCGAATACTCTGAGTCTGTTTGAACGATGTCCCACCTTTCGTCATCTTCATCTCCTAATGAAACTATTGTATTCTTTTCATCAGTTAATGCTAATATGTATATGAACACTGGTTCTGGTAATTCACCATCATGCTCTTTGAATAGGATATAATTAGTTTGCTCAAAGCAGGTGCAGATAAAACTTTCATTAGTTTTTGTGTTGTGTAATATGCCTCGGTCATCATCAATCAATTCAAAACCTTGAACGCTAAACATATTCAAAATTATATCTCGATTTAAGCGTGGTTCTGCGTCACCCATTGAAATTGCTATTATTTGCTTACTCATCCTTAGTCTCTCCTGTAAAAAGTTGTGCATCCACCCATCCTTGAAGATAGTTTTTAGGGATTCTAATCTGTGTGCCTATACGGATGTGTGGGATGTCCTCTATGTGCCGACGAATGGTCGCACTGGACACTTGTAGCAAATCTGCTGTTTGCTGAATAGTGAGCCACTCCATACTATCCATAGATTGAACCACCCTTATCAATATGAAGAACCATTCTGGGACCACCTGTAATCTTGGCATACAACCAAACCCTCCTTTTCTAAGAAGTCTAAAGTTTGTCTTACCTTCCTTCGGCCAAACACATTATCATAGCCTATACGCTTAACAATGCCATTGATACTTCTGCCTCCATGCAACGATTCAAAAACTTTTCTTGTGAAATCCGTTTCTACCATACGCAATCTGGCATTGTTGTGATGATACCTCGCACCCACTTTCATAATCTTATTCTTACCTGATAAATAGGTTAATGTTTCTGATGCTACTGTTCTCCATGCACCCTTATCTTTTCGACACGCCTTTAGTATTTGAGTCTTAGTTAAATCAGGTCTCCCATAAATGCTTGTGGCGTTTTCTAAAGTTTCTTCTATGGCATTCAATAGGATTTCATGCTTATTAGGCACAATGCCATGCTTATGTCTAACTGCATCTAACGCAGATAAATACTCAACCTTCGTAGGTTGATATACTGTGGCCTCATCAAAAGTTAAGCCGTTGGCTACTTGTTCTTGAACCACATAAGCCCGGATATGTTCTTTCAAAAGTTCTTGATTATGGACTGCCTGTGTTAATTCATCTTCAAATGTATTTTCGATAGCATCATCCAATATCCTTAATGATACTATATCCTTAGTCTGGTGTGCTGCCACCTTACTGATGTAAAAGTCTATCTGGGTCTGTGTCACGCCCCCTATGTCTATATTATTAATAAACATCTCCCGATACTGACCTCCTGCTAAAACCTCCTGTCTATCAAAGGCAGATAATTGGTCTAATGCAACAACTATTTGTTCATACGCTGACTCCATAATACTCCTATGGTGTAGCACCTATTTAATGGTTCGGCAGGTTTTCGGTCTACCCATATATCCAAAAGGGCGGTTTTATTTCGGTCGGAACGGTTTTATTTCGGACCGTTTTTGGCACATAGCGGCAATTATTCGGACCGGTATTTTATGATTTGACCGACTTTTTGCCAACAACGGTCTTTTTTCGGTCTAAAAATTGTCTACTGTTGCATACTCCTGCATAGACTTGTAGTGATTTGCCTACTGTTGTCAATTCAAAGGCAGGTATTTTGTCGGTTTTGAGAAATGGAGGCGGGGTGTAAAAGGGGTCCATTGATTTTGAATCTACGCACAAAAGGGTGTTTTTGATGCTTTAAAGTGGGGTCCATTG
>Ga0307995_1002573_pt1 | contig 10509 bp, 7 predicted proteins | sample EllFjometagen262_FD_203132 | JGI IMG/M metagenome (GOLD analysis project Ga0307995, IMG submission 203132) | Marine microbial communities from Ellis Fjord, Antarctic Ocean - #262 | ecosystem: Environmental > Aquatic > Marine > Unclassified | place: Southern Ocean | collected 2014-11-02
AGAAGCCCCGTTAGTGAGTGTTGAAACTCACTTGAGTGGTGGTTTGCCAGCGTTAACGATTGTGGGACTACCTGAAACTGCGGTAAGGGAAAGCAAAGACCGCGTGCGCAGCGCCATTATTAATGCTGGGTTTGAATTTCCCGCCAAGCGCATCACTATTAACCTTGCCCCTGCAGATTTACCGAAAGAAGGCGGTCGTTTTGATCTGGCAATCGCAGTTGGACTTTTGGCGGCCAGTGGCCAACTCCCTGTAGAGGAAGTAAAAGGATATGAGTTTGTAGCAGAACTCGCCCTTAGTTCTGAGCTCAGGCGCTGCCCTGCCATATTGAGCGCGGCGTTAGCTTGCCAAAAATGCCACAGAATCATGGTGGTAGCGCCAGACAATGCTGCAGAAGCCATCATGCCAAAAGCCAGCCGCGTACTTTGCCCAACGCACTTAAACCAGCTTAGCCAGTGGTTACATAACCCAGACAAGCAACAGCACCCGCAGCGCCCGGATAACATCTCTGAGCCGCCTCCAAGTGCAGAGTTGTTAGACGTTCGTGGTCAAGAGCAAGCTAAGCGTGCCTTGATCATTGCTGCTGCGGGGCATCACAACCTGTTGATGTGCGGCCCTCCTGGCACTGGAAAAACCATGCTTGCCCAGCGCCTTCATGGACTGTTAGCACCGCTCACTGAAATCCAAGCGTTAGAGCTTGGGGCGATTAACTCCAGCCTTGGCCTGTTTAATCCAAACACCTGGCGCCTTGCACCATGGCGAGCACCACACCACAGTGCATCTGCTGTGTCTTTGGTAGGTGGTGGTCGAGTGCCAAGAGCAGGGGAAATTAGCCAAGCACACCATGGCGTTTTATTTTTAGATGAACTGGCTGAATTTCCACGGCATGTGCTGGATAGCCTGAGACAGCCTCTAGAAAGTGGTGAAATTCATCTATCAAGAGCAGCCTATCAAAGCATATTACCGGCCCAATTCCACCTAGTTGCAGCCACCAACCCATGCCCTTGTGGTTACTATGGAGACGAGCACAGCGCCTGCCGCTGCACCCAAACTAAGGTGGCAAATTACCTACAACGATTGTCAGGGCCACTTCTTGATCGTATTGACCTTCAAGTTGCCGTGCAACGCCCGTCAGCGGCTGCGCTGATGGCGCCTCAAGCGGGAGTGTCTACCCAACAGGCTTCACAATGGGTCTTGGCTGCACAAGAACGTCAGCTTAAACGATGTGGCCAGCTCAATGGCTTGCTGCCGGTATCAATGTTAATGACCTACGCTACTGTTAAACCGGTGGAAGAGCGGCTGCTAGCCAGCGCTGTTGTTAATTTAAAGCTGTCCCCCCGTGGTGTTCACAAAGTGCTTAGGGTGGCCCGCACTATTGCGGATTTGGAAACAGCTCCACACATCCAAAAAAACCACCTGCTTGAGGCTTTAAGTTATCGACGGCTAGATATGTTGAGTATGAAGAGCGAGCAAATCTAAGCCAGTAAATAGGAGGCGCATAAAAACCAAAAAACACCTATAATTCGCAGCTGATTTCCGACACCTTTGTACAGAGTGATTATTCCTTGAGCCGCCTTAACCCACGCCAACAAGAAGCCCTAGAAGCGATTACTGGCCCAGTCCTTGTACTGGCTGGCGCTGGCTCGGGTAAAACCCGTGTAATCACCGAAAAAATTGCTTATCTAATAGCTGAGTGTGGCCTCAAGGGTCATCAAATTATAGCCCTTACCTTTACCAATAAATCTGCTCGAGAGATGAAAGAGCGGGTGGCAAATTTAATAACGGGTAAAGAAGGACGCGGGCTTACGGTGTCCACCTTCCACAATCTAGGCCTTAATATCATCCGTAAAGAAGTGACTGCTTTGGGTTATAAGCCAGGCTTCTCCATCTTCGATTCCCAAGACGTACTAACGTTATTAAAAGACCTTACACACAAAGAATTTGAAGCTGCAGAAGACGCTTGCGAACCGATTCAGCACCTTATCTCCAATTGGAAAAACGATTTAATTAGCCCCGCTAGAGCTATAGCTAGTGCCAATGGCCCAGAGCAAGCGTTAGCTGCGCGGGTTTATGAGTCTTACCAAAAGACATTAAAGCTATACAACGGTGTAGATTTTGATGATTTGATTCTTCAGCCAGTTGAGTTATTTAAAGCCCACCCAGATATTTTAGAAAAGTGGCAAAACAAAGTTCGCTACTTGCTGGTGGACGAATACCAAGACACCAACAGTTCGCAGTATTTGTTAGTTAAGCAGCTGGTGGGCCATCGTAGTAACTTTACGGTAGTAGGTGATGATGATCAATCTATCTATGCTTGGCGTGGTGCAAGGCCAGAAAACTTGGCTGAGTTACAGGCAGACTTTCCAACTCTAAAGGTGGTTAAGCTAGAACAAAACTACCGTTCCACTGGCAGAATTCTAAAAGTAGCCAACCAACTTATCGCTAATAACCCCCACGAATTCAGCAAGGCTTTGTGGAGTGATAAGGCCTTTGGCGATCCTATTCGTGTGATTAGTTGTCGTAACGAAGACGCTGAAGCAGAACGGATAGCTACCGAAATACTACAATTCCAATTACAAAATGAGGCTGAATTTAGAGATTTCGCCATACTTTATCGTGGCAATCACCAGGCACGGTTGATGGAATTGAAATTACAGGCCTACAAAGTGCCCTACAAGATGAGTGGCGGCCAATCCTTTTTCTCTCGCACTGAGGTGAAGGACATTATGGCGTATCTTAAAATTCTACTAAACCCAGCAGATGACAACGCCTTTTTGCGTATTGTGAATACCCCAAGGCGGGAAATTGGCGCAGCGACGTTAGAAAAGCTTGTTAACTATGCTAATCAACGTGGCGAAAGTCTTATACATGCCTGCCAGGGAATTGGCTTAGAACAATTCATCAGTGGCGCAGCGTTAGCCAGAGTAAGAGAATTTGGTGGCTGGATTGAGCACCTAGCGCAAAAGTCCCAACAAGAAGATCCTATAGCCAGTGTGCGACAAATGGTGCGCGAGATGGAATATCAAGATTGGTTATTACAAACCAGTAGTGGCCCACCAATGGCAGAAAAACGTATGGCCAATGTTGAAATGCTCATTTCTTCTCTACAAACTTCGTTAGAAAAAGCAGTGGAGAAAAACGACAACGCTGATATGGGCGATGCCGTAGCGCGCCTAGTGTTAATGGACTTGTTAGAGCGTCAAGAGGAAGAAGACGAAACGGACAGGGTGCAGATGATGACCTTACACTCAGCCAAAGGCCTGGAATTCCCCCACGTTTTCTTAATGGGCATGGAAGAAGAGTTATTGCCTCACAGAAACGCAGTGGAAGAAGGCAACATAGAAGAAGAGAGGCGTCTGGCTTACGTGGGCATCACCCGTGCTAAGCGCACCTTAGCTATCACGCTAGCACGAAAGCGCAAGCAATATGGCGAGCTCATAGAGTGCACTCCAAGCCGCTTCTTAGATGAGTTGCCAGCAGATGATTTGGAATGGCAAGGACGAGGCGATGACGACCCTAAGAAAAATGTCGCGCAGGGCCAAGCCACATTGGCTGGACTTAAAGGGATGTTTGCAGACTTTTAAACGTTTTCAAGTCGATTTTGGCGCCACTGATATAGGCTATGAAGGAGCAAGGTACCTATAACCAAGGAGCCACCTTGTAGGGCTGCAGAGCTCGGCTCTTCGCTTAGAAATAACCATACCCAAAGTGGCCCCACGGCGGTTTCCAGCAACATTAACATGCCCACTTCCGCGGCAGGTATGCGCATTGGACCAATGGTGATCAAGGTCAGGGCCAGTGGACTCACAAACAGGCACAATGCCACCATATACCACCAACTATCGCCAGAAAAGCCCATAGGGTTGCCAGCAAAAAAGCTCACTAGGGCCAAAATCAGCCCCGCTACGATTAATGAGGGGGTCATATCTCTATGGCTTACTGAACGATCATTAACAAACCTTGCAGCCAAAGCAATACAGCAGATCAAGGCCAGCAAGTCGCCTGTAAAGTTGGGTTCAGACCACGAGCCTGCTAATACCCAACCGACGCCTATCATCGACAGGAAAATAGCTGCCCAAGTTATAGGCTGAGGCATTTCACGTAAAAATATCCAGCCTAGCACTGCGGCGAATAGTGGTGCAGCGCTAAGAATCACTAGCACATTGGCCACACTGCTCAAATTGATAGCCATCACAAAAGCTACAATGTGGATAACCATAAAAAAAGAAGACCTAAGGCTGACCGGGTCCATAGGCAGCCATGAACTGGTGGACCTTTGTATTATGAGCACGAAAGAAATGGCAATGCTCATCAATAGACCACGCCAAAACAGGAGATCAAAGGAATCTGCCGCAATTAACCTGATTAACAGGCTATCAATACTCAGTATTAACACGCCTGCTGCAGTGAGCAAAATACCCTTTAAGTATTCTGACATGGTGCACCATCCTTTATATCTGTACACATCACCTTTGTACAAAAATCCAGCAGATGCTGGGTTTTCGCAATTGTGGTTAATTACTTAGAGTTATCAACCAAATGTATTACAGCATCTTTGATTTCGTCTTCAGAGCATTTCTTACACATACCCTTAGCAGGCATGGCTTTGTAACCATACCAAGCATTAGAGAACAATTTTTCTATACCCTTATCAACACGAGGACTCCAGGCAGCAACATCGCCAAACTTAGGTGCTCCAGCAGCGCCACTATCATGACAAGCAGCACAACCACTGGCATAAACATCCTCACCAGAGCGTGGACCAGCAGGTGCAGCTGCAACCACAGCCACTTCCGGTGTGCAGTCTTCACCTTCTATGCACTGACTACCTGCTGCACTAATGCGAGTAACAATGCTTTCGTCACTGTCGTGGCTGGCCACTACAGCTAAGGAGCCAAGGCTCAAAATAACACCAGCCAAAAGGCTGGACAGGACTGCAGGCTTAAATGTGATCACGTAAAATGCCTCATACTAAAGAATGAAAAAGAGTGTGACAACCACAGTAGTTGGACACCTTACTAAAATTTGAACCGCATTATACCGACATTACATCCAAACGTGAAAGGGCAACAGGGCATTCCCTAACATCTGTTTGACAAATAGCCAAAATATGTGATTTGTAACCAACGAAACGCTCTGCTTTGGGCCTTGAACCTCAACGTCAACACACGTATCATACCGCTTCCTCGCAGTAGCCCTATATCTTTTAAGGGTTGTGCAATATGCGCCAGTAGCTCAGCTGGATAGAGTAGCAGGTTCCGATCCTGTTGGTCGGGGGTTCGACTCCCTCCTGGCGCGCCATACAAATCAAACACTTACGGTACTTTATGCCTCAGAAGGTGCGATAAAGTTTGTATTTGGTCCCCTATTTGGTCCCCGTTTAAGTAGGTGAATTGAACTTACTAACATCTCTTCTGCAACCCCGCCTCCATTGACTCTTAGTATGTCACCCTAGGGTTTTTAGGCTGCCTTCCTATTGCAAATCAATTTGAGTCTGGACCGTGGTACGCTATCGCTGTCGACCTGTCTATGCATTTGGTTTTGTGAACTTTATTAACCTGCCAGATGGGCCATCTTCCAAAACCCAAATCGCGCCATCTTGGCCCATTTCAACTTCTCTTACTCTTTGAGACCAACTAAATCGTTCGGCTTCAAAAGGCTTTTCATTATTAAAACCTATTCGAACCAGCGCTTTGCTTTTCAATCCTCCAATGAAAGCATTTCCATTCCATTCGGAAAATTCTTGCCCTTCATAAAAAATCAATCCTGACGGAGCTACCGTAGGTACCCAATAAAGTTTTGGTGCCATGAATTCTGGTCTTGTTTTATGCATAGGAATTTCTGCTCCACTATAATGATTGCCTTCCGACACTATTGGCCATCCATAATTTTCACCCGCAACAATTAAATTAAATTCATCTCCATGCCTTGGACCCATTTCATGCGCCCATAGTTCACCATTTTTGGCAAATGCGATTCCAAGGGCATTCCTGTGACCCAACGACCAAAAGGTTTTTGCAAGGCCGCCTTTATCCTGAAATGGGTTGTCTCTAGGTATGGTGCCATCGTCGTTTAGGCGGATAATTTTCCCTAATGCCGTATCCCATTTTTGTGCGGGGGTTTGTTCTTGCCGATCGCCAGAGGTAATGAAAATCTTGCCAACGTGTTGTGTTCCATCAAGACCAAATGCAATTCTGTGAGAAAAATGTCCTTTCCCCGATCGAGCGGGTGTTTGTTTCCAAATGGTTTCAATGTTTTTCAGATGTGGTTGATCTGATCTTCCCAATGTGCCTCTTAATACGGATGCATATCGTGTCTTTCCTGCATTGTCTGAATTGATGTACGAAATATAAACTAATTTATTTCGTGCATAATTTGGATGAACAACGACATCACCTAAACCGCCTTGGCCACCTGCAAAAACTTTTGGAACTCCAGATACTAAAGACTGTTCACCACTGGTATTTACGAGCCAAAGTTTTCCAGCTTTTGTAGTGACCAGTAGGTTTTCGCTGTCAATAAAAGACATTGCCCAAGGACTGTCAAATTCAGAAACAACTTTCCCTTCCAATGTGCTACCTGCACTTCCAGTAACAACATTATTTGCCCAAGCATTTGAAGCTAAGTTTATTAGCAATATTAGAATAACCGTACGCATTTAATACCTATCCCATACATCGAACTACTCCAACCTAACGCAAGACCAATGTTAGGTTTAAAAAGCGTAGCCTCTCCAAAGTGTAATTGTAATATATAGGTTTACTAATGTTGCAGCAAATTAAAGATATAACACTGGGATAGGCCTATACTAAGTTTTTAAAGGCTCTCTTAACTCACAAACCCAAAACTGAATACTCCATTTAGCCATAATTATTTACGTGTACCTAACCGTGTACCAAAAATGAAATCTGTCTATTTAAATTATAGGTACTAAAACTGCCAGTTAAAAAAACAACGCTTCAAATTATTAAAAACTCGATTTGCTATATAGCAAGCAAAAACTATTGAAAATTATATTACTTACTACCAAAAGCTAAGCAAACTTTTTGAGAGGTAAACATTAAAGCCTCTAGAAAGCTTTCAACATTCTCGTCAGTAAATCTCATTGTCAGTCCTGACAATGAGATTACACCAATAAGTTCACGATCACGTCCCAAAATAGGAACGGTAATGCCTGCAATATCAGGGTCACGCTCGCCATGACTAATATAGTATCCCTGATTCTGGATCATTTTAGACTGAGATGTTTTAGGATTTACAAAGGCTTCTAGAACCTTTCCAGAAGAACCCACATTAAGCGGAGTTATTTCTCCTTCATCAATATGATATCGCATCCGTCTTTTAGAATTCTCGCAATAAAGAACGACACCTGAATCTCCACGCAAGACGTGAAATGCAGCAGTTTCTTTTGTTTTTTCAACAAGTTCAATTAGAGCTGGGCGAATAAGATTTCCCAGTTGAAGATTATCTCGGTAAATTGAACTAAGACGCCAGAGTGATGATCCAAGATGAAAAACACCATCATAATCACGAGTAAGATAACCAAACTTTTCAAGTGACACACTGAGTCGTAATATCGTAGCTTTATCCAGGCCGGTTCTTTGCGCAAGCTGTTTAAGCGCCAGGCCGTTATCCCCCATATTAAATGCCTCAAGTAAACGCAGAGCTCGTTCCACCGACTCAACCCCACTTTTAATAGGCTTGGAACCTTCTGTCGATTTCGTCATTAGCATATCCTTGTTAAAGGCTCTTCATAGGGTGTCTGGGAAATTCAAATCATTGAAGAGCTACATTTATAATCTACTAAAATTCTAACATGATTTTAGAATGACGTAATACAAAATGAAACATAATTTCATTTTATCAAATTTAAACTTGACTTTTCACTGAAAATGCCTAAAATGAAATATTGTTTCATAGAGCGAAATACAGATTTGTTTCAGGTCATGGAGCAATTAAAATAAAATAAAGGGCTTACAAATGAAAAAATATTCAAAAATTATTTCCTTAACTCTAACCATGGGCTTAGGTATTGGTGTTGGCAATGTTGCCATTGCAGCAGGAGATAGTGTGACGTTTGCATCATGGGGTGGATCATTTCAGGATGCTATTCGTTCATCAATGTTAGCACCCGCAGCGAGCAAGCTGAATATAACGGTCAAGGAAGATACGACAAACGGCATTCAAGACGTGCGCGCACAGATCACAGCAGGTGCTGTTGCTTGGGATGTAACAGAGCAGGATTTGCCTTCGTGTGAAACGCTCAGCCGCGAGGGTAGTCTTGAGCCGATTGATTATTCGATTGTTGATACAACAGGTATCCCCAAAGAGCTAATCCACGAAAACTACATTGGCTTTATCAACTTCACCAAGGTGATTGCCTATCGCAAGGATGCATTTGGCGACAATGGTCCGTCCAACTGGGCAGAGTTCTGGGATCTAGAAAAATTCCCAGGCAAGCGTGGCATGCACGGCAAGGTGAACTACAACCTTGAGGCAGCCCTTATGGCTGATGGTGTGCCGATGGCAAAAGTTTATGACACTCTGGCAACAGATAAAGGTATGGCACGCGCTTGGGCCAAGTTAGGAGAGATCGCACCTGAAGTCACTGTTTGGTATCGTGGTGGTTCGCAATCAGCACAATTATTGCGTGATGGTGAAGTGGACGTGATCCATATGGGCCATAACCGCGTGGAGAGTGTGATCAAATCTGGCATTGATGTCGCTTATGCATTCGATGGTGGCACGATGGACGTTGATTGCTTGTTAGTGCCTAAGGGCGCGCCAAATGTTGAGAATGCAATGCGCCTAATCAACGAATTGCTAAGTGCCGAAGCGCAGGCGCGGCTGGCAGTGACGATGCCGCTAGGCCCTGTGAATACGGGTGCGTTTGATACCGGTATTATTTCGGGCGAGCAGGCTTTGTTAGTCAACACCCACCCCAACAACTATGACAAGCAGCTTCTGGTTGATCCGAATTTTTACATCGGTCAGTTGGGTGAGCTAACGGAAGAGTTTGATACGCTGATCCAGCAGTAATCCAGCTATAGTAGTAATCCATTTTGGCGTAGTGCAATTTGTACTGCGCCAATTTTTTTGTCAGGTTTAGGAGCCCATATGTCGTCTACCGCCCAATCCCTTCCCATCGAAATATCCAGCCTTTGCAAGGCCTACGGACCAATCAAAGCGCTGGATGATGTGTCGCTAAATATTGCTGCTGGCGAGTTCCTGACCCTGCTGGGGCCATCAGGATCGGGCAAGACGACACTCTTGATGGCGCTAGCTGGTTTTGTGCGTCCTGACGGTGGCTCGATTCGGTTTGGTGATCAAGAAATGATTGCAACACCACCGCACAAACGTGGCCTTGGTATGGTCTTTCAAAGCTATGCGTTGTTTCCATTCATGACGGTGGCGGAAAACGTGGCCTATCCATTGAAAATCCGTGGGGTTTCCAAAAGTGATCAAAAAACGCGCGTCGAACGTGTGCTGGATACTGTAGAACTTGGGGGCTATGGGGATCGGCGTATCACCCAACTCTCTGGTGGTCAAAGGCAGCGTGTGGCGCTTGCCCGGGCGATGGTGTTCGAGCCACGGATTATCCTCATGGACGAGCCCCTATCGGCACTTGACAAAAAGCTGCGCGAACATATGCAGATTGAATTAAAGGCGCTTCATCAAAAATTAGATGCAACTGTTGTATACGTGACCCATGATCAGCGCGAAGCCCTGACGATGTCAGACCGGATTGCGGTGGTCAATCATGGGCGCATCGAGCAGATCGATACCCCTCAGCGGCTATATCGTCAGCCTCATAGTTTCTTTGTGGCAGACTTTATAGGGGAATCAATTTCCTTGCCGGTGACGGTAGTCAACGATACAGCGCAACTTGGCGGGCGCGTGCTAAAATCTGATTTAGCTATTGCCCAAGGTAGCGGTGGGCATCGCTTAGTAATTCGGCCTGAATTGCTGGAAGTCATGTCGGGCCCTGTGCCTGAAAATGCTAATGACTTTTCTGGCCGGGTGAACGACATCATTTATCAAGGCGACAGCGTGCTGGTTATCGTTGAACACGACAGCGTGGGCATGATTAATGTGCGCGTGCCTGCCAATCGTGCTGGCCAGACTGGGCTCCCTTCCAAGGGAGAAAAAATTGGCCTTGCCCTGCACCCAGAAGATACGATCATCGTACCGGAACGTGTGTCATGAGTATCTCTGAGGCCAATGCGGGAGCTAAAACATTTCACAACGCTAGCACGCTCAAATCTGAAGACCGCCGCGAACGCTTGACGTTTTTGGGGCTTTCGATGCCTGCAGTTCTTGCAATTTTAATTGTCGTATTTCTGCCGATTTTCTGGCTGTCTTCGCTCTCATTTTATAATGCAGCGGGCGAGTTGAGCACAGAAAATTATGCGCGTATTTTTGAAAGCGCTTTGTATCGTCGAACCTTTGTTGTCACCTTTCAGATCAGCATTGCTGTGACGGTCATTTGTATTCTTCTTGGTTATCCGCTG
>Ga0307995_1002579_pt1 | contig 10487 bp, 4 predicted proteins | sample EllFjometagen262_FD_203132 | JGI IMG/M metagenome (GOLD analysis project Ga0307995, IMG submission 203132) | Marine microbial communities from Ellis Fjord, Antarctic Ocean - #262 | ecosystem: Environmental > Aquatic > Marine > Unclassified | place: Southern Ocean | collected 2014-11-02
AAACCGTTAGGAGCTAATCGTAACGGTTTTTTTATTTTTGCACTATGGCAAATGAAGATTTATTTAAAAAAGTAATATCACACGCAAAAGAATATGGTTACATATTCCAATCAAGTGAAATTTATGACGGCCTTAGTGCTGTTTACGACTACGCTCAAAATGGCGTAGAACTAAAAAAGAACATTCGTGAATATTGGTGGCGAAGCATGGTGTTTATGCATCAAAATATTGTTGGTATAGATGCTGCAATATTAATGCATCCAACTACTTGGATAGCTTCTGGGCACGTAGATGCTTTTAACGATCCTTTGATTGATAACAAAGATTCTAAAAAAAGATATAGAGCAGATGTTTTAATAGAAGACTATTGTGAAAAATTAAATATTAAAGCTCAAAAAGAAATCACAAAAGCAAAAAAAAGGTTTGGTGAAAGTTTTAATGAAGAGGAATTTGTAAACACAAATCCTAGAGTTGTAAAATACAAATCCCAACAAAAAGAAATATTAGAACGCATGGCGAGGTCTTTAGAAAATGAAGATTTAGCCGATGTTAAGTTATTGATTGAAGAATTAGGAATTGCAGACCCACTATCAGGCTCTAAAAATTGGACCGATGTAAAGCAATTTAACCTCATGTTTGGAACCAAATTGGGAGCTTCTGCAGAAAGTGCAATGGATTTATACCTTCGTCCAGAAACAGCTCAAGGAATATTTGTAAACTTCTTAAATGTTCAAAAAACGGGGAGAATGAAAATTCCTTTTGGAATAGCCCAAACAGGTAAGGCATTTAGAAATGAAATCGTTGCTAGGCAATTCATATTTAGGATGCGGGAGTTTGAGCAAATGGAGATGCAGTTCTTTGTGAAGCCAGGAGAAGAAATGAAATGGTATGAGTATTGGAAAGAAACAAGACTTAATTGGCATCTTTCTTTAGGTTTAGGGAAAGAAAACTATCGTTTTCATGATCATGAAAAAATGGCACATTATGCGAATGCTGCTACCGATATCGAATTTAATTTTCCATTTGGTTTTAAAGAATTAGAAGGAATTCATTCTCGCACCGATTTCGATTTAAAGGCTCACGAAGAACATTCGGGTAAAAAACTTCAATTTTTTGATCACGAAACAAACAAAAACTACACTCCTTATGTAGTGGAAACTTCCATAGGTCTGGACAGAATGTTTTTAGCAATTTTCAGTAATTCACTTAAAACGGAAGTATTAGAAGATGGAAGTTCTAGAGTGGTCTTAAAATTACCAGAGATTCTGGCACCCATAAAAGCTGCAGTTTTTCCATTGGTTAAAAAAGATGGATTACCAGAAATCGCCGGGCAAATTATTGAGGAGTTGAAATGGGAATATAATGTTGTTTACGATGAAAAGGATGCGGTAGGAAAACGGTATAGACGTCAAGATGCTGTAGGAACTCCATTCTGTATTACCGTAGACCATCAAACAAAAGAAGATAATACAGTGACCATTAGGCATCGAGATACTATGAAGCAAGAACGTATTGCAATTTCTGAAATATCAAATCAACTAAAAAAGGCTATTTCTTTTAAAGCTTGGTTAAGCTAATATTAATTTGATATAAGCAAAAATAACCTGTCCTTTAGTAATGGACAGGTTATTATTTATTACTCTATGTTTAATTGCTTTTAACTATTTCAATAATACTTATTGGATTAGCCTTGTCACAACGATTCATTCTTCTTAACGGTCCAAATTTAAACCATACCTTTTCACCATCAGTTTGAAAATCTTCTCTTAAATCAATTGGATCTAAATAATAGGCTCCATTTTTCCCTTCTACTTTAATAGTAATAGGACAATCTCCTTCTATTGTAGAAGTAACAATTGTTCCCTTTATAAAGCCTGCCTCCATCATTTTTTCTGTAGCTATTTTTACTTCATCTTCAGGATTAGCTGTAACAGTTTTATTTGTGCTGTTGCAAGAGAATAATAAAATTGAGAATAATAGGGTTAAAATATTTAATGCTTTCATAACTGATAATATTAGTAAGTTCAATTTATAAAATTACAATTATTATGCCATTTTAAATGTAAAAAAATCATTACTTTCTAATTGAAAGTAATGATAATCAATATTTTATGTTGTTAAAGTAGGGTGTTATTAAATTTAGTTGTCTTAATATTGTAACATAATTTAAAATAAAATAAAATGAAATTAAAAGACTATTTTTTGTTTTCGATTTTTGCGGTATTTGCATTTAATCTAAACGCACAAGAAGTAACACCAAATGTACCAACTCAAGGTAATTTTATTGGAACAACTGGAGAACCTATTTATGTTTCTTCAATTGCTTCCAGAATTAATGAACTAATAGTTTCTGAGGATTTAACTCCTAGAGAGGCTCAAGACAAAAAATCATTAGGAAATTCTGTGATTATCGGAAAAGACCGACAAACTAAAGATGATTATTTTGTAAGAAACAGACATGAATCTGCACAGAGCATTCGTGTTGCATCTCCAAGTCTTGTTTTTGATGCTTATACTTCTAGTGCTTCTCCATCAGATCCAGATATGGCAGTGGGTCCTAATCACGTAGTTATTACATATAATACAAGAATTGTTATTTATGATAAATCTGGAAATATTTTAGCAGGACCTTTTAATCCTAATCCATCTGTTTTTCCAAGTAGCGGATGTTGTGACTTAACAGTTTCTTATGATAATTTGGCAGATAGATGGGTCCTAACATTTTTAGGTCCTACTCAATCGATAGCAGTATCAGATGGACCAAATCCACTAACTGCAGGATGGAATATCTATAACTTATCATTTAACGATTATAATAAACTCTCAATTTGGAGTGATGGGTATTATTTAACTCAAAATATACAAGGATCTGATAAGGTACATGCTTTAGAAAGAGATGAAATGCTAGCAGGAAATGCTGCACAAATAATTGGTTTTCCATTACCTGGTATGATAACACAAGGGTTTTGGAGTCCACAATTTTTAGATGTTTCTGATGGTGTTATGCCAGCTGCAGGTGGAGCAACTGTAGTTTTTTTACAGGATGATGCTTTTTCAGGTATATCTACAGATCATGTTAAGCTATGGACAATAGATATGGATTGGGGAGCTGGAAATGGTACAATATCTGCTGCAACGGAGTTACCGGCAACTCCATTTATCTCTGTATTTAATGGAGGAAGTTTCGCTAACCTCCCACAACCTGGAGGTGGAGCTCTTATTGATGCGGTACAAAATACGGTAATGAATCAAGCACGTTTTAAAAAGTTTGCAACTTATAATGCTGCAATTTTTAATTTTGTGGTTGATATTGATGCTGGTAGTGATGAATTAGCAGGTATTCGCTGGTTTGAAATAAGACAAGATGGTGACAATATGCCTTGGACAGTGTATCAAGAAGGTACTTATACATCTCCAGACGGGAAACATGCTTGGATGGCAAGTATGAACTGGGATAGTAACGGTAATATTGCAATGGGTTATTCTGCAATGGCAGGACCAACTACTTCAAACCCTACAGATTTTAGAGTTGGTTCCTACTATACAGGTAGATTTGATGGAGATGCATTAGGTGTAATGACTGCTGCTGAAGAAGTTATTGCTGTAAGTACTGCTAATGTACCAAATACCAGATATTGCGATTATAATAAACTTGAATTGGATACAGATGGTACTACTTTCTGGTTTATAGATGAGTATATAAATAGTGGTCGTAAAGGAGTTGTAGGAGTATTTCAATTAGCGCCACCACAAGCTGATGATATAGGGGTGAATTCTATTACAAATCCAAATACCGGACCATTAGGAGCAACTGAAGATATTATTGTAAACATCAGAAACTTTGGAAGTAATGATATTACAAATCCTGAAGTACAATACATTCTTGATGGTGGATCAGCTGTAGTTGAAGACTATGCTGGAACCATTGCTGCTGGAGCGACAGAGTCTTATACATTTTCTACACAAGGAGATTTTTCTGTACCAGGTAATCATACCATTGTTGCAAGAACGAACTTAGCTGGAGATACAAATCCAGAAAATGATGCAACTACTAAAACAGTATTTAATGGTACAGTATATTGTGAACCCTCTTCAGATTGTTCTTTTGGAGATGGATTTACAAATGTGACTATTACTGTTTCTGATTTAAACAACGATTCAGGCTGTGAAGGATATGCTGATTTTACTAGTATTATTGCAGAATTACTACCTGAAACTACTTACGAATTGACGGTGACTACAGGTTATGGTGATCAAAACGTAAGAGCTTGGATTGATTTTAATGATGATGGAACATTTTCAGTTGATGAAACTATAGTTCCTAACTTTGTAATCGCTCCAGGTGAAGGTGCTGGAACTTTTACAGAATCGGTATTTTTCAATATTCTAAGCGATGTGCCTCCTGGAATGCATAGAATGCGTCTAAAATCAAATTGGCAAGCAGAAGTACCTGATGATGCATGTGAGGCAACTCAATATGGTGAAACTGAAGATTACACCGCAGATACGGGAGTTTTAGGTCTTGATGATCCTGCAATTTCTGAAGCGGAATTTACAGTGATTTCATTAGCTAATAACCAATATGATATTACTTTAACAACTGATTTTGATGGTGTAGCTTCTATTGCTATCTATAATATTTTAGGTCAAACGTTAGCATATAATAACCTAGAAAAGCAGGGTAATAGCTATGTTTATCATTTAGATATGTCTTATGCTGATGCGGGTGTTTACTTAATCAAAATGGGAGATAACTCTTCTAAAACATATAAGACTTCTAAGATTATCGTTAAGTAATCTTATGGCTTATCATTATTTAAGAGAAGAGCGGACTTGGTCCGCTCTTTTTTTATGCTCTTTTTTAAAAAATATGCTCTCAGTTGAACACTACCTGTATGAACTGCTTTAAAAGTTTCACTCTTTCTTCCAAAATAAGATAAGTTAATATAGAAAATAGCCAAGCTTATAAGTATGCATTAGATATGTCTAATGTAAATTCAGAAATTTATATTATTGAAATAGGAAATTCTAAAACTAAACTTACTAAAAAGATAGTTGTAAAATAAGGCTATATTTTATTCATAAAAAAACCGTTAAGTTTAAACTTAACGGTTTTTTTGTATTGAAAATAAAGAGTTTGATGTGTTTTCTAGAATGCTTTTTATTTTATAATTAATTTATTTACAACAGATTTATTAGTTGTGTTATCTTGAACTTTTACAAAATAAATACCAGTATTTAAAGTTCCTAATGTAATCGTATTGATGCCATTATTAAGAGTTCCCGTTTTAACTACTTGGCCTAAAATATTTGCAATAGAATATTCAAAATCTTCATTCCCATCAATTAGCTTAATATTCAATAAATTGTTAGTAGGGTTAGGATACATCACAATGTTTTGAGCTAAAATATCGCTAACACCTAAGTTTTCATCAATTACTGTTTCGGTAGCTTCGCTAGATTCAAACTCACCTCCACTAAAAATCACGGTATTGTCATCAGTAGTAATGGAATAGTTTCCATCACCATATTGACAACAGATGCCATCACCATATGTATCAAAAATTTCAAAGACGTAACATGTATTATCATCTACATCAAAGGAATAGTTAAAAGTCGTATTATCATCTGTAGTATCTTGATAAGGTCCAAAACTATATAGTACAGTTCCGTCGATGCTTCTAAATTCCCAAGAAGTTTCTTGGGAATAATCATCTGTAGTTAACTCTAAATGCACTTGTAAAGTATTATAGCTAACAGAATCAACAATATCTATCGAGCTACTAGCATTATCATTATTTATATTCTCATCTGTACCTCCATTTACACTAGTTAAAGAAGCATTTATATTATGTGACCCAACAGATAATGTAAAGGGTCCTATATTAAATGTTTCAGACTCATTTTGAGCAAGAGTTCCGGTGAAATTAATTGTAGTATCATAACCACCATCAAGGTTCCAACCAATAGTAGCACTAGTGATATCTCCAGTTCCAAAATTTGTCAGGGTAATGGTTGGCTCTACTTCTGTGTTTCCACAATTTACACTTGGGATAGAAACACCAACTGAACCATCTAAAGCATAAGTTTCTAAAGGTGGGTAGCTATCCAAAACATCTGGATCTAACCCTGAAGGATCCAACCATTCTTTTAAACGAGTTGCAGATGTTGAACCCGTTTCCCAGGACACTCCAAATCTTCCATAAAAATCATATTGACCATTATCGTTTGTTCCAGAACAAGCAGCGCCACCACCGAATAATTGACCAATTAGTCTACCGTTTTGATCGTAAAGAGGAGAACCAGAAGATCCTGGTTCTGTTACTCCAAGTTCCCAGCCTCCGCCACCACCTCCAGTAATTTCCCAAGTTTGAGCGCCGTTATTCACTTCTTTGGTAGCGGCATCATCGTCTCTACAAACTTTCATAATATCACCACTTGGGTGATGAATTCCTACTTGGAACGTTGGGAAATTATCTGTTTTATCCCATCCAGACCAAACTCTATCCCAATCGTTTGGAATAGCACTATTAATTTCAACTAAGCAAAAATCGGATGCGGCATTTCTAGCTCTAAGAGTACCTCCACTAATAGTCATTGTTGTTGGTCCATTTGTACTATCTTCAGTAGAAGCACAAACTGGATCTGGGCTTATCCATCCAAAACGAAATGCCCATGCAGCTGGATCACTAAAACAGTGGTTTGCTGTTAAAAAGTATGGAGTTCCATCATTAGCTGTATTATTAACCAAAGCACCAGAACAAAATCCAGACCCTCCAGATAATAGAATCCCTGAAGCTTTTTTGTTAAGATCTTTATAGGCTTGCCAGTCATCACCAATTGGGCAATCTACATCGAGATTACAATCTCCTGAATCCCCTAAGCCTTTTGCAAGATTAAAAGTTTCTGCATTACGGTAGCCATGAGTTGCTTTTGCGATATGCAACCTTCCTTGTCCAGAAACATTTGCTGGTTCATGATATTCAATCCATAAAGAATCCCCTTCTACAAGCCAAGTAGCCAAAACACCACTTTCTTGGTTTTGTATAGATGTATATGCTCCTAAGAGGTCAGTTCTTTCATTGTTATAAAGATAAACAGTTCCTCCTTCTGGAAGGAAAAAATCATCAAAAATAACATTTAAAGAGAGTGCTTCTGGAGATGAAATTAAAATTCTCCAAACTCGGTCTCCATTTTCTAAAGTATCCCATTGGCCTTGTTCAAAACCAAAATTAACGCTATGCATATACCCAAATCGCCAAGGTCTATCGAAAAGTCTATCGTTAACTTCGTCTTCGTCTTGTATGGCTTTTAAGCCAAAATTTGGCAATAGATTTGGTTGGATGTTTTGTGAGTTGTCTAGTTGTTTCCAACTCATAGGTTTTCCTTCATTTGTTACTTGTGAAAAGCAGTTAATGGTAAAAAAAATGGTTAATAATAATAGTAGTTTTTTCATAGTATTTAGATTTGTTAAACAATTTTATATTAAGAAGTTAGATTTTAACTGAAATGAGTTCAAGATACTTTATTTTAAGTTTAATTCAAAAATAAGATACTTTTATTGAAAATAGCAAAATCTATAGTAGAATTAGTATTAAACACTCTAAAAATATGCTCTCAGTTGAACACTACCTGTATGAACTGCTTTAAAAGTTTCACTCTTTCTTCCAAAATAAGATAAGTTAATATCTAAAAACTTGGTAATCCTTTTTTGTAATAATAACCGCCAAGTTAAATTAATATTAGGTTGCAATCCTTCCAGCATTTGATAAGCTACAGGCGAATAAGCATTACCTGTAAAGTTATTATTTATATAATTAAACTCTCCGTTTAAGGATATTTTTTGAGCGTTGGAATATGCGAAAGAAACCCCAATTTTTTGCTGAGTCAATAACTCGAAATTGCTAAGTTGATTTTCTTTATTTAAATATTGATAAAAAACACCAAACCGCGTTTGAGAATTTAATAAATATGAAATTTTAGGGTTTACTTCATAAGTATCCAGTGTGTAATTTCTACTTTCAAAATTTTCGGTTAAACTTTTATTTTCTCCTAAAGCTCCTCTTAAATTTATCAACCAGTTTTCCTGAAATTTATGGTTAAAATTAAGCTGATGACTCTTTAATTTAACTTCTGCTAAGCCTATAGATAAAAAATTCCTGTTCGAAGTTAAAATGAACGTATAGATAGTAGTAAACTTTTGTTTTCCTCTATTATAAAATAATGCATTTCTAAAATTACTTACCGATGATAATTCATCAAATCCGTGATCTTTAAATGGATTTATAATAAACACATCGTTTTTTCTTTTTATTTTTTTGTCTATTAAAAATGAAGTTTGATTGTAAAAATGAGAAATAATTTTTCTGAAATCATTTCTAGTTGACCATTGTTGTGGGTTTAAATTTAAGGTTTGGCTGATCTTAGTTTGACTAATTTTTACAAAAATTTGATTGGGTAATAGTATCCTAATATACTCTGCTTCATCTTGAAATTGTGCAACTTCAAATTCTTCTAAATCTTGTATACCATTGTTATTATAATCGTACCAAGTGTAAATTCCTTCTCCAGGAGCTACTTTAACATAGGTAAATTCTTGTTGCGGTAAAACACCATTATTGGTTTCTAAAGCGGTATTTAATCGGATACCATTTTTAAAAAATGATTGGTTGTAAAGCAATCTAGAATTTAATGATTTTTCACCCTCATTAATCTCATCTTTATCTTTTAAAATTCTATAATTAGCAAACACAGATAAATTTGAGTTGGGTTTATTTAAGATCCTCGATTTTAAATAAATATCATTGGAAGCGGAAACTTTTGTCAATTCTGAATTTCGAAGACTGTCATTTACTCGATAACGATAACCAACTTCAGTAAAAACCTTAGTACTATCTCCCAATCCTGTGAATATTTCATAGGCATTAAATTTTTGACTTACTGGAGTTAAACTGTCATTAATAACTGCTCGAACTTGATTGTCTTCTAGGGCTAATTTTCCTCCAAACCATGATTTTTTAAATGAATAGGTAGCGACATTATGTATTCTGAAAAATTTTGAATTTAATTCAGACCCTTTGCTTTGTAGACTACTCCCGTTGCTTACTAAATTTATTTTTCCGAAGCGTAAATTAAAACTTAATACATTTCTGTTTCCTGAAAAGTTTTCTGAATAATCTAAATTTTGAAATTCATACCTTAAATTTCCAATTTTAGAATCTGAATATTCCAGTCCTCCAATTATAAAACGTTGATCACCCAATGGATTTGTTAAATTCCAATCTCTATTAAATTCTACAGCATACAAACGTTCTATTGTCCTAAAATCTTTATTAATTAAATTTATAGAAGCAAAAGCATCTAATTTTCTAGTTTCAGGTATTTTTAAAATGGTTTGTTTGATGTTCAATTTACCAGCAAAACCATTATTATTAGCATTGTCTAAATCTGAGAATAGATTAAGATCATTAACACTTCCAGCTACTTCGAAACCAATAGTTGTTTTTTCGTTGGGATGGTATGCTCCATTCACTCCTCCAACTTGTATTTTTGTAGGAGCAGTTAGTTGTATAACGGGACCATAATTACCTTGCAATACCCCATCAATAGGCTCAAGGTATTCAAAAATTCGATTGATAGTATTAATATCACCAACAATATAGTTACCTAGTCCTTCTCCTAATAATGTAAATCGAACACTATACAATTCATCTTCTGCATTATTTGAAAACACAAAAGCTTCCACACCATTTATGTCTTCTTTTTTATATAATATTTTGTTATCAGAATAAGTGTCTGGTACTGCTGAAGGAGCAATCATTTGAGATGTATCATCACCTGCATCTTTTAAAATAGTTACTTGTTCTTCTGTTAAACTTTGTTGTAAAGTTTGATTTTTAGCATCACTTTCAGAATATACATAAGCTCCAATATCTAGTTTTTCACTTGTGTAATTTCCTCCTCCAAAACCTATAAATCGAGTATAATTTCGATCGGTATATTGATATTCAACGTGAATTCTCATATTTGCAGTAATAGGATAGGTAGCATTAAATTTAACTTCACCTGCATTATAGTCAATCACATAATCTTCACTTTCTCCTCTAGATAACAACAATCCATTTACATAAACACGCTCACTTCCAGATACTATTAAAATATACAATTCACCATTTGGACCAACTAGTTTATAAGGCCCTTGATTTCCTTCTTGTCCAACAAAATCACTGCTTGAAAATACCCCTCTAACTAAAGCTCCTGAGGCAAAAACATTTGTTTTTGCTCCAGATTTATGATTGATGGTTCCTCCTAAAGAAATACCCTGAACTTTTTTAGTGAAATTTCCAAAATAACTTTTAGCATTAGCTAAATCGATATCACCTGCTCTAATATTCCAATTATCACTGTAAAGCTCTATAAATATTTGATCAAACTCTTCTAAACTTTGAGTGTATCCTGCATCTTGTGAAGGAATATTGGAATCTTGA
>Ga0307995_1002583_pt1 | contig 10471 bp, 6 predicted proteins | sample EllFjometagen262_FD_203132 | JGI IMG/M metagenome (GOLD analysis project Ga0307995, IMG submission 203132) | Marine microbial communities from Ellis Fjord, Antarctic Ocean - #262 | ecosystem: Environmental > Aquatic > Marine > Unclassified | place: Southern Ocean | collected 2014-11-02
AAATCTGGACAAGCTGAAATTAGAAATGATAAAGATGGAAATATTGGAGTTAGTATAGGTAAAAAATCTTTTCACGATGATCAGCTGTTAAAGAACTATCATGCAATTTTAGATATTTTGGAAAAAGAAAAAGGTAACAATACACTAAAAGGTGATTTAATTAAGAATACTTTTGTTACATCTAGTATGGGTGTGTCTTACAAAGTTAAATTAGGAAAAGTGATATAATTATGATGAACAAGGAGCAAAAAAAAAATTATATAAGTGAAATGGAAACACAGTTTCAGAATAATGAAGCCGTATTAGTCACTCATTACCAAGGCCTCACAATGGCACAGCTTGATGAATTAAGATCACAGATGAGAGAGCATGGAATTAAATTTAAAATTACTAAAAACAGAATAACTAAATTAGCACTTGAAAATACTAAGTGTAAAGAGCTTTCAAGCTTATTTACAGGAGCTACAGCTGTAGCATTTTCAGATGATGCAATTATGTCTGCAAGAATTTTATCAAAATTTGCAAAAACCAATGAAAACCTAAAGCTTTTAGGTGGAATTATGGGTAGTGATATTTTAGATCAGGTAGCAGTTCAGAATGTAGCAAATCTACCAACACTGGATGAAGCTAGGGCTAATATTGTTGGAATTTTAGCTGCACCAGGGTCAAAATTTATAAGTATTTTACTTGCACGTTCCGAAAAAATGAGTAGTTTGAGCCCAGAAAATTCTTAAAAAACAACCTAAAGAGTAAATAAAAATGCCTGACTTAAATAAAATTATAGAAGATTTATCTAGTTTAACTGTCGTTGAAGCAGCTGAACTTTCAAAACAACTTGAAGAAAAATGGGGTGTTACAGCTATGGCTGCAGCAGCACCAGCAGCAGCAGCAGCAGGTGGAGCAGCTGAAGAAGCGAAAGATGATTTCACAGTTATGTTGATTTCTGCAGGGGATAAAAAAATTAATGTTATTAAGGAAGTTAGAGCAGCAACATCTTTAGGACTTAAAGAAGCAAAAGATCTAGTTGAAGGTGCGCCTAAGGAAGTAAAATCTGGTGTTAATAAAAAAGATGCTGAAGAGATGAAAGCTAAATTAGAAGCAGCAGGCGCAAAAGTAGAGCTTAAATAAATTAATTAGAAAGAACCTAATTACTGATTAATCTTTTTAATCGGTAATTTTTTATAAATGCAATTATCTTTTACTGAAAAAAAAAATATTAGAAAGAGCTTTGGTAAGCTTGCAGAAACATTATCTATTCCAAATTTAATTGAAGTACAAAAAAATTCCTATAAACAATTAACTGATTTTGATTCAGACGCCGGTGACCTTTCAAAAGGTTTTGACAGAGTCTTTAAAAGTATTTTTCCAATTGAAGATTTAAATGATAAAGGGACATTAGAGTATGTTTCTTATAGATTAGAAAAACCAAAATTTGATGAAGAAGAATGTATTCAAAGAGGTTTATCATTTTCATCAGCTCTTAAATGTACTTTAAGGTTAGTGGTCTATGAAATAGATCAAGAAAATAATACTAAAGATATTTTATCGGCTAAAGAACAAGAGGTTTATATGGGTGAGGTTCCCATGATGACTGAAAGTGGAACGTTTATCACAAATGGAGTTCAGAGAGTTGTAGTAAATCAAATGCATAGAAGCCCAGGTGTATTTTTTGATCATGATAAAGGTAAATCTCATGCTTCAGGTAAACTCCTTTTTAACTGTAGAGTTATACCGAACAGAGGTTCATGGTTAGATTTAGAGTATGATGTTAAAGATTTTTTGTACTTCAAAATAGACAGAAAGAAAAAGATTTATGCTTCAACTTTATTAATGGCTTTAGGGTTAACAAAACCTGAAATAGCTGATGAGTTTTATAAAAATGAAAAATATTCTTTTGATGTAAAAAAAAATAAGTGGAAAACAAAATTTAATCCAGAAAATTATAAGTCAAAAAATTTTTTAGAAGAAGTTATTGATGCTAAAACAGGAAATGTAGTTATTAAATTAGGTGATAAAATTAATTATTTATCAGCTAAAAAACTTGCTGCAGATGGATTAAAAGATATTTTAGTTAGCCAAGATTCACTTTATGGCAAGTATTTGCACAGAGATGTAAAAGTTAGTGATGATGAAGAGGAGGGCACCTTTGCTATTGGAACTGAACTTAATGACACAATTATTAAACAGATATTAGATGCAAAAATCACTTCAATTGAAATTTCTATTACAAATTCAATTAACAAAGGGCCTTATCTACTTACAACAATTTTAAACGATAAAAACAATAATAAAAATGAAGCAATTACAGAAGTTTATAAAATCCTAAGACCTGGTGAGCCACCAACAAATGAGATTGCTACACAAATTTTTAATAATTTATTCTTTAGCTCTAATAGATACGATTTGTCAGATGTGGGTAGAGTTAAAATGAATTCTAGATTAAATTTAGAATGCTCTGATAAAGTGACTATTTTGAGAAATGAGGATATTATTGCAATTGTTCATAAAATGTTAGATCTACGTGATGGTAAAGATGAAGTTGATGATATTGATCATCTAGGGAACAGAAGAGTTAGATCGGTTGGAGAATTAGTTGAAAACCAAGCACGTATAGGTGTTTATAGAATGGAAAGAGCGATTAAAGAAAAAATGACAACTCTTGATATTGAGTCTGCAATGCCACAAGATTTGATTAACGCTAAACCATTAACAGTTTCTCTTAAAGATTTTTTTGCGAGTTCACAACTTTCTCAATTTATGGATCAAACAAATCCATTATCAGAAATAACACACAAAAGAAGAGTTTCAGCCTTAGGTCCTGGTGGACTTACAAGAGAAAGAGCTGGCTTTGAAGTACGTGATGTTCACCCAACACATTATGGTAGAATTTGTCCAATCGAAACTCCAGAAGGACCAAATATTGGACTGATTAACAGTTTGTCTACTTATGCAAAAATTAATAAATATGGTTTTATTGAAAGTCCTTATAAAAAAGTTAAGAACGGAATTATTGAAGATAAGGTTGAATACCTGTCAGCAATGGAAGAAACTAAATATACAATTGCTCAAGCTAATGCAAAAGTTGATAAAAGTGGAAAGATATTAGAAGAATTAGTTCCATGCAGAGAAAATTTAAACTTTGTTTTATCAAGTCCTACAAATATTGATTACATCGATGTATCTCCAAAACAACTGGTTTCTGTGGCTGCATCTTTAATCCCTTTTTTAGAGAATGATGATGCAAACAGAGCCCTAATGGGATCAAATATGATGAGACAAGCCGTACCTTTGTTAAAGCCTGAGTCTCCTTTGGTTGGAACTGGTATTGAAAGTGATGTTGCTCTTGATTCAGGTGTTACTATTGTTGCAAAACGTGAAGGTACTGTAGATAAAATTGATGGTAAAAGAATTGTTGTTAAAGCAAGTGATGAAACTGACTTTACAAAATCTGCTGTCGATATCTATAATTTAAATAAATTTAAAAGATCAAACCAAAATACTTGTATTAATCAAAAACCTCTAGTTAGAGTTGGAGATAAAGTAAGAGCTGGGGATATTATTGCAGATGGTCCATCAACTAAACTTGGTGAACTTGCGCTTGGTAAAAATGTAACCGTGGCATTCATGCCATGGCAAGGTTATAACTTTGAAGATTCTATTTTAATTTCAGAAAGATGTGTAACAGATGACGTATTTACGTCTGTTCATATTGTTGAGTACGATGTAATGGCTAGAGATACTAAATTAGGTGAAGAAGAAATTACCCGAGATATTCCAAATGTAAATGAAGAAGCTTTAAAAAATTTAGACGAATCAGGAATAGTGTATATTGGTGCAGAGGTAAAAGCTGGTGATATACTGGTTGGTAAAGTTACACCAAAAGGAGACTCAGCATCTGGACCAGAAGAAAAATTATTACGTTCAATTTTTGGTGAAAAGGCAATTGATGTTACGGATACTTCATTAAGAATGTCTAGAGGTAGTAGCGGAACTATTGTTGATGTTAGAGTTTTTAATAGACACGGTATCGATAAGGATGAAAGATCAATTACAATTGAAAGAGCAGAAATTGAAACTGTACAACAAGATAAAATTGTTGAAGAAGAAATTTTAGAGAGAAGTATTAAGCAAAGAGCAAATCAAATTTTTTCTGGAGCATCACTAACTAAGAAAATCAAAGATTTTGATGTCGGTACTAAACTAGACTTAGAAACTATTACAAAAATTAATATAAATGATATTTTTAAAATCACTGTTGGAAATGTAAGTGATGAAGCAAGTGTTGCACAATTAAAAGATCAATACAACACAGCTAAACAGGATATTCTTGAGAGATTTGAAGATAAAGTTCTTAAAATTAGAAGTGGTGATGACTTATTACCAAGTGTTATGAAAATGGTTAAAGTTTTTGTTGCTATTAAAAGAAGATTAAGACCAGGTGATAAAATGTCAGGAAGACATGGTAATAAAGGTGTGGTTAGTAAAATCGTTCCTGTTGAAGATATGCCTTATAGAGAAGATGGAAGGCCTGTTGATATAGTGTTGAATCCACTAGGTGTACCAAGTCGTATGAACGTTGGCCAGATTTTGGAAACTCATCTTGGATGGGCTTGCAAAGAGTTTGGTGAAGAAGTTAAAAGATTAGTGAATGAAAACAATAAAAAATTTGAAAAAACTCAAAAAATTTCATCTTTTTTGACATCAGTTTATGGAAAAGAAGTGTTTGATGGTGGAATTGACAAATTAAATAAAACTGAATTTGCTGATTTATGTGAAAATCTACAAAATGGCATAGCTATATCAACACCGGTATTTGATGGTGCGAAAGAAAAAGACGTTTCCGAAATGCTTGCTTTAGCAAAATTACCAACTTCTGGACAAACTAATTTGTGGGATGGGAGAACTGGAGAGATGTTTGATAGACCTGTGACTGTTGGAATTATCTATATGTTAAAACTTCACCACCTTGTTGAGGATAAAATTCATGCAAGATCTACTGGACCTTACAGTCTAGTTACCCAGCAGCCATTGGGTGGTAAAGCTCAGCTTGGTGGGCAAAGATTTGGTGAAATGGAAGTTTGGGCACTTGAAGCTTATGGCGCATCCTATACTTTACAAGAAATTTTAACTGTTAAATCAGACGATGTAGCTGGTAGAGTTAAAGTTTACGAAACTATTGTTAAAGGTGAGGAAAATTTTGAATCTGGAATACCTGAATCATTTAACGTTCTTGTCAAAGAGATTAAATCATTAGCACTAAATATAGAGTTAAATTAAATATGAAAAAAGAATTAACAGATTTATTTAAAAACAGTGAAGTTTCAGAGGCTCAAAACTTTAGTAGTATTAAAATAACTTTAGCAAGCCCAGAAAAGATTAAATCTTGGACTTATGGCGAAATTAAAAAGCCAGAAACGATCAATTATAGAACTTTTAGACCTGAGAAAGATGGTTTATTTTGTGCCAGAATTTTTGGTCCAATAAAAGATTATGAATGCTTGTGTGGAAAATACAAACGTATGAAATTCAGAGGAATTATTTGTGAAAAATGTGGTGTTGAAGTTACAAAATCTAATGTGAGAAGAGAAAGAATGGGTCACATTAATCTTGCAACGCCTGTAGCCCATATTTGGTTTTTAAAATCTTTACCAAGTAGAATTTCTTTAGCTGTTGATATGAAGTTAAAAGAAGTTGAAAGAGTTCTATATTTTGAAAACTTTATTGTTATAGAGCCTGGTTTAACTGGACTTCAAAAAAATCAACTATTAAATGAAGAAGAACTAGCTAAATTCCAAGATGAATTTGGTGAAGAGTCTTTCGAAGCTGGCATAGGTGCTGAAGCTATTCTTTCAATTCTTAAATCAATGGACCTTGATTTAGAAAGAAAAAATTTGATTAACACAATTAAAGAAACAAAATCAAAAGTTAATGAAGAAAGATCAATCAAAAGACTTAAATTAATTGAGTCGTTCATTGACACTGGTCAAAAACCAGAATGGATGATTTTAACTGTTGTGCCTGTAATTCCACCTGAGTTAAGACCACTAGTGCCCCTTGATGGTGGAAGATTTGCTACCTCTGATCTAAATGATCTTTATAGAAGAGTTATTAACAGAAATAACCGATTAAAAAGACTAATGGATCTTAAAGCTCCAGATATTATAGTTAGAAATGAAAAGAGAATGCTGCAAGAATCTGTCGATGCATTATTTGATAATGGTAGAAGAGGCAGAGTAATAACCGGGACTGGTAAGAGGCCTCTTAAATCTTTAGCAGAGATGTTGAAGGGTAAGCAAGGTAGATTTAGACAAAACTTACTAGGTAAGAGGGTTGATTACTCAGGTAGATCAGTAATTGTTGTTGGACCAGATCTTAAACTTCATGAATGTGGCTTACCTAAAAAAATGGCACTAGAATTATTTAAACCATTTTTATACGCAAGATTAAATAAATTGGGATTAGCGACCACAATAAAACAAGCAAAAAAATTAGTTGAAAAAGAGACTAACGCTGTTTGGGATGCACTTGAATTAATTGTTAGAGAGCACCCTGTATTATTAAACCGTGCACCAACACTTCATAGATTGGGAGTTCAAGCTTTTGAACCCAAACTAATTGAAGGAGATGCTATTGAATTACACCCCCTTTGCTGTGCAGCGTTCAATGCTGACTTTGATGGTGACCAAATGGCAGTACACGTTCCATTAAGCTTGGAAGCTCAATTAGAAGCAAGAATTTTAATGTTATCGACTAATAATATTTTAAGTCCATCAAATGGAAAACCGATTATTGTGCCAAGTCAGGATATGATTTTAGGTTTATATTATTTATCTCAAGCACCTTTTCAAACTGACAAACCAGAAGGATATTTTATTAATACTGATGCAATTGAACACGCTCTTTCAACTGGACAAATTAAAGTTCACACTACAATCGTTTCACGTTTTGAGACAGTAGATAAAGAGGGAAATAAAAAATTAGAAAAATACACAACTACTGCAGGTAGATTTTTATTAGCAAATTTATTACCTAAAAATAAAGATATTACATTTTCAATGATAGATCGTTTGTTACCCAAAAAAACTGTTTCTGAAATTATTGATAGTGTTTTCAGATTTTGTGGCCAAAAAACTACTGTTATTTTTTGTGACCATTTAAAAGACCTTGGTTTTAAACATGCATTTAAAGCAGGTATCTCGTTTGGTAAAGATGATTTGGTAATCCCTCCAAATAAAGGTCAATTAATTGAGGACACTAAAAAGTTAATAGCAGATTATGAGAACCAATATTCAGAAGGTCTAATTACTAGAGGTGAAAAATATAATAAAGTAGTTGATGCCTGGTCTAAGTGTACAGATAAAGTAGCTGGTGAAATGATGCGAGGTATTTCTGCAACCGAAAGTACTCCAGATGGAATGAAAATTAATTCTGTATTTATGATGGCTGATAGTGGAGCCAGAGGATCACCTGCTCAAATGAAACAGTTAGCTGGTATGAGGGGATTAATTGCAAAACCATCAGGTGAAATTATTGAAACACCAATTATATCAAATTTCAAAGAAGGTTTAACAGCTTTAGAATATTTTAACTCAACACACGGAGCAAGAAAAGGTCTTGCAGACACAGCGTTAAAAACTGCAAGCTCTGGTTATTTAACTAGAAGACTTTGTGATGTAGCTCAAGATTTAACAATCTCTAAAGTTAAGTGTGACAACCCAGGATTTATTGAGTTGGGTGAAATTTTAGAAGGTGGAAACGTTGTAGTTAGTTTATCAGAAAGAGCACTTGGAAGAGTAACTGCCTTTGAAGTTAAAAATCCTATTACTGGTGAAGTGGTAATTAAAAAACAAACAATGATTGATGAAGCTGCTTGTGATAAAATTGATGCAGCAGGAGTTAAATTCATTAAAGCTTTCTCTGTAATGACTTGTAGTTCTAAAAAAGGTGTTTGTGCTACTTGTTATGGTCGAGATCTGTCAAGAGGAAAAATGGTACATGTTGGTGAAGCTATTGGTATGATTTCAGCTCAATCAATCGGTGAGCCTGGTACTCAATTAACTATGAGAACCTTCCACGTTGGTGGAACGGCATCTGTTAAACAAGAATCTCAAATTATAACTAAATCTTCTGGAACTCTTAAAATTATTAATTCTAACTTGTTAAAAGATTCTAAGAAAAATTTGATTGTTATGGGTAGAAATACTCAATTATCTATTGAAGACGACAATGGAGTTCAAGTTGCAGTTTATAAGGTTGCTTATGGTTCAAAGTTATTTTATCAGAATGGTGATAAAATTAAATCAAATGAAAAAATTTGTGAATGGGATCCTTATACAACACCGGTTATTGCTGAAAAAGATGGTATTGCTGGGTTTGTCGATTTAATTGATGGTGTTTCCATCCAAGAAACAACTGATGATGCAACGGGCATTTCTTCTAAATCAGTAGTTGATTGGAGGGCTCAATCAAAAAATACAGATTTAAAACCAAGAATTACTTTAAGAGATGAAAAAGGAAATGTTATAAAGAAAGCTGATGATAATGAAGCAAGATATTATTTAGTTCCCGATTCAATTCTTTCCGTAAAAGATGGTCAAAAAATATTTGCAGGTGATATTATTGCAAGATTGCCGAAAGAAACAACTAAAACTAAAGATATTACAGGAGGTCTACCACGTGTAGCTGAGTTATTCGAAGCAAGAAAAGCAAAAGATAGTGCGATTATTGCAGAAAATGATGGACAAGTTTTATTTGGTAAAGAAGTTAGAGGTAAACAAAGAATTTCAATTCAACCAGAAAATGGTGATCCATCAAATTATCTAATTCCAAAAGGTAAACATATTAACTTTAACCAGGGCGAAAAAATTAAAAAAGGTGAGTATCTATTAGATGGACAACCTTTGCCCCATGATATTCTGCGAATTTTAGGAATAAAAGATTTAACTGAATATTTTGTCAACCAAGTTCAAGAAGTTTATAGATTGCAGGGTGTGATAATTAACGATAAGCATATTGAGACTATTTTAAGACAAATGCTTAAAAAAGTAGAAATCAAAGTTTCTGGAGATTCGAAGTATTTACCAGGCGAAATGATCGATAGAATTAAATTTGATATAACGAACGAAGAACTTGCTGGTGAAGGAAAAGAATTAGCAGTGGGTGAAAGAGTTCTGATGGGCATTACCAAAGCTTCTCTTCAAACAGAATCGTTTATATCAGCTGCTTCATTTCAAGAAACAACTAGAGTTTTAACCGATGCAGCTATCAAGGGTAAGGTTGACCCATTAAATGGCTTAAAAGAGAATGTAATTGTTGGAAGATTGGTTCCAGCTGGTACTGGTCACATTAAAAACAATTGGAACAGAAGTGCTATTGATGCTGATAATAAATTTTTGGCTGATAAAGAAAAAGTTGAACCAGTAGAAGCTCCAGAACCTCAAGCAAATCAATAAAAAACATGTTAAACTTGTAGTTTTAGTTTGACAAAGTAGATTTTAATAGTATTTTGGCGGTGTTTTTGGTTGGAATGTAGTACCTACTTTATGGAACTAAACGCTGCCACAAAATAACCTGTCAGTTATTTTCATTCAAAAATAAATTAATTAATTATTTAAAAAATTTATGCCAACTATTAATCAGTTGTTAAGAAAGAAAAGAACTAGGCCAGTATCAAGGAACAAAGTTCCTGCGTTAGAAAAACAACCTCTAAAAAGAGGTGTTTGTCTTAAAGTTTATACAACAACTCCAAAAAAACCTAACTCAGCATTAAGAAAAGTTGCAAGAGTTAGATTGTCCAATGGTTTTGAAGTTACAGCGTATATTGGTGGTGAAGGTCACAACCTTCAGGAACACTCAGTTGTATTAATAAGAGGTGGTCGTGTAAAAGATTTACCAGGAGTTCGTTACCACATTCTTAGAGGAAATTTAGACACCCAAGCTGTTGCAAATAGAAAGAAACGTAGATCTTTGTATGGAACTAAAAAAGGCAAATAAATATGTCTAGAAAAAAAACTCAACCAAAAAAAGTTGTTACTCCTGATCCAATATTTAAATCGACTATTATTCCTAAATTAATTAACTCTATAATGTATGATGGAAAAAAAGTTGTTGCTGAAAAAATTGTATACGAAGCTATTGAAAAAATTAAATCTAAAACTAAAGAAGAGCCAATAAATGTTTTTAATGAAGCAATTAATAATATTAAACCTACTGTAGAAGTTAGATCAAGAAGAGTGGGTGGTGCAACATACCAAGTTCCTGTTGAAGTTAAATCAAATAGAGCTCAAGCATTAGCCATTAGATGGTTAGTTGATGCTTCAAGAAAAAGAAAAGACAAACACATGTCTGATAAAATTTTTAATGAACTATACGATGCTTATGAAAAAAAAGGATCAGCAGTTAAAAAAAGAGAAGATGTACATAAAATGGCAGAGTCGAATAAAGCTTTTGCTCATTTTAGATGGTAAAAAAT
>Ga0307995_1002588_pt1 | contig 10455 bp, 4 predicted proteins | sample EllFjometagen262_FD_203132 | JGI IMG/M metagenome (GOLD analysis project Ga0307995, IMG submission 203132) | Marine microbial communities from Ellis Fjord, Antarctic Ocean - #262 | ecosystem: Environmental > Aquatic > Marine > Unclassified | place: Southern Ocean | collected 2014-11-02
AATTCGCCCCGATTATAGGCTTCTTCATTTTTTGGTTCAAGGCGCCAGCGTTTAATATATCTTTTGCTATCTGCTTTTAAGGCTTCAGAATTATAATCGACATTGCCTAAAGAGAAATAACCAACTCTTTTATCATAAACTCTAGACATCATTGGTTTCTCTGGTAACAAAATCATAGATTGATTAATGCGAATAGTAATGGTATTTGTACTTTTATTACTGGGTGGTGTATCAGACTCAAAAGTGAAATCTTGCACAACTTCAATGTTTTTTGGATAACTTTTTATACTATTGATAAAGCTTCGAGATGTATCTAATTTTTTTTACTTTATATGTTTTTCTATAAAAAGTTGGTAGTGCCGTAATTGCTTTTACATCGGTAGAAAATAATTTTGTAACGTCTACTAGCACAGCGGTAGAATCTATGTTTTGAGATTTTATATCGAAAGCATAAATTATAGGTTCTAAGTTATTTGCCTTAACAGATTTATAAATTGGTAAAGAGTCATTTGCTATCGCATTGTAAGATTTTACTTTTAGAAGTACCTTGTTTTTATATTGTTCCCAAACAATAACTTGGGTATTAATTTTAGATCCAGCATTTACATAGCCACCTCCTAAACCAGCAGGGAGTTCTTTAATTCTGGTTACTAATAACATTTCTTTTCCTAAGTAAGACTTGGGGATTTCATAGATGAATTCTTCTTTATTTTCATGCACTTTAAATAAGCCTTCATCGGTTTTTGTGTCTTTATTTACAAAGTCAGCATATAGAATAGCTTTACTTTTTTTAATAGTATTAGCAGTTTCCTCTCCTTTTTTATTTCTTTCTTTTTTTCTTTGTGCTGAAGTTTCTATTGGAAGGAAAAAAACAAAAATAATTGCATATAACAGTAAATTTTTCATGGCTTAGTTTTTTTATAAATTGATGGAACTAAAATATTAAAAACCAAATGAATAATTACGTTTGATATGTTAAAAAAAATGCTCAAAAATCTAAGATTTATGAGCATTTAAATAATTACAAGAAAGATATTTTAATATAAACTCTTGTATTTTTCAGGATTAGATTCGTGCATAATATCATATACTTTTTCAAAAATATCTTCTGCAGAAGGTTTAGAGAAGTAGTCTCCATCTGTCCCATATGCAGTTCTATGTGCTTTTGCTGTTAAGGTACACGGTTTGCTATCTAAATATTGATAACCATTTTGTTTTTCTAAAATTTCTTGTAAAAGATATGCAGAAGCCCCACCAGGAACATCTTCATCAATTACCAATAGTTTATTTGTTTTTGCTAAACTTTTTACACAATCATTATTTAAGTCAAAAGGCAACAGGCTTTGCGCATCAATAATTTCTATATTAATTCCTGCTTCTTGCAGTTCTTTAGAGGTCTCTTGAACAATTCTTAATGTAGAACCATACGAAACTATCGTAATATCTGTACCCTCTTTTACCGTTTCTACAACGCCAATTTTAGTTTTAAATTCTGCCAAGTTTAAAGGAAGTTCCTCTTTTAAACGATACCCATTTAGACATTCTACAACTAATGCGGGTTCATCACCTTCTAAAAGTGTGTTGTAAAAACCTGCAGCTTTAGTCATGTTTCTAGGTACTAAAACATGTATTCCACGAATGTTGTTTATAATCCCTCCCATTGGAGATCCAGCATGCCAGATTCCTTCTAATCGGTGTCCACGTGTTCTAATAATTAAAGGTGCTTTTTGTTTTCCAAAAGTTCTGTAATGAAGTGTTGCCAAATCATCACTCATTATTTGAAGTGCATACAATAAGTAATCTAAATATTGTATTTCTGCTATAGGTCTTAAACCGCGCATAGCTAAACCAATTCCTTGTCCAATTATGGTTGCTTCTCTAATTCCTGTATCTGCTACTCTTATATCACCAAATTTTTCTTGAAGCCCTTCTAAACCTTGGTTTACATCTCCAATGAAACCTGCATCTTCACCAAAAATGATAACTTCTGGATGTTTTTTTAAGATAGCATCAAAATTATCTCTCATTACAACTCTTGCGTCTACTAAGTTTTGATTTTGAGCGTATAATGGCTTTTTCTCTTCAATACTTAAGGCACTGTATTTACTTTCACTTAATAAATATGAAGAGTAAACAGCATCAGCATTTTTTACAGTTGCTTTTATGAAATTTTGAAGTTCTTTTTTTTCTGCAAATGTTTCTTCTTTTAAATAACGAAGTGATTTTCTTGCAGCAATTAGAATATCTTTAATGATTGGTTCTGTTATTTTTTCTAAATCATTTTTATATTTAGTGATAAAAGCCTTGTTCTTAGTTTTTTCAGCAACCCTATTTAATAATTTTACAGCAATTGCTGTTTCCTCTATTAGTTCGTTATTGTATGCATTCCAAGCATTTCTCTTTGCGGTGTTTACCGTTTTTTTTGCTTCTTTCTCTAAAATTAGTATTTCTTCTTCAGAATCTACAAAGCGTAACGTTTCTCCAGAGTCTGTTTCTAGTTCAAAATCTAAAATCCATTCTCGCATTTTTTCCACACAGTCGTGGTCTTTTTCCCATTGCAGTCTTTCTTTACCTTTATACCTTTCGTGAGAACCAGAAGTTGAATGTCCTTGAGGCTGTGTCAATTCTTTTACATGAATTAAAACGGGTACATGTTGTTCTCTAGCTATTATTGCTGCTTTATTATATACATCGACTAATTGCACATAATCCCAACCATCTACTACAATGATTTCATAACCATTAGCCTCATTTTCTCTTTGAAAACCCTTTAATATTTCAGAGATACTTTCTTTTGTAGTTTGATGTTTTGCATGCACGGAAATTCCATATTCATCATCCCAAACACTAATTATCATCGGAACTTGCAGAACACCAGCTGCGTTTATTGTTTCAAAAAACAAACCTTCACTAGTACTTGCATTTCCAATAGTTCCCCAGGCAACTTCATTTCCTTTATTAGAAAAATTAGTTTTATGCTGCACACTTTTTTCGTTTCTGTAAATTTTAGATGCTTGCGCTAAACCTAATAAACGAGGCATTTGAGCAGCTGTGGGAGAAATGTCAGCACTTGAGTTGTATTGTTCTGTAAGGTTTTTCCAGCTACCGTCTTCGTTTAGACTGTGTGTCGCGAAATGACCACCCATTTGCCTTCCGGCGGACATTGGTTCTATTTCAATATTTGTATGAGCATAGAGGCCTGCAAAAAATTGTTGTGCTGTAAGTTCACCAATAGCCATCATAAAGGTTTGATCTCTGTAGTATCCCGATCTAAAATCACCTTTTTTAAATGCTTTTGCCATTGCTAATTGTGGCACTTCTTTTCCATCTCCAAAAATACCAAATTTAGCTTTTCCGGTTAAAACCTCTCTTCTGCCAAGTAAACTACATTCTCTACTAATTTTAGCAATTTTATAGTCGTTTAAAACTTCTTCTTTAAAATCTTTAAAAGAAAGTTCTTTTTTATCTTGAATCAGAGTTTTTTGCGGCATTATTTTCTTAGTTTGGTATTTTTCAAAGGTAGTTTTTTTAGTTGATATTTAGAAATATAAATACATATATTAAGTATTCATCAATAAAATCAATTAAAAATATCTTTTTTTTACGAATAATGCAATAAAAGAGTTCGGTTAGTTTTGAGTGTTTAATTTTTTACAAGAAACCTCTTTTAAAAAAATTATAAATACTATTTACATCACCAGTAAAAGTAAACCTTATATTTTGTGCATAAGATGCTTGTGAAACTTCCCAACCATTATTTGAGTATAGAGGAAAATAGATTTCAAAAATATTATGAACAAAGTTTAATCTAACTCCGTTTTCATAGCCAAAGAAAAGACGCTCTTTTTTGTTTTTTAGAAAGGCTACATCTTGGTAAAACTCGATCCAACGCCATAAGCCAATACTAGAATTTAAAGACAACATATATTTATTAGCAAACCTTGTTGGTAAAACAGATTTAAAGCCACCTTCTGTTATAATATATTGCTGACTAAAAATACCGGAGTCTTCTGAGCGACCATAATAATTTAATTCAAATAAATAGTCATTTGCCCGGTCTAAACCAAAGCTAAAGTAATTTCCTTCAGAATTGTTTTTAAGAAAGGCTCCTGCAAATACCCTAAAATCCAATTGTGTATCTGAAGAGGTAAGTTTTCTATACCTAAAATCTGCAGAAACTTTAGAAAAGTTTTTAGCAATCTCTGTATTGACGTTAAAGCGTGTTTCTTCTATAATATCTGGGTTAATATAGTTGTAACTTAAACTAAGTACGCTATAATTATCTTGTTCCGTTTTTCTAGTGGCCGGAAGAATTTCTTTATTTATATGGACTACCTTGGCGCTAATAAATTTACTGGTAGCATCTCTTAAAGATTTTCTTTTAAATTGAAGACCTACATATGGTATTAGAGAACTATAAGATAATCCTGGTGCATATTGAAGCGTGTTTCCAGCAATACCATATGAAATTTTATAAATATCTGTATCTTCAAAAAAGTGGTTATATAGTAACGAAAAAGAGCCATTTAGTTTGTTGCTCTTGGTTGCATAGCCGGGTAGGAATTTAGCTATTAAATTTCTTTTTATTAAAGGCGTGTTGTGTAGTTTCATGCCCAAAATTAAGCCATCATAATAATTGTAGCTAAATTTAGGTTGATAGAATACTTGATTATAATTGGGAGCTTTTGCATCTTTTATAAAAGAAAGTTTTAACGGCTTATTGAAGAATTTTTTATCTGTATTGTAATAGTTATTTAAGGTATTGTACTCCGGATATATCTTTTCATAATTTAAAACTAATTGATCAAATACACCTTTAGGAATGCCTGTAGTGAGTGTGTCTTTAATACTAGAGAACCACTTCTTGTAAATTATCTCATTATTTTTTATACCGTATAATGCAACTGGGCTAGTAATGTTACGTTTATTTTTAATGGTAACTTTTAAACTATCTTTTGTTTTTTTTACTTCTTCGATAGCATAGTCTATTTTCTTGCTTGTCTTAATATAGTCTTTGAAAAACCATTTAATATCTTTATCTGTGTTTTTAGTTAAGATCTCTTTAAAGTTAGAAATTTTAGAAATAAGAAGTTTATTTTTCTGATAAAATTCTTTGATACTTTTATTTAATACTTCCTCACCTAAATAACCTTTTAAGTAATTAAAACCTAAGCCAGCTTTGTACTTGCTAACAATTTTTCGATTAAAATTAGAGAGTGAATCGGCAGGTGTATTTAAAGATTGATCTAGAAATTGTCTAGCTGTAAATTGATATACAAAAGGGTACTTATCATTAAATTTTAATTTTGAGATTTGAGACCTTCTTAAAAACCAAGTGTCAGCTGCTTTTCCTAAAAGTTTCATTTCTGGATAAAATTTATTTACATACTCTATCATTAAATAGTTTTGCAGTCCATCAATTAACCAGTAATCTTTTCTTTCATTTAAGAGTAAGGTTTGTTTTAAATATTTTTTTGATAGCGCTTTAAATAGGTTTAAATCGTGGTTAAAAACATCTGAAAAAGGTCTAATAAAACTAGGTAATTGATTTAGACCATAAACCGGATTTTTACTGCGCATTACTTCATCTATTAGTATTTTGTTGATGGGTAAATCGCCTAAATACTTCCTTAAAAACTGTAATTCTCTGTTTAAAAGATTTTCAGTTAAACTATTACTTACTTCTTTTTCTAATATATTTGTCTGTATTTCATGAGTATCTGTAGTAAACTTTTTAAATGTATTTATTTTTTGAATATCTACAATTACATCTTTTTCATTCTTCCCATCTAGATGAAACGAATTTTGAGTTTTATCACTTTTTTTTATCTGTTTTAAACTACCTGTTAAGTGTAGTTGTTTAGGTATTTTGAGGTCAATATTAAATGTAGTATAATCTTCAAATAAATCATCTAAATTTAAATTACTCATTAATTGCCAACCCTGGTTGTAAATTGCAGGTGTTATATACCAATATCTTAACCTGTAGCCGTTTTTGTAAAAACCATAGCCTGTATACTTAGCATTAGGTATTTTTATAACATAAGTAATGTTTATAGTAATACTTTCATTAGGTTTTATTCCATTTTCTAAAAATAACTGAACAATATCTTTTCTGTTTTTTAGCTCTTTATATTTTATATTATTATAATTTATAGAAATATTTTTTATTTCAGAGGACCCACGATCCTCCTCCTTTGCAAAATATAAATCTTTTCTAAAATCTTCAATAAATCTTTTAGAGAGTGGTGTTTTCCTATCTTTAAAACTATTTGCCCAATTGTGGAGAAAAATATGATTTAAAGTTTCTTTTGAATTATTGTAGTATATGATTTCTTGCTGAACATTTAAACTATTTGAATTTGTGTTTAAAGTTGCTTTAATATTTATTTCATTTTGTTGCGCAAAACTAATATTAGTAAATAAAAGTAGTAATGTTAATATGTAGAGTGTTTTTTTCAAATAAATTATATTCTAGAGGGTATTAAAATTTAAAATTCCCCCAAAAATTTGAGGGAAATCAATATTAACTAATTAGAAGTTAGGCTTGAATTGGTACTTGGTGTAAAATTTATTAATATGCTCTAGCGCTTCATCTGCAGTGTCTACGACTCTGAACAAGTTTAAATCTTTTTCGCTAATATTTCCTTCTTCTAAAAGTGTATTCTTTATCCAATCTAGAAGTCCTCCCCAAAATTTTGTACCAACTAATACAATCGGAAAACGTCCAATTTTATTTGTTTGAATTAAGGTTATCGCTTCAAAAAGCTCATCCATTGTTCCAAAACCACCTGGCATCACAATAAATCCTTGAGAATACTTCACAAACATTACTTTTCTTACAAAAAAGTAATCAAAATCTAAACTTTTTCCTCGGTCTATCCAAGGGTTATCATGTTGTTCAAATGGCAACTCTATGTTTAATCCAACAGAAATCCCTTTTCCTTTATGTGCTCCTTTGTTACCTGCTTCCATAATTCCTGGACCACCACCAGTAATAACTCCGTAACCGTTTTGTGTTAATTTAAAAGCAACTTCTTCTGCTAATTTATAATAAGGATGATCTGGTTTTGTTCTGGCCGAGCCAAATATAGACACACAGGGACCAATTTTACTTAATTTCTCGTAGCCATCTACAAATTCTGCCATTATTTTAAAAATAGCCCAAGAATCGTTTGTTTTAATTTCGTTCCAAGTTTTTGTTTGTAATTTTTCCTTTATTTTTCTATCATCGTTCGTCATAATCTAAGTATTTTAAGCTAATTTATTTTATAAAATTCGTTTGCTAATTTAGTTATTTTTTAAGAAATGAATAATTAGATTGGAGTTTTTTCAATTAAGATGTCAACCTAAGAAAATTATATTTATTATTACTCATTCTCTTTATTAATAATTTAACAACTTAAGACATTGAAAGGCTATTGTGATTGGTTGTTAATAAACGAAACAAAACTTCTAATTAACGACTTTAAAAAGGTGAGTGAAAAGACAGATAAATTTATAGAGATTGTAATTTTGAATTAAATATTAGGAAATATAAATAGTCTAATTAATATCGCTTTTAAAGATTTCTAAAGTCATAATTACTATAATATTATTTGTATTTTTTTTCGAATATTCTTTTTATCATACAACCTGTAATTTACAAATATGCAAGATAAGAAGCTTTTAGAAGTTCCATAAAACAACTCATTTAAACATGAAAAGCATTCCTCTGATATGTTTTATTGAATATTTAAATGATTGTTAATTGAATTTATAGGAAGTTCAGAGTTAACAGATAGTACTGTTAAGTAGCAGATAGAATTCAAGAAGTTCGCAAAGAGTGTTTTAAAAGGGTGAACTTACTTTAATCGGTTACAAATAAACAATTAAAGTAACTTTTTTAAAAATTTAGCAGTATAACTCTTTTTATGTGCAGATACTTCTTCGGGAGTTCCTGTAACTAATATTTTCCCTCCTTTTTTTCCGCCTTCCATACCTATGTCGATAACATAATCTGCTAATTTTACAACATCTAAATTATGCTCTATAATTAGCACTGTATTACCTTTGTCTGCAAGCTCATTTAAAACATTCATTAATACTCTAATATCTTCAAAATGAAGTCCTGTAGTAGGTTCATCAAGAATATAAAAAGTATTTCCTGTATCTCTTTTAGACAACTCTGCGGCCAATTTTATCCTTTGGGCTTCCCCCCCAGAAAGTGTAGTAGACTGCTGTCCTAGCGTAATGTAGCCTAAGCCAACATCTTTAATAGTTTTTAGTTTTCTATGTATTTTAGGAATCTTAACAAAGAAGTCTGTTGCGTCTTCAATAGTCATGTTTAAGATATCTGAAATAGATTTCCCTTTATAACGAATTTCTAAAGTCTCTCTATTAAAACGTTTTCCTTGGCATGTTTCACATTCTACTTGAACGTCAGGTAAAAAATTCATTTCTATTACCCTAACACCACCACCTTGGCAGGTTTCACATCTACCGCCTTTTACATTAAAAGAGAATCTTCCGGGTTTATATCCGCGAATTGCAGCTTCAGAAGTCTTGGCAAATAGGCTTCTAACTTCATCAAATGTTTTTGTGTATGTTGCAGGGTTTGAACGTGGTGTTCTACCAATAGGAGATTGATCGATATCGATTACTTTATCTACATGCTCTAAACCTTCAATTTTTTTATAAGGCATTGGTTTTTTTACACCTCTGTAAATATGAGCATTTAAAATGGGGTATAAGGTCCCGTTGATTAAAGTCGATTTTCCACTTCCAGAAACGCCAGTAACACAAATCATTTTTCCTAAAGGAAATTCTACTGAAACATTTTTTAGATTGTTACCAGATGCTCCAGAGAGTTTAATTGTTTTTCCATTTCCTTCACGTCTTGTTTTAGGAACTTCAATTTTTTTTCTACCAGTAATGTAATCTGCAGTTAAAGTTTTCTGCTTTTTAAGTTCTTCGAAAGTTCCTGCAGAAACAATTTCTCCTCCGTGTTTTCCAGCACCAGGACCAATGTCAAAAACAAAATCTGCTTTTTCAATCATATCTTGGTCATGTTCTACCACTAAAATAGAATTACCAATATCTCTTAGTTTTACCAAGGAGTCTATTAATTTTTCATTGTCTCTTTGGTGTAAGCCAATACTGGGTTCATCTAAAATATACAATACACCAACCAGTTGAGAGCCAATTTGTGTTGCTAATCTAATTCTTTGAGCTTCACCACCAGAAAGCGATTTAGACGTTCTGTCTAGTGTTAAATAATCGAGGCCAACATCCACTAAAAACTGTATTCTAGTTCTTATTTCTTTTAATATTTCTGAGCCTATTATTAATTGTTTTTTTGATAAATCTTTCTCAATATTTTGAAACCAATTAGATAGTTCAGTGATGTCCATCTGCACTAAATCACTAATATTTTTATCTGTAATCTTAAAATGGAGTGCCGCTGTTTTTAATCTTTTTCCGTTACAAGAAGAACAGGTAACTTCATCCATAAAGCCTTTTGCCCAACGTTTTATTGAAGTACTTTCTGCATTGTTATACTGGCTATCTATAAAGGCAATAATTCCTTCAAAATCTATTTTATAATTTCTTCGAACACCAACAGTTTTAGATTCAATTTCAAATGATTCATTACCGCCATTTAAAATAATTTCTAGTGCTTCTTTTGGAATGTCTCTTATAGCGTCTGTTAATTTGAATTTATAACGTTCTGCAATATTTTCAATTTGTTTGAAAATCCAACTATTCTTTTGATCTCCTAGCGGTGCAATTCCTCCATTTTTTATTGAGATAGTATTGTCTGGAATTACCTTTTTTAAGTTGATTTCATTTGTAATTCCTAATCCATTACATCCATCACAAGCACCTTTTGGTGAGTTGAATGAGAAGGTGTTGGGTTCAGGGTTTGGGTATGCAATTCCGGTTGTTGGGCACATTAATTCTCTGCTGAAATATCGAGGGTCGTTGTCATCAACATCTATAACCATTAAGATATTATTTCCAGAATATAGGGCTGTTTTTATCGTTTCTTCAAGGCGCTTCTCTACAGATTTATTTATGGCTAATCTATCTATTACAACTTCAATATCATGCATTTTGTAACGGTCAAGTTTCATGCCTTTTTCAATCTCTTGAATTTTGCCATCTACACGAACTCGTATAAAACCTTGTTTAGATATTTGTTCAAAAAGCTCTCTGTAATGTCCTTTCCTAGATTTAATTAATGGCGCTAAAACCGCTATTTTTTTACCATCAAAATCCTTTAAAATTAAATTTTTAATTTGTTCATCAGAATAACTTACCATTTTCTGATTGGTATTGTAAGAATATGCATCTGCCGCTCTTGCAAAAAGCAATCTTAAAAAATCATAAATTTCTGTAATAGTACCAACGGTAGAACGAGGACTTTTATTTGTTGTTTTTTGTTCAATAGATATCACAGGAGAAAGTCCATCA
>Ga0307995_1002595_pt1 | contig 10446 bp, 5 predicted proteins | sample EllFjometagen262_FD_203132 | JGI IMG/M metagenome (GOLD analysis project Ga0307995, IMG submission 203132) | Marine microbial communities from Ellis Fjord, Antarctic Ocean - #262 | ecosystem: Environmental > Aquatic > Marine > Unclassified | place: Southern Ocean | collected 2014-11-02
CGACAATGTCTTGTAGCCGATTGACTCGCTCTCTAGGACAGTCCAATTTACTAGTACACGTTGTTCTGAATATGCAGAGATTGGAGGAATGTTGTCTCGGAAACTTGTGCCATCTGGAGTGGTAATCTCAATCTCTGTAGCAGGCGAGGTCAATACTCCGCGATTCTGCGCAGGTATTGAGAACGCGAGTATGTCACCAGGTAATGCTGCAAAACCGATTGATTGAGACAGTATTATGGACTCTTGACCTCGATGTCTGACAACGATTATAGAATCAGATTGTGCAACTAAATCGACAGCGACAACACTCAAATCAATAACTAATGTTTTGGCACCGATTATTTTTGATACCGGGTCCCAAACAATTATTCCATTGCTGGTATAATCATCACTCGAAGGAGTATCGTCAATTACCGTTGATGAGTTTAGTTCACTTGTAGCATTACCATTACCATCTGTAGTTGGATTATCTAGTGTTTGATTCAATTCATATCTTAATTGCAAATTTTTGTTAGCCTGAGGTACACTATTCATCATGTACGATATTGAAATTTCTTGAATCGCTTCGGGAAGCGTGGCAATAGATTGGGTGTTGACTTCTATTTCCACATTTCTCGCACCTGGATTTGAACCACCTTGTACACCCCATGAATCAGCGGGCGAATATTCCTTCAGCAACCAATCGATTGTGAAGCCAGCCGCATTATCTATTCGAATCCATGCTGGACCTCTTACCGCAGGACAATACCACTGGAAACCAGCATTCACTCCAGTCTCATTCCACTCCATAATTTTGTATGAATCATCACAACCGGTGTAAGTGATTTGAGTTCCGTCTTCGCTTGGAATACCATTTGATGTTACTTGCCAACTTGAATTCTCGGAAAGATTTGTATCAAAACCAGACGGGTCAAAATAATCTGAAGAACCGGTTACAGTTGTGTCTGCTTGGAATGGCATATACCATTGGTCACCAGTATGAAGCGGGAAATCATGTTTTTCTTTAGCAGGTTGATACCATGCATCAAAAGTCAAATCTGCTAAATCTTGCTTCAAAAACCCTAGGTTAAATGGCAAGAAATCAACCCCCAAAGTGAATTCGGAATTTATTACAGCAAGATCTCTAACCCTAACAATGTCTACTCCATCATATGCAATGTTTAGTCGTCCACTTGTTCCTTCAAGTGTTGCACCGCTATTACCAGATGTGAAATCACCGTTAATGGTTGTCTCATAGACCAATGTCTGGATACCATCTATTGTCATAAATAGAATATCTGTAATCTCATAATCAGTTTCTCCGGTTAAAGTATTAATTGATGCAGAAACATTTGCTTGTGCAATTAGTGCCGCAACATCAAACAGAGTATCGTAAGTCCATTCATCTCCAATGCGGTAATTTGGAACATCTGGTGCCAATGAAGTACCATCAGCATGTGACTGAATGGAGTCATCTAATTGCTGATTATTTTCATCCAACAGCATAGAAAATGGTGCAAGAAAAATAATCGCGAACAGAGCAATTGCAACGATTCGTTGTTGTATCATTACACTCCCATACCGCTGACTCATTTAATGCAATTGATGAATTTAGCAAATATTTTTCTGCAACTATTGCATTGAATCCAAGTATTGTTGACCAAAATAGTGCCACTGGTCTTCACTCCAACCCTCGGGTAACCCATCTTCAGGGATTGGTGGAGGATCAATATTCGACTCAACATTTTGGCTAATTTCATCCTCTTGTAACTGGTCATTTATTTGTGATTGGGCCTCAGTCGAGTCTTGCGGTGCGGTTTCCATGGCAGCCGTAAATGTGTGAAGCGGTGGCGAGGCGCCGGGCCTCTTTGCTTCAATCATCCTCGCCATGTGGTCAATCGGTTGACCGAATTCATCCAATTCGTTTTGAAAGTTAGATAGTTCGGGCCACATATCAGGCTGAATTTCTTTTTTGCGGCCAGATAATAATGCGAGTGCTGACAGAATTATTACCAATAATGAAAGTTGGGCAAATGCATTTGCTTCTTCACCGATTAACGTAGCGCTTATTTTTTCAACGATATTTCTTTCAGGAGGAGAGACCTCAATATTCTTTGTTGAGGTTCCAGGACGTTCAGGGTCTTCATCCCAAGCGATTGCTTTGATTTTAGCGACTCCTGAAACACGGAATACATGAGAGACAGTTTTTCCTATCAAATCAGCATCGTTATCAGGGATTCCATCACCATTACTATCACTTGTAATATCTAAATCCCAGACGATAGTGATATCGTCAATATCGTTAATTGAGTCTATTGTTGCAGAAGCGTCTAGGGTACATTCGATATATGCTACACAAGAAACATCACTGATTCGCACCTTTGGAGGCATGTTAAGAACTTCAACGATGAGAACTTCACTAGAATATGCGCCGTCATCATCAGTCACGTGGTAGATGATTGTGTGAGAGCCACTTCTATTCCACGAATATGTCAACTCATCTCCACGAATATCACAATCATCAGCAGCAGAGCCATAGCCGTCACTATCGATTCCAGGGTCAAGATCCCAGCATCTAGTCAATGTCGAAATATCACTCTCTGTATCGGTCGCATAACCGGTAATAGAGATTTCTTGCCCTTCTGCAACAGGTAATATTTGATATAAGGCCTCAACAACAGGTGCAACATTTTTGACATTGACCCAGCGTTCTTCAACCGCACTTGATTCTCCATCTGTGTCGGTTACTTGCAAGCGAATCTTGTGCAATCCTGAATCACTCCATTGCATTGGGAATTGGGAAGTCCGTCCTTCGAAGATTTCCATCAATGAAGGCTGTGCATCATCAGGCCACCATGTGTGAATTAGTTTGTCGATATCATCAATGGAATCATCAGATTGGCCCTTGACATTGATCAATTGGTCTTCGTTAACTTGCCAAATATGTTGGTTATCACTCTCCATCGCGATTGAACCATTCAACAATTGAATTGTAGTACCATGCGGCGCAATATTGGTGAATTTTATATCAATACTCGCAGTAGTTTTTGTGAAGTCATCATCTTCTGCGACCGCCAAAAAGGAATACCACCCTTCATGCAGAGCAGTCGTGGTGCAGACTCGTGTATAGTAGCCTTCTTGGCAAATTGAATTTGGCCAATAAACATCTACAACACCCGGCCAAACCTTCTCGGAATCAGAATCATTTGCATATGCATACAATGTGATTGGGTGCTCAACCTTGGCCTCAGTTCTTGAACTTCTAATCTCAATCTTTGGTGCCCGATTCTCAACGTCTACGATCAAGGTAATGGTTACTTCATCTCTCTCATCATCAATGACGGTGATCTCAACTGGATATTGGCCATCATCAATCCAAGAATAATTTAGCATGCAGGATTGTGAAATAATATTTTGACTATTCCATTGGCGCGAACCATCATCATAAGTGATGGCGAATTTGCAAAACACATCTCCACCATCCTCATCAAAACTTTGTGAAGCGTCAATTAATGTCACTTGATTAGTTTGAACTGAAGAATTATTAGCCAAAGCGGTTGGTAACCTACCAACTTTTAGATTTAACTGCGCATAGTCGTTAGTTGAGTTGGCATCTGCGGAATTAAGCGCATCAGGATCTGCCTCCCAACTCATTGGAATAATGCCAATAGCTGAATCGGCTGGAACTGTCCATGTGAAGTTGACTTTGTGGACAGCATAAGTGGCTAATGGTGACATCATGTGCCTGCTAGTTTGACCATCGGGGTGAGTGATTAGGATCTCAGCTGGAGTGGATGTAGTAATTCCACGGTTTTTTACTGAAACTTCAATCAATAATTGGTCCGAAGGCAAAACATTCCACCCGGTAATTGAATTCAATTCAGATGTGATGCCACTTCTATTTCTCAGCACTATTGCAGAATTTAAATCTGCGATTAGGTCAAGTCCGACAATATATTCATCTAATGTAATAGTTGCAACTCCGATATGATTGGCAATTTTAGCAACGAATGCGTGACTGGCCCAATCTAAAGCGTAGGCTGAAGAATCCAATTTATCTGAAACATCGACAACCGCCCAAGCACTCCCGTTAGCAGCAGTGGTTAGAGATGCAAGAAATCCAGTAGTCTCATAACGTAATTCTAATTGTAATCCAGCAATGTTTGAAAAACATGTTGCGGATGCATTGGCCCAAATTTCAATTGGTGTATTGAGGGCAGTAATCGAATTAGTAGATTCAACATTTATACAACGTTCACGAGTGCCCGGGTTTTGATAAATTTCAACTCCGGTTGAGTCCTTTGGAATATATTGCTTCAGCCTAAAATCAATTGTTAATCCAACATCTTCCTCAGTATGCATCCATGCATAATTTCTTGCTTCTGGGCAATACCATCGATATCCCGATTCATCACCTTGAATATCATATGAGGTCAGACCGTATGACTCATTACATCCACCATAACCAATTGTCTGTCCTCTACTATTGAACGGTTTACCAACTGCGGTTACCTCCCATGTTGTAGAATCGGTATTGGTCAGTGGTGGTGGGAATGGTGTGATGTAATCACTTGTTCCAGACCAAGTAGAACTTGTAGTTTTTGTTGTAGTCCAGCGTTCATCGGCCCTAAGCGGGAAATCATATACTTCATTGACAGGTGAATAGGTATTGGTAATTGTAATGTCACCAAGGATTCTAGTCAAGGATGAAATACCATATGGGACGAATTTGATGTATAGATCTAAGTCGCTTCTTATCGTCGATAAATCACTAACCTGGATGATTTCTGTCTGAGTATATTCAATGAATGCATTACCTGTATATCCATCCAATTCAATTCCGGATTTATCAAAATCAGCATACGACCTAAGGGTATAGGCCAAGACGGTCATATTGTCCACAGACTGTTCGGTAATGGAGATAACTTCCGCAGTAGTGTCTCCATTTATTTCTCCCACCGAAGCGCTTACGCCACTGTTGACAATCAATGCAGTTGGGTCAAAGGTACCAGAATAAATCCACTTGTCACCGATTCTCCAAACGGGGACGTCGCTAACACCGGGGTCGCCAGAAGCACCTGCTCTGGCAGGGATTATACTTTCAAGTTGTAGCGGGCTCAGAGTCTCGTCTTGCTGAGAAAATATGAAGGGGCTAAGAGATGATATTGCTATCAAAAAAAATAGCGCCACAGCCGAAACTGCAGAACTAGACTTGCGCCCCATGATATGAGCAAAACAGAACTACCTCATCTATTCTTTGCCGTTACGGAATTGCTATATTCACTCTTAGATGAACAAACATCCGTGTTAATAGTCAAGAAATAGACTCATCATCAACACTTCAAATGAGTTTGTAGTCTTCATCAAGGTAGGAGTTTACCATCTTTATCGAACTTATCAAGAAGGTCTGCTAATTCGTCCTTGATGATTTCTACAGCTTCAAGAATTTCACTCTTGTGACGAGCGCCGGTAATTACCATCTTTCCAGAACCGAAAATCAAACAGACAACCTTAGGGAAGTCAAGTCTGTAAATTAGTCCAGGGAATTGCTCTGGCTCGTACTCAACCTTGTCGAAAGGCAAGTGGAATGTTAGATGGTTAAGGTTCAACTTACGCGGAAGTCCTGCAAGAGGCTCACCCTTTGGAAGTTCAAGAGTATCAATTTTTTGCCTTCCCAAATAATCCTCAGGGTAGTGGAGGGCATAGGTTGCAACCATGTTTTGAACTTCGATTTCAACATCTTTCTTGTCCCATGTCTCAATACCAGCGCCACGTAGGTCCTGAATCATGCGTTCAATTCCAGTGTGAATGTTATCCTTGTTCTTTCCACCAGTACAAACTGCTCTTCCAGAACGGAACATCAATATTGCAAGTTTTGGGTCTTTGACACGGTATACAACACCAGGAAATTGTTCTGGTTCGTATTCACAATTCAATTGGATTGCGATGTCCGGAAGATCAAGTTCTTCCGCTACTCGAGTGCTGGCTACTACGTTTACGACAGTTAGACGCTCTTCATCAGTGGTCATGTGCCTCGCCACTTATAACCACTATATAAAAAGAAAGCCAACTTTTGCTATTCATCTACAAGCGAAATCATCATGCAGTGCCCTATTTACTAGATGGTTTCCAAAAAGGCAACCCTTCATGGTCTTCTATACGCACTCCGGCGTTGCCTATTTTAGAAATCAAAGTTCTCCCGCCTGCTAATTCAATCGCTTCACTGGTTTGCTTTGGGTTGCGAGTTAATGCTACCATACAACCTCCGCCGCCAGCTCCAGTAAGTTTCGCTCCTAACGATGAAGGTGCAGCAGCACGAACTAGATCATCCAACTCGAAGCATGATACACCGAGGCCTCTAAGCATCAGATGATTTTCACTCATCGCTCTTCCAACCGCTTCAAAATCGCCTTTCAGTAGTGCTTCAACACCTCTGCGAGCGATGAGTCCGATAGTTTCAATCTCTCTCATCCGTTGTGGGTTTTCAGTCATCGCTGCAGCAACCTTGGCAACTTGTATTGAAGTCGGGGCATGGACTCCAGTGTTGCCTATTACCAGATAGACCTCTTGTTCATCCTCCATTACAGGAATGGTATGCACCTGCCAAGTTCTATCACCTTCGGGAGTATTCAGAGTTCTTGTATATGCCCAATCAGTTCCCTTTTCGACTTCATCAGAAAGTAAAACAATTCCTCCATGTGCGCATACTGAAGAATCCATTGGCGATGCTCTTCCCCCTTGTGCAATCGCTTCGACAGCATGGCCAAGCAATGCACATTCATCGACATCAATTGCTTGGTTGCCCCAAACATGTAAATTTCCTTGACCCTTATTACCTGCTCTTCTAGCAGGGTCTTTGCCTTCATCAACTTCACAATATACGTCGGTATCAGTTAGTTGGCTTGAGAAACCTTCAGCCCAGTCTTTGGTTTCAGTTGCTTCTCCACCCTCGGATAACCAACGCCCTCTTGCAGCCCGCAAACAGGCGCTGGCAGCAACTGATAATGCTGCCGAAGAACCTAGTCCGGAGGCTGGAGGTATGTCTCCATTAATATGAATCGAAAGCGCAGGCGCCCCTGTCTTTTTTTGCCATAGGCGTGAGCGCAATGCCTCGACATGAGGGTGTTTGGAAGGAATTAATCTCATGCCGTCAATGCGCCACTCATCTGTTCCTTGTTCTAATAATTCAAGGCTAACGGTAATGCGCTGCTCAATAGCGACAGCGACAGCAGGTTGTCCAAAAACAACAGCATGTTCTCCGAACAAGATACATTTTCCTGGTGCGCTTGCTTCAACTTTAGCCATCTAACCCCTCCTCTATTCAAAGGCAGTAGGGCTACCCTTGATAATATGCCACATTATATTTTGAAAAATAGCATTCATTTAGCAAAGTGGAAAATCAATGCATTGAATAATCTATTTGCCTTCGGTGATTTGTTGGGAGGTCAATCCCAACGGTGATTTGCCAATGGAACACCCATTATTCATGAATTATGGACCGATTCCAGGGGTCTTAATTTTCGCAGTATTAATGGCAGTATCCGGCGGTTTTTTCTCATATCAAGTAGTCAAAGCAACCCGCTTAGTTCGCCTTGGTAAAGCGGATAACAGATTTGATAATTGGGGCGCAAGAATTTCCGAAGTAATTACAGGATGGTTGGGTCAAAAGAAGGTCTTGAAGGACAGAGTTGCTGGTGGAATCCATGTGATGATGTTCTGGGGATTTTTGATGCTATCAACCGATATGTTAGATTTAGCAACAGGTAATTGGTTCTCTCACAATCTACTGCCAGCGGTCATTAAAGGGCCGTGGAATCTGATGGTTGAATTCGGATATATTCTTGCATTTACTGGTTGTTCACTGGCCTTGATCAGAAGAATTATTTTCACACCTGATAAGTTGAAAGGAAAATCCCAACTCGAAGGCAATGCAATCCTGCTGCTGATAATGACGATTACAACCACCTCATTCGTAGTTGAGGCTGGTGAAGCGGCAGTGAGCCAAACTTGGGAGCCAATCGGCTACTGGGTCGCTCAAACTTTTACTCCAACTACTGCAATGGTAGTAATTTCTTATTGGGCACATATGTCAGCGATTGCAGCGTTCCTATTCCTAATTCCTTTGTCAAAGCACATGCACTTAGTGATGGCTTTTCCCAATGTATTCTTCCACGATATGAGAGCGATGGGTACTATGCTTCCTTTGGCAGTTACAGAGGATGGTCAGGCAGTACCATTGGACGATTTAGACATTGAATCCTTTGGAACTGCCAACTATACAGATTTGTCATGGAGAGATTTAATCGATGGATGGGCTTGTACTTCTTGTGCTCGCTGCCAAGATGTTTGCCCAGCATATGCCGCAGGAAAACCTCTCAATCCAATGACGGTGATTCATTCTTTGAGAGGATATGCTAACGACCACTATGAAACTTTAATCGCCGGTGAAAAACCAGAAGAGGATATCATCGCACGTCTTGATGAACAAGCGATTTGGGCTTGTACAACTTGTCATGCTTGTGTTGAGGCTTGCCCGATTTACATTGACCACGTACCGAAACTAACCGATGCCAGGCGCCATTTAATGATGGAGAGAATGGAGTTTGACCCTGCGGTTGAAGATTCTATCATGCCTTTGATGGGTGCTATTGAAAACCTTGAATCCGATTCAAATCCTTATGGTATGCCATCTCACGAAAGAGGAGATTGGGCAGAAGGTTTGGATGTTAAGGTTGCAGAACCAGCAGAATACATCTACTTTGCAGGTTGTGCAGCATCATTTGATGAGCGCAACAAGAAAGTCGCACGAGATACAATTAGCATAATGAAAGAAGCAGGTCTCGATGTTGGTATTTTGGGAATGCAAGAAGGATGTAGCGGAGATGTGGCTCGTCGTGCAGGAAACGAGTATCTATTCCAGATGCTAGCAGAAACAAATATGAGCACCTTCAAAGAAATTGGTGTTAAGAAAATCGTTGCATCTTGCCCACACTGTTTCCATACTCTTGGCAAAGAATACAAGGACTATGGTGGTCAAGACATTGAAGTAATGCACCACTCTCAATTGATTGCACATCTGCAGAAAGATGGGAAACTACCAGAACCTAAACACGACGGCTCTGTCACTTACCATGACCCATGTTACCTTGGAAGAATTGGTGGTGAAACAGAAGCACCACGCGCTGCCATCGGTGGAGTTGATATTGAGACTGAACGCAATGGCAAGGATTCATTCTGTTGTGGAGCTGGTGGGGCACAAATGTTCATGGAAGATCAAGTTGTTGATGGCTATGATAAAGTTAACGTAATCCGTTCAAAGGAACTTGCAGCGACTGGAGCAGATACTGTTGCAGTTGGTTGTCCATTCTGTTCAACTATGGTTACTGATGGGTTGAATGCAATCGGTTCCGATATGGAAGTCAAGGATATTGCAGAAATTGTTTGGGAGCAAATAAAGTCAAACGATAAAGCATTACAAGCCAAGAAAGCAACAGCAGAACTTACTGTTTAACTGTTTAACTTGAGTTTAATCTCTGAAATTACAGTTTAGATTGCCGAGTCATAACAGTCTATGACTCTCAGTAAGCGATTTATTGGTCACTGATAGTTGATACTTCTAAATCGGATTCAAATGATGCAATGGCAATAAATAAGCCAATTACCAAGAAATATTCAGCCGGAGCAGCGATATCTATCGCACTTTGTAATGGTGTTAATTGAATCAAAGCATCTTGTGCCTCAGCCTTGGTCATCCCCTTTACAGCATCCTTTAATGCGGAGGTCATTACATTGAATGAGATGAACGAAATAATCATAGCGATCCATCGTAAGACCTTGCCCTTTTTCTGTGCATTAGGTACCGCTAAATGGGCCATTAATGCCCATAACATGCCGACTTGGAATACACCCAAAGCAGTGAAAACATGTATCTCCAAGAAGTCATACATATTTGCAAAAGCCATCACTGAAATGTTGACACCGGTGTAAAATCCGCATAGCATGCTGATCAACAATAATTTGGGCCGGGACTCTTGACGTTGAGTCCACCACAATCTAAACGCAACAGTGCAAACAATAACTCCTGAAATAAATAATCCAGTTGTAAATAATATTCGCTGAGGCCCCGGATAATCAGATTCAGAAATGAAGAATGGTACTGCCCTTGCATCTCCACTAAGCCAATGGATAAGCATTGCAAGGGTCAAAGTTACTGCAGGAACCGCCCAACCCAATCTCGCTAACATCTTATCGGCAACGAACTTATTGCCAAGTTTGATTCCGCCTTGACCCTTGAAATCAATCATTGATATGCCTCCACAGTATCCTTGATTGTAGTGTCGACATCTATCCAATCAATTCCTAAAACCTCTGTTGCAGGTGAGGAATCATAATTTGCATCTCCACCCAATATTCCTTTTGCGATCTGTCTGGTAAGAACTCGTTTTTTAGTGAATATTGAACCGAACC
>Ga0307995_1002597_pt1 | contig 10444 bp, 10 predicted proteins | sample EllFjometagen262_FD_203132 | JGI IMG/M metagenome (GOLD analysis project Ga0307995, IMG submission 203132) | Marine microbial communities from Ellis Fjord, Antarctic Ocean - #262 | ecosystem: Environmental > Aquatic > Marine > Unclassified | place: Southern Ocean | collected 2014-11-02
TTTTTGAAATTGCTTCTAATCTTTTAATAATAACTTTACTTATTATTCCTCTAAAAATTAAAAAAATAAAAAATATTCCAATACCAATTAGTATTTGAAAAATATCAACTCCGCGAATTCCTTTAGACCAAACAGAAATAAACAGGTCACTAAAATTACTAAATATGTCCATAATTAAATTTTATATAGCAAAAATTCTTCTTCTCCAGAGTTAAAAAGAAAAATTTTTTTCCATTTAATTTCATTAAGAATTGAAGAGGTTTTTTCTCCAATGCACATCAAATTAGTATTCATCCATAGGGTTTCTAGCTGATAATTTTTAATTACTTTTAAAAAATTAATCGCACTATTTTGCGAATAAATGTAAGTGATTTCAGGCATTTTCAATTTCAGTTTTTCGATAAAGCCTTCATCATATTTTTCGATCGCGTTGGCTCTATAATTAATTAATCGTTCTATTGTGTACCCACTCGAAATAAGTTCCTTATCTAAATCGCTAGAGATTATTTCTCCACTTATATAAATTAACTTTCCTTCAGAAGATTTGAAATTTTGTAAGATTAATTCCTTAAGATTATTAACATTTCCCTCAGCTGCAAAAACATTTTGGAAACCAACACTTCTAGCTTTTTTTTCAGTAGCGCTTCCAACACAAAAACATTTTAATTTTTTATCTATGTTCTTTATATCTAAAAATTTAATAGCATTAACACTTGTAAAAATAATCCCTTTAAACTCAGAGTATTTTACAGCTTCATACTTCACACCTTCAATATTAATTAAAGGTAAATGAGATATTTCATGACCCAATGATTGAAATTTTAATATCATTTTATGGCAATCTTCTAAGGGTCGTGTAAATAAAATATGCATATTATTTTTTGTAAGAATTATTAGACATCTTTTTAAGAGTTTTTCCCATCTCTATTCCTAATTCTTCTGCTTTATCTATATTTTCAGATGATTTTAAATGAAATCTTTTACTGCCATCTAACGAAAAAAGCTCTACTTCAAGGTTAATTTTATTCCCCTCAATGTTTGCAAATGCTCCTACTGCTGTTTCACAATCACCCTCTAAAACCTTTAAAACATTTCTTTCAGCTTTTATTGAGCTGTGTGTTGATTGATGATTAACTTGTTTTAATAACTCAATTAAGCCTTCATCATTATCTCTACATTGCAACGCAATAACTCCTTGTCCAGCACAAGGTATAATTTCTGAAGTAGAAAAAGTTTGAGAGATATTTTGATTTAATCCCAAAGAATCAATTCCAGCATAAGATAAGATAATTGCATCATATAAGTTTTCGTTAAGCTTTCTTATTCTTGTATCAATATTTCCTCTTAATAATTTACAATCAAGATCGTCTCTTATTTTTTTAATCTGAAATTCTCTTCTAAATGAGGATGTTCCAATAATTGAATTTAAAGCTAAATCTTTTAGGTGCTTATTATCTTTGCTAATTAAAATTTCTCTTGGATCATTTCTTTCTAAAAAACAATCTGTTAAAAGTCCTTTAGTTTCTTCAGAAGGCATGTCTTTTAACGCATGCACAGCTATGTCAATTTTTTTTTCTAATAACTCAACTTCTATAGTTTTTGAAAAAAGTCCCTTACCACCTACTTCAGATAATCTTTTGTCTTGAACCTGATCTCCCCTAGTTACAATTTTTTTTATAATTACTTCTTCAATTGCAAAATCTTTTGAATGGTTAAGAATTTTTTCTCTAGCCTTTTCAGCATAGATTGCTGCTAACATGCTTCCTCTAGAGCCTATAATAATTTTTCTATTTTTCATTTAATTGGTTTATACTTCATATTTATATTGAGAATGTATTATTAATAAAAACTAATTTAATGAATAAAAAACCCATAATTTTAGGAATTGAATCAAGCTGCGATGAGACAGCTGCCTCTATCATAACTGAAAATGAGCAAGGTATGCCAACAATTTTATCAAGTGTTGTTTCAAGTCAGGTGGATGTTCATAAAGAGTTTGGCGGTGTTGTGCCCGAACTTGCTGCAAGATCTCATATGGAAAAAATAGATTCGATCACTAAAAAAGCAATTGATGAAAGTAGAATAGAGATGGAAGATATAGACGCTGTAGCAGTAACTGCTGGACCTGGTCTTATAGTTTGCTTGTCTGTTGGTTTAAGCTTTGCAAAAGCAGTGGCCTCTTCACTTAACAAGCCCTTTATAGCAGTTAATCATTTAGAAGGTCATGCATTGAGTCCTAAGCTAAATTCTGAATTAAATTACCCTTATCTGTTGCTTTTAATTTCTGGAGGACATACTCAATTTTTAAGCGTTCAAGGTTTGGGAAATTACAAAAGATTAGGAACAACTATTGATGATGCTGTTGGGGAAGCTTTTGATAAAACAGCAAAATTATTAGGTATAGAGTTTCCTGGTGGACCACAAGTCGAAGTATATGCGCAAAAAGGTAATCCAAAAAAATATGAATTACCTAAACCTATATTTCACAGAGGTGGATGCAATTTATCATTTGCAGGATTAAAAACTGCTGTTTTGAAAATCTCAAAACAGATCAATACAGATCAGGAAAAATATGATTTAGCAGCTTCTTTTCAAAGAACTATTGAAGAAATATTATATAAGAAAAGTAAAATTGCTTTTGAGGAGTTTAAAAAAATAAATGAATCAAATAAAAATAAATTTGTAGTTGCAGGTGGCGTTGCTGCTAATAAAAAAATTCGAAAAATACTAACTAATCTTTGTAAAGAAGAAGATTTTGAAGCAATATTTCCACCTATTAATTTATGTGGTGATAATGCTGCAATGATTGCCATGGTTGGTTTGGAAAAATATAAACTTAAACAATTTAATAAATTGGATCATGCAGCCAAGCCACGATGGCTACTAGACGAAGATGCTGTTTTTTTAAAAGGTGCAGGTGTAAATTTTAATTAATTTTACTTAATTTTATTAATGAGTATAAAGTTATTATAATGAAATTTGTAATTGTAGACGTTTATCCTATTAAAAATCATAGATTAATAAAAGATACTGCTGGTGGTTATGGTACAGGAAATAACTTTGGAAAAGGTTTTTTTTCTAAACTTTTAAATATTTATGTCGACAATAATATAGGTATGCCAGCTATAGAAATTATGTACATAAGCTCTATTCTTAAAAAAAAAAATGAAGTTCATTATACAAGAGATCTAAAAGATCAAGCTATCAATAAAGCAGACTATATAATACTTCCATCTTCTATAATAGCCCATGAAACTGAAATTCATGCTTTGGAACATCTTCACAATAAGAAAATTTTTGTAACAGGAATTTTCGGAAATACTCTTAAAAATAAATATTTAAAAGAAAATTCAATAGTTGTTAAAAATGAAAGTGATACTTTCTTTTTCAATTTAGATAAAGAAGAAAAACTAAACAAAGAATATTTGGATAAATTATTCAGTGATAAAAATTTGATTAATCAATTCTACTCAACTGTTTCTCTTGATGAATTACCATTTCCAGATTGGGAAAGTTATACAAAGGTTTATCCTTTAAGAAATAATTTTTTTAGTTTAAATGAAAAAATCGCAATACCTTTACTTGGTACTAGAGGTTGTCCTTATTCATGCTTTAATTATTGCACTTATCCTCTTCAGCAAGGAAGAAAAGTTAGAGCAAGGTCTGTTGAAAATATCATACAGGAAATTAAATATTGGCAAAAAACTCTTGGCACTAATAAATTTGTTTTTCGAGATCCAGTTTTTTCCATCAACAGGAAGCATACAATTCATTTTTGCGAAGAGGTTATAAGACAAAAACTAAATATAACTTTTATGGTTGAAACTCACTTAAATAATTTAGATGATGAAATGATAAAGCTTCTCGCTAATGCTGGCTTGGAGCTAGTTTATGTGGGAATTGAGTCTGCAAGTCATGTTGTTTTAAAGGACATGCAGAGATTTACTATTGAACATGATGAACAGTATAAAATAATTAAAAAGTGTGAAGAAATGGGAATAAAGGTTAAAACAATGTTTATTATTGGAAATCCAGAAGATACTGAGCAATCAGTAATAGAAACAATTAAATATTCTAAACATTTACCAAGCTTATATTCACAATATAGTATTTTTACTCCTTATCCAGGCACCCCAATATATGCAGATTATAAAGATTTAATATATGAAAAAAAACTGGAAAACTTTGATCAATATCAATTAACATTCAAGCATAATCATTTAAGTGAGAGTAAAATAGAAGAATTAAAATCTAAAGCATATTTTGATTTTTATTTCAATTTTAGTAAAATTTTAGAAACATTAAAATATTTAATCTTATCCAAATATGTAAAAAAAATTAAGCGGCTGGGGTAATAATAAGTTTGCAAATAGCAAAGTTTATTTTCCAAAAAACATTACTGAAATTAAAAGTTTAATTAAAGGCAAGACAATAGCAAGGGGTCTGGGTAGATCTTATGGTGATAGCTCAATACAGCCTAATTCGACAATTATAACAAAAAAATTGAATAAGATTTTGCACCTAGATTTAAAAAAAGGAATTTTATTAGCTGAATCTGGCATAACAGTCTTAAAGATTATTGAAGAAATAGTTCCATATGGGTGGTTTCTGCCTGTGACTCCTGGGTCAAAATTCATTAGCTTAGGGGGCATGATTGCTGCAGATGTTCATGGGAAAAATCATCACAAAAAGGGAAGTTTTAGAAATTATGTTAAAGAATTAACAATTATTAATGAGAGGAAAAAATTAATTAAATGTAGCAAAAAAAAAAATTCAACTTTATTTAATTATACAATCGGTGGTATGGGCTTAACAGGGATAATATATAGCTGCAAATTTAAACTAATAAAAATAAATTCACATTTAATTGAACAAAAAACAATTAAGAGTAAAAATTTAAAACAGACAATTCAAAATATCAAAAAAAACTATAACTGTGAATATAATGTTGCTTGGATAGACACCTCTGCAAATAAGAAAAATATTGGTCGATCTATTCTATTTTGTGGAAACCATCTAAAAACAAAACAAAAGGATATTAAAAAAGTAACTTTTAAAAATAATGGATTAAAGATATTTAAAATTTTTCCTAATTGGATATTAAATTCTTTCACAATCAAATTACTAAATACACTTTTTTACAACCTAACCTCAGAAAGTAAAAAACAATTGAGTATAAATGATTATTTTTATCAATTAGACAAAATAAAAAATTCTAACATCCTATACGGGGAGGAAGGATTTATTTCTTATCAATTTGCTATACCATATAGAAATAGTGAAAAAGCTATAACAGATATTCTAAAAATATTACAAATTAATAAAGTTTTTTCTTTTGTTTCTGTAATGAAAAGTTTGGGGCGCAATGATGGGTATCTATCATTTGGCATAAAAGGCTTCACTCTTGTTTTTGATTTTCCAATTTATAAAAATATCGATGATGTCCTAGATAAAATAGATAATATAATTATTAAGTTTAAAGGAAATATTTATTTAACTAAAGATTCAAGAATTGAATCTAATAAATTTAAGAAAATGCAATCAGGTTTTAAAAATAAAAAATTTTTAGAAATTAGAAATAAAAATAAAAAAATTTTTTTATCTCTTCAAGCAGAAAGATTAAAAATTTAATATGAGAGAAAAAAATATAATCATAACTGGAGGAACGGATGGTATTGGATTGGCACTTACTAAACGTCTACTAAAAGATGAATTTAATAGGGTCATTATAATTGGTAAAAATGAAACAAAGGGCAATAAGATAATAAAAGATATTAACTCTAATAAAATTGATTTTTTTCAGTGCGATCTAAGTGAAAAAAGTGAGATTATAAAACTTTCTGAAAAGTTATTAAAACTAGATAAGATTGATTGTTTAATAAATAATGCAGGAGCTATTTTTGAAAAAAGAGAAATTAATAGTCATGGGATTGAAAAAACATTTGCATTAAACCATTTGTCCTATTTTCACTTGTCTATACTTTTACTAAATAAACTTGAAGAGTCTGATAGGCCAAAAATTATTAATGTTTCATCTAATGCTCACAAAAGATATAGTCTAAATTTAAATGATTTAGAAAATAAAAATAATTACAATCATTGGAAAGCTTACTGCCAATCTAAGCTATTAAATGTTTTTTTTTCAAATATATTTAGTTCAAAAGTAAAATCAAAAATCACCTGTAATAGTTTTCACCCTGGTTTTGTTAATAGTAATTTTGGTAATAATAACTCTTCAATTTTAAGAACAGGTATTAATATAATAAAAAAATTATTTGCTATTTCAAATGAAGAAGCCTCTAAAATGCCTTACTATTTAATTACATCAAAAAATATAGAGGGTATATCTGGAAAATATTTTGTTAAATCTAAAGAGTCAAATAGTTCGATCTATTCACAAAATAGATCAGTTGCAAACTATGTGTGGGATAAGTCATTAGATTATATAAAATGAATAAAAATTGGAGAAACAATTAGATGAACTACTGGTTAATGAAATCAGAGCCTGATGTTTGGTCAATTGATCAACAAAAAAAAGCTGGCGCTAAAGGTGCTCCTTGGGATGGAGTAAGGAATTACCAAGCAGCTAAAAATTTAAGAGGAATGAAAAAAGGAGACCTTTGTTTTTTTTATCACTCAAATATAGGTAAAGAAATTGTTGGTATCGTTGAGGTTATTAAGGAGGCCTTTTTAGATAAAACTGACAAAAGTGGTCGATTTGTGGCTGTTCAAGTGAAGTTTAAAGAAAAATTAAAGAAAAGTGTAACTCTTGAACAAGCTAAAAAAAACAGAGATCTTGGCCATTTATCGCTCATTAAACAGAGCAGATTGTCCGTTATGCCAATAGACTCTAAAAGCTGGAAAATTTTAAATAAGATGGGTAATATTTAGATATAAAAATTCATGCTAAAAAAAAAAACTAAAGTTAAAAAAAAAATTCCTAAAAAATCTAAGGTTAGGAAAAAAATTAAACCTACTAAAAAAAAACTTTTAAAAAAAGCTAAAGATCAAGTTAAAGAATTGATTTTTAAAACTAAGCCTGAATGGGTAAAGAGTGCTTTAGTAAATAAAGCCAAATACCAAAAAAAATATTCCAACTCGGTTAAAAATAATAATGACTTTTGGAAAGTTGAAGGAAAAAGAATAACCTGGATTAAACCATACAAAAAAATTAAAGACGTTAAGTTCAGTAAAAAAGAAGTTAGAATTAAATGGTATGAAGACGGGACTTTAAATGCTTCTGCTAATTGTATAGATCGACACCTTAAAGATAAAAAGGATAAAACAGCAATCATTTGGATTGGGGACAATCCAAAAGATACAAAAAAAATTTCATACAAACAATTACATAATGAAGTTTCAAAAGCTGCAAACGGTTTAAGAAAAATAGGAATTAAAAAAGGTGATCGGGTTACTATTTATCTAACTATGATTCCAGAACTTGCGGTAACAATGCTAGCTTGTGCTAGAATTGGTGCGGTTCACTCTATTATTTTTGGTGGATTTTCAGCAGACTCTATTTCTGGCAGAGTTAATGATTGTGAATCAGAATACATTATTACTGCTGACGAAGGAGTTAGAGGTGGAAAAACTATTCCTTTAAAAGAAATCACTGATGAAGCTTTAAGAAGCTGCCCAAATGTTAAAAAATGTATAGTTGTTAAAAGAACTGGAAACAAAGTAAATTGGAATGAAGATAGAGATGTCTGGTATGATGATTTAATTAAGGATGTTCCAAAACATTGTGAGCCAGAAGAAATGAGTGCGGAAGACCCATTGTTTATTCTTTATACCTCTGGATCAACTGGAAAACCAAAAGGTGTTTTACATACTACTGGGGGCTATATGGTGTATGCCTCAATGACTCATCAATATATTTTTAACTACAAACCAAAAGATGTTTATTGGTGTACAGCTGATATTGGTTGGGTAACGGGTCATAGTTATATTGTTTATGGTCCTCTTGCTAATGGTGCAACGACAATAATGTTTGAAGGAATTCCAACATATCCTGACAGCTCGAGATGGTGGGAAATTATTGATAAATATAAAGTTAATATTTTTTATACTGCTCCTACTGCTATTAGAGCTTTAATGAGAGAGGGAGATAAACCTGTTAAAAAAACCTCAAGAAAATCTTTAAAACTATTAGGTACTGTTGGAGAACCAATAAACCCTGAGGCTTGGATGTGGTATTATAAAACAATAGGAAATTCTAAATGCCCAATAGTTGATACATGGTGGCAAACTGAGACAGGTGGAATATTAATTAGTCCACAAACAGGGGCTATGAATTTAAAACCAGGGTCAGCTACTAAACCATTCTATGGAATTAAACCTTCAATAGTTGATAAGGATGGAAAAGAAATTAAAGGAGCTGGTGAAGGAAGACTTTGTATTTCTCAATCTTGGCCTGGACAAATGAGAACTGTTTATGGTGACCATCAAAGGTTTATTGATACTTACTTTTCTCAATTTGATGGCAAATACTTTACAGGCGATGGAGCTAAAAGAGATGAAGATGGTTACTATTGGATTACAGGACGTGTGGATGATGTAATTATTGTATCTGGTCACAATCTTGGAACTGCTGAGATAGAAAGTGCATTTGTTGCTCATCCAAAAGTTGCTGAAGCAGCTGTTGTCGGATACCCACACGATATTAAAGGTAACGGTCTATATTGTTACGTAACTCTAAATGTTGGGGAGATAGCTAACCTAGACCTTGAAAGAGACCTAAAACTTTGGGTTCGTAAACAAATTGGCGCTCTTGCAACACCAGACATTATTCATTTTTCACCAGGATTACCCAAAACAAGATCTGGAAAAATTATGAGAAGAATTTTAAGAAAAATTGCTGCCAATGAGCATAATCAATTGGGTGACACTAGTACTTTAGCTGATCCAAGTGTTGTACAAAGCTTAGTTGATAATAGAAAAAATATTTAAATCTTAATTAATTCTTGAAATTCTTTTTCAATGTTTTCCCATTTTAAGATCATAGAATTTAACACAATCTTTCTATCTAAAATTTTTAATTCTTCAGCCACTGGTGCCCACTTATATAATGTTAGGGCGCTTTCATTAAATGGCCAAGACTTATAATACGTATTCCAATCAATTTTTTCTAATCGTTCTTTAAATTTTTCTTTTGCTTGTAAAATAATTTCTTCTGGCATTCCATTTTTTGTTTCTTTGATCAAAATTTCATCATAAATTTCATTGGCTTTAGTCGTGTCCTTATAATTACAAAAAACATTCAAATACGATAGACTATAAAAAGTAAGATCCTGAAGTGCTATAGAATAAATATTCCATTTAGCTTTGTTAATAGATGCTAAAAATATTTCATCATCAAAGTGTAATACCCACTTAGTTCCCATTCTTGTTTTTAGATAATTATATAAAGTTACCTGTGACACCCAGGCTGACTTTGTTTGAATAAACAGTGTGAGGTCTTCTATATTTTTGATCTTTTTCTTTGGAAGAACTCCTTTAAACAAAGCAAATAAATAAACTCTAAAATCTTCAAGTTTTATATCTTTTATTTTAAGTTTATATTTAAGCAATTTTATCTACCTTTTATATGCTTTATATTAGAAAAATGGCCACAATTCGACTTTTTTAAGGGCTTTCAATCCATCTCATTATGAGTAAAGTTTCCACTTAACTATATAGGGAGAGATAAATGTCAAGACAAGCAAAACACTGGGAAAAAACTAGGGGGCTACTGTTCGTTACTTTGGCAATCTGGTTTGTATTCTCAATTGGCATCTTTTTTTTCGGAACTGAAATGGAAGCGTCTAGCTTTAGACCTTTTGGTTACCCATTGTCATATTATATGACATGTCAGGGATCATTATTAGCATTTGTAATTTTGAATTTCTGGTTTGCAGGTAGACAAGAGAAGATAGATGAAGAATTTGGTTTCACTGAAAGAGAGGATAGCTAATGATAAAAGGTAAATTTATAGACAATCTACCAAAAGTTTATGGAATCTATACAGGTGGTTTTATAGGATTCATAATATTGATGGCGATTGCTGAACAAATGGGGCTATCTGCAAAAGCAATAGGAATTGCATTTGTTGTTTTCACCATTGCTATCTATGCGATAATCGGTTGGTTATCACGTACACTCCAAATGGACGCGTACTACGTAGCAGGGAGAGAAGTACCTACTGTATTTAACGGAATGGCTACTGCGGCAGACTGGATGTCTGGTGCATCATTCGTTGCAATGGCGGGTGGTATTTATTTCAAAGGCTATGGATATATGGCACTACTAGTTGGATGGACAGGTGGTTATATACTTGTTTCTACTTTACTAGCACCTTACTTAAGAAAATTTGGCTGTTACACAGTTCCAGATTTTGTTGGTACACGATATGGTGGTAATGCAGCAAGACTTTCTGCAGTACTAGTATTAACAGTAGCTTCATTCA
>Ga0307995_1002600_pt1 | contig 10441 bp, 1 predicted proteins | sample EllFjometagen262_FD_203132 | JGI IMG/M metagenome (GOLD analysis project Ga0307995, IMG submission 203132) | Marine microbial communities from Ellis Fjord, Antarctic Ocean - #262 | ecosystem: Environmental > Aquatic > Marine > Unclassified | place: Southern Ocean | collected 2014-11-02
ATGGTTGAAGATTGAAGGTTGAATGCGATGCATTTCATCGCACAACAAACATCTTCAAGTCCCAAAAAAGGAAGTCGTCTTCAACCCATTACACCTGTTTAATCCATTGCAGGCGGGTGAGTATTTCTCCAGTGATGCCATCGTTGGCTATGCCGTAGATGCATTGATTAGTTACATGATATCTGTCATTTATTTAGACTGACCCACCGAATATCGGGTAATTCAGACTTCACGTCTAGCAACAGATGGCTGCTTTTTCCACCGACGAGTTCGATGCTTGTTTGGAAAGGCTACATAGTTATAATTAAAGGCATATTGCATATGATTGTAATATGATACAATCAAATTTTCGACGGTTTCTAAAACAAGTTTAATTAATTTAGTGATATAATATGTCAATGCTTGAAATCCGATAGCTATCAATAAATTATTCTTTATTCTAGTCTCATTTTATTATTTGAGCAGCAACCTATTTGGAGCTGTTCAAGTCACGAGTCCTAATGGCGGGGAAAACTGGAATTCATGTTCAAATAAAACAATTACGTGGAACGCTTCTGGCACATCGGGATATTTTGACATTGATTATTCTTTAGACAATGGTGCCACATGGATTTCAATTGCCACCTCATATAATACATCTACGAATACTTTCTCTTGGAGCGTTCCCAATGTCTCGTCAGTTCAATGTTTAGTTAAAGTCACTGACGCTCAGAGCATCAGCGATAATGATGTCAGTAATAACTTGTTCGTTTTAACAGGTGCTCTTATAGCACTATATCCTAACGGTGGCGAAAGTTTTATCGCAGGAGACACTGTGAATATGATTTATTCATACCAGCAAGGGGTTGTGTCAAATGTTAAAGTTGAATTTTCCTCCAATGGAGGAAGCAACTGGCAGACTTTGGAGTCTTCATTAAGTGCTAATGGTACGTATGAGCTCATTATCCCCAACATTCCTACAACAGAAGCTCAATTAAGGCTTACAGACTTAGTTGACCCAAGTTGTAAAACGGACACACTTAATGGGCGATTCACAATTGTTTCAAGTGTTCAGGTTTCGAGCCCAAATGGTGGTGAAACTTGGAAAGCAAATGTCGGAGGTCAGGGATATTTCACTCTTATGTCTAATGCTCCCTCATTTCTTAACATTTCGAATTTCTATGATGACGGCGGTGTTGCAAACAACTACACTAATACTTCTTATACCAAGACTGTTTATCCGGACAATCCAACCGGCAAGCTCAAATTACTTTTCCAATCGTTCAACCTTGAAGCTGGGGATCAGCTTGAGATATATAATGGGCCTAGCACTGCACATCAAAAAATCGTTACACTAACTGGTTCTAATATTTCGGGTGCCACCTATTCATATCTGTCGACGCATACTCGAGGAGCTTTAACGATCAAATTTATTAGTGATGGTGACAACAATGTTGCGGGTGGTTGGGATGCGTACTTTACTTGTAATGGCCTTATAAGCAAGACTGTTTTGTGGTCTATTGTTGGTACGAGTAAATCCTTCAATTTAGAATATTCATATGACAATAAGGGTTCTTGGAATCAAATTTTAACGAATTACAAGACCAATACAGGTCTCTTTACTTGGTTTGTTCCGAACACACCGGGCGCTGCTTGTTTTTTCAGAGTAATTGATCACAATAATGGTCAGATCATTGATGAATCAGACGCACCCTTTACCATTACTAGCGCAGACCCTGTTTTTGTCCTGACCAATCCAAATGGTGGTGAGTCATTAAGTGCTGGACAGTTTTATAATATCACCTGGCTATCTGCATTCGTCGGCCCTTCGGTCGCTATTGACTATTCAATAGATAACGGTAGCTCATGGTCGTCTGTCGTCAGCTCACACCCTAGTGCAAGCGGATCATACCAATGGTATGTTCCCAACACGCCCTCGAGTCAAGCATTGGTGCGTGTAAAAGATGCGGCAAACACGAGCTCTTCGGACCAGAGCAATGCGGTCTTTACCATCAACAAGCATGTCGACATCACCTCTCCTAATGGTGGAGGCTCTTATACGCGTTGCTCTCCTATAGCCGTTACGTGGCATCATGGTGGCACATCTGGTGTCTTCCGCATTGATTACAGTACTGACAATGGTCAGACATGGTCGACGGTTGTCAATGGTATCACCAAGACTTCGCCTGCGACGCACACGTGGACCTTGCCTAACCTAGTTTCTTCGCAAGTCAAAGTGCGAGTCCTGGATGTTAATGATACCACGAAGTACGATGATAGTGACCAGGCGTTTTCTATCACGGCACCGCCCTCTCCTGTAGTTCTAGCCTCCCCTAATGGTGGAGAGTTATGGGTTACGGGAACGACTCAGAGTATCAACTACACGTACCCCACTAGCACGGCTAAAGTCCATTTTCATTACTCAGTCGACAGTGGTGCCACCTGGACTCTTATTGCACAAAACCAAGTGGTGTCGGGTTCGTATGCTTGGGTTATTCCTAACATTCCATCTAGCAATGCATTGATTAAAGTCACGAACTATAACAATGCGTGTGACTATGATATAAGTGCTGCTGTCTTTACCATTGCGTCTTCTGTTCAAGTAACTCAACCAAACGGCAATGAATCTTGGCAGGCTCAGGTTGGACAGCAAAGCATTGCAAATGCTGAGGTAAACATGAGCAATGCTACTTTGGTTGTCAACACGGTAAACTTCTATGATGCAGGAGGTTCGGGACAAAATGGTTCTGCTACGTCACATACCCAAACCTTTGTCCCTGACAACCCTTTAAACAAGTTGGAGGTTCATTTTGAAACATGGCATTTTGGCAATGCAAATTACTACGGTAACTCCCCTGATCATGACGTACTTGTGTATAACGGGCCAGATGCGACCTATCCGTTGATAGGCTCCCTAAATGGCTACCGTAACAGCCCAACCTCATATTACTATCATTACCAGAATTATCAGAACTACACAACCACCCCATCGGCTGCGTCGATTGCATCTGGGTTGAGGTGGCGTTCGACACATTCAAGTGGCGCGTTGACTTTTGTGACTAGCCAAAATGCTGATGGCGGGGAAAACTTCACTGCTTATATCCGTAGTGTGGGGACTCCATATAAGGACATTAACTGGAATATCACCGGGACCTCCAAGCGTTTTGATTTGGAGTACAGCAGCAATAATGGAAGTTCATGGAACCGAATCGTAAGCAACTACAAAGATGACACGACGGGCACCTATCGCTGGCAGGTTCCTAATGTGCCTACCACCCAGGCATTGGTAAGAGTAATTGATCACAATAATGGCCAGATCATTGATCAAAGCGATGCACCCTTTACCATCACGAGCGCAGACCCTGTTTTTGTTCTCACATACCCAAATGGAAACAACAGTCTTTATCCGGGAGTTAATGAGAGTATTCGTTGGCTTAGTGCCTTCAATGGCATTAATGTAGCTCTTGAATACAGTCAGGATAATAGTCAAAGCTGGAACACAATTACCACTAGCCATACGGACAAGTCGGGAGGCATTGTTCCCACAGAAGGAACGTATCTATGGTATGTTCCCAACACACCCTCGAGTCAAGCATTGGTGCGTGTAAAAGATGCGGCAAACACGAGCTCTTCGGACCAGAGCAATGCGGTCTTTACTATCAACAAGCATGTCGATATCACCTCTCCTAATGGTGGAGGCTCTTATACGCGTTGCTCTCCTATAGCCGTTACGTGGCATCATGGCGGCACATCTGGTGTCTTCCGCATTGATTACAGTACTGACAATGGTCAGACGTGGTCGGCGGTTGTAAATAACCTCATCGACCCTTCGCCTGCGACGTACACGTGGACCTTGCCTAACCTAGTTTCTTCGCAAGTCAAAGTGCGAGTCCTGGATGTTAATGATACCACGAAGTATGATGATAGTGACCAGGCGTTTTCTATCACGGCACCGCCCTCTCCTGTAGTTCTAGCCTCCCCAAATGGTGGAGAGTTATGGGTTACGGGAACGACTCAGAGTATCAACTACACGTACTCCACTAGCACGGCTAAAGTCCATTTTCATTACTCAGTCGACAGTGGTGCCACCTGGACTCTTATTGCACAAAACCAAGTGGTGTCGGGTTCGTATGCTTGGGTTATTCCTAACATTCCATCTAGCAATGCATTGATTAAAGTCACGAACTATAACAATGCGTGTGACTATGATATAAGTGCTGCTGTCTTTACCATTGCGTCTTCTGTTCAAGTAACTCAACCAAACGGCAATGAATCTTGGCAGGCTCAGGTTGGACAGCAAAGCATTGCAAATGCTGAGGTAAACATGAGCAATGCTACTTTGGTTGTCAACACGGTAAACTTCTATGATGCAGGAGGTTCGGGACAAAATGGTTCTGCTACGTCACATACCCAAACCTTTGTCCCTGACAACCCTTTAAACAAGTTGGAGGTTCATTTTGAAACATGGCATTTTGGCAATGCAAATTACTACGGTAACTCCCCTGATCATGACGTACTTGTGTATAACGGGCCAGATGCGACCTATCCGTTGATAGGCTCCCTAAATGGCTACCGTAACAGCCCAACCTCATATTACTATCATTACCAGAATTATCAGAACTACACAACCACCCCATCGGCTGCGTCGATTGCATCTGGGTTGAGGTGGCGTTCGACACATTCAAGTGGCGCGTTGACTTTTGTGACTAGCCAAAATGCTGATGGCGGGGAAAACTTCACTGCTTATATCCGTAGTGTGGGGACTCCATATAAGGACATTAACTGGAATATCACCGGGACCTCCAAGCGTTTTGATTTGGAGTACAGCAGCAATAATGGAAGTTCATGGAACCGAATCGTAAGCAACTACAAAGATGACACGACGGGCACCTATCGCTGGCAGGTTCCTAATGTGCCTACCACCCAGGCATTGGTAAGAGTAATTGATCACAATAATGGCCAGATCATTGATCAAAGCGATGTACCCTTTACTATTACCGCTGCAACGCCTTTCATTGAGGTTACATATCCAAATGGAGGGCAGAGGATTTATCCCGGCAAGGCTTATGAAATAAAATGGAAAGCCCCAACCTTTAATGTGTCACAAGTAAAAATAGAGCTTAGTCAGGATAACGGCTTAAGCTATTCATTAATAGCAAATAATGTTCCTAATTCAGGTAGCTACACCTGGTTCACGGGGGCAATAAATCAAGTCTATTCAAATTGTAAAATTCGGATAAGTAAAGTGGGTCAATCATATATATATGATGAAAACGATTTGCTATTTGAGATGAGGCCAGGAATAGTAATAGCATCACCAAATGGAAATAATTCAACATGGCGAAGCTGCACACAGTCGTCAATAACTTGGTACGCAGGTGCATCAAATAAATTTAAAATCGAACTTTCAGTAGATAGCGGATTAACGTACTCTACAATTGCTGCAGATTATCAGAGCAGTGATTTCTTCGTAAATTATCCATGGACTGTTCCAAATACTCCTGGCGACAGATGTATTGTAAGGGTAACTGATAATGCAAATTCAAGTTACTTGGATGAATCTAATTCAATTTTTACTATTTCACCATCCATTGAATTAAAGAATTTCAATTATGGCGGTACAGTTGCTTCAGGTTCAACACAAGTAATTAAGTGGTCTTCCTACCAAACATCAAATTATTACAATCTCTACTATTCCTCTAATGGCGGGGCAACGTGGGTCACAATTGTTTCAAACTATTATACCCTTTCAAATTCATATTCATGGCAAATTCCAGCAAATATTTTGGGACAAACACTTCTGAAAGTTGAGGATTACTCAAGCTCTTGTAAGAATAGCGAAAGTATTTTGCCCACAGACATCATCAACTCTCCAGCAATTGAGATGATGCCATTCACAAGCAATGCCTATGCGGGTTGTGCGAACTTAATCCTTAGTTGGAATTCGAATACTGCTGTAGATACAGTCAATATATTAATGTCAGCAACCCAAGGGTCTTTATGGCAAACTTTGGCTATGAATGTGCCTTCTATTGCTAGTCCAAACTCATACTCTTGGAGTGTGCCAAATGTTACTGGTAATTTCCTTTTTAAAGTCGTTGATCATGCAAACCCGAATAGTTACGACAACTCTGATTCATTGATTAATATCAGTAAATCTATTGAGGCGTCATATACTGTTTCAAATAGCCAACCATGCTTCGGTGACACTTTGGTCTTAACTTCTTCCAGCGTTAATGGTAACCTGTGGTCAACTGGTGATACCACGCAATCAATCACTATTACGTCAACAGGCTATTATCACTTAACAACAACACAAAATGGTTGTTCTGACAACACTGGGTTAACCTTAGTGACATTTAACCCAATTGCTGCAAAGCCAAGTATTACTGTTTCACAAACATCAACTTGTTCTGGAGATTCAATAGTGTTGACGTCATCTGTAAGCTCTGGAAATGTTTGGTTGCCGAATTTGGAAACAACACAGTCAATTGTTGTAAAAAATTCGGGATCTTACTTTGTCCAATCATCAAATAACCATGGTTGTTATACAAGTAGTGATCCAGTGACTATTGTGTTTACACAAGCACCCCCTCAGCCAGTTATTCAGACTAATGGTCCGGTAAATATTGGTGACACTCTTAAATTATATAGTTCTGGCGGCCAACAAGGATTGAGTTACTATTGGACTGGACCTAATAGCTTTGTAAGCACACTTCAGAATCCGGAAATTCCATACGCGGATACCGTAAATGAAGGCATTTACACCTTAATTACGTCCTTAGGTGGTGCTTGTCAAAGCCCTCCTACGAGTATTGCTATTCTAATCAATAGAGCGAACAGCCCTCATGTAGCTGGGTATGTTAAGCACTTTAGTGGGCAGCGAGTGCCTAATGTTCGCCTTAATATTTCCGGGCCAACAAACCATGCTATTAATAATGATACTAGTGGGTTCTACCGTCAAAACATATTTAAAGGAGGATTATATAGTATTGGTGCTCAAAAGGGACGCGAAATAAATAAGTTGAATGGCTTGAGCACTTTAGACTTGATTTTGATTCAAAGACATGTAGTTCTGCTTGATACTATTTCCAACATCTATAATGGCATTGCTGCTGACGTGAATCAGAATGGGATAATCAGTACAGCAGATGCATTAATTGCCCAACGACAAATACTAGGATTAGACTCATTAATCCAGAATAGTTCAAATTGGGTATTCTACCCTTCAAGTCAGAGCCTATCATCCGTTTACCCATATGGATTGGCTAATGCTAGTCTGATCTCATCTGGTTCTGATAGCATAGATTTTACTGGTATCAGGTTAGGTGATGTAAATAACTCCTGGAATTCTTCCTTGTATAAAACAAAGAAAGTCTTAGCGCTCTTATTAAGTTCTCGATATGTTGGCAATGACACCATTGAAATAAAATTGAACAATATTTCCCAAGAGGAAATTCTCGGCTTGTCTGGAAGCATGGATGAGATTAGTGGAAGTGAATTGACTTCATCAATTCCAGCATTCAGCACTCACTCAAGCTCCGGAATCATGAAGTTCAATGGCTACACTCCTGAATTTGGTATTGGTCCTTTTGGAAATATTCTTGAATATAAAATCCATAACCCAATGCACTTGCCAGCAGATGAGCTAATCAAAAAAATGAAATTGGAAGGTGTTAACGCTAAACTTGAAGAGGTTGAATTTGAGTTTAACATTGGCAGTTTCAGTGTTCAAGATTTCAGGGGAGTCAAGACTGTTATTTTGCCAAATCCCAACAATGGTGAGTTTTCAATAAAATCGGGTAAGATCATAAATAGTGTAGTGGTGTTTTCAAGCTCAGGGATGCGTGTTCATTCTAAGGATGGCATTAAAGCAAGTGAGGTGGTATTGAATTGTTCAAACCTTGCTCAAGGGCTATACTTCATTAATATTAAATTTTCAGATGGAACTGCGGATTCAGAGAAAATGATAATTGCACAATAAAGGATATGAAGTTTAAAATTTCAATTTTATTTGTGATTTTATTTTCAGTTATTTCCGAATTAAGTGGACAAATAATTTTTACGGATTATGTAAAGTCAAATTGCCAGTCCATGGACACAATCATGATTCACTCTACTGGTTTGTCTAATGGGTTGATATCATGTCAAGGAACAGTAAAAATTCGAGGTTTATCCATAGATTCTGCCGCTGTTTTAATTCAAAATGGAGAAATACCTTTTAATCTATCAAACTTTAACAGTATTGGGGATAGTATTATCGTTTTTTCTTGGTTTTCTCCCACACTAAACCCGATATATCTTTCTCAAGATACAGTTCTATTATTTTCAATTATTTCATTTTCAAATTCGACGAACCCCGTAGATATAGATTTTATCAAATTTCCGAATTCACCAACCCCATATGAGTTTATAAATTCCCAATATCAACAATACTCCCTAACGAAGAGCAACAGCTTATTTCCCATTTCATGTAGTTCTTCAACCAATGTTGACATTAATAGCGGTCAGTGTATTAATGGTGTTGGCTATGATACCGTGGTTATTGCGCCTTCTGTCTACGATCTAAATAAATGGATTCGTGTAGGTGTGGACAGTATCCAGTTGTTAAGTGCCTCGAATAGCTACACCGTAATTAATCCCAGTGCAGATTCAATATTAATAAAGTGTAATTCCTGCCTTCCTAGTCTTGACTTTTATAAAAAATTCAATAGGACTGATTGCGACACATTATCGGCAATAGTATGTAAATACGATACGGTCAGCTGCCAAAAAGAAAATGTTGCAATTATCAAATACCATTCTGGACCCTTAAGTGCTTATGGTCTTCAAATTGGTCTTTCTATGCCAAATGGGTTAGTCATTGACTCGATTGTCGGTTTAACGACAAATGTTATTTCTAATATTATAAACAATAAGCTTCTTGTATCGGTTGTCAGTAGTGCAGGAATCAGTTCTTCAGATATTTTCAGTATATATTATTCTGCATTAGGAAATTTAGGATCAGCATTATTCAGTATTGATACTATTTTCTCAAACGTATATGATATTAACGGAGTAGAAATTGATTATTATTTCAGTTCTGATACAGTCTATTACAATTCTAATTGTAACAACACGCCTGAAGTTTCATTGTTGACCTATTCTTCTTCTTGTGACTATTACAGAGTCTCAGAGCTGAATTTGTTGAATTCAAAAGGAGTGAACTCATTGCAATTTAGCTGCTCCTTTGACTCGACTAAGTGCATCCTAGATTCTTTGAAAATTGCTTCTAGCGGTGTTGTGTTTAATTTGTTTTCAAATAATATTGGAATTTCATTTATCTCAGGTTCATCATTGAATCTGGACACTTTGAAACTACTGTATTTATATTATCATCCAAAACCTGGTATAGATACCAGTCTATTATTAACGCCTACGAGTAATATTCAAAAAGAATTATATAAAAATTATAAACTAGATACGTTATCAATACCCTCTAAATTGGCAGAGGTTGTAAACCCTTTAAAAGTTGTAATTGAGGCGAACAAACTGAATTATTGCCCTGGCGATTCAGTCCTAATTTATACAAGTAATGTGCTCACTTCAAAAATTTGGAACAATGGCTATGCAAATGATTCCCTATGGGTGAGTAGTTCAGGTCAATATTATTTAATCGGGACTAATGCTAATGGATGTGTTGACACTTCAAATGCGATAAATATTATTGCATCATTCCCAAGCTACTCTACTCAGGGCATTACGGCCTGCGACAGCTATACTTGGGTAAACGGAACGGTTTACACCTCTAGCACTAGCACTCCAACGTACACGTACACGGCGTCTAATGGCTGTGATTCTATTGTGACGTTGGATTTAACGATCAACACTAGCAAGACGGGAGTTGATCAGGTGACTGCCTGCGACAGTTATACTTGGGTAAATGGAATGGTTTACACCTCTAGCACTAGCACTCCAACGTACACGTACACGGCGTCTAATGGCTGTGATTCTATTGTGACGTTGGACTTAACGATCAACACTAGCAAGACGGGAGTTGATCAGGTGACTGCATGCGTTAGTTATACTTGGGTAAATGGAACGGTTTACACCTCTAGCACTAGCACTCCAACGTACACGTACACGGCGTCTAATGGCTGTGATTCTGTGGTCACGTTAAGCCTGACGATAAATCAGCCTACCTCTAGCACGGAGACCATCGTTGCTTGTGGTTTTCATGCCTGGATTAACGGAATTACATACACGTCAAGCACGAGTGCCCCAACGTATACGCTAACGGCGTCTAATGGCTGTGATTCTGTTGTAACACTTAATCTCACCATTAAGCCTCTATCATACTCTACTCAGGGCATTACGGCCTGCGACAGCTATACTTGGGTAAACGGAACGGTTTACACCTCTAGCACTAGCACTCCAACGTACACGTACACGGCGTCTAATGGCTGTGATTCTATTGTGACGT